>Ga0315903_10010445_pt1 | contig 11059 bp, 5 predicted proteins | sample LakEriMetagenome_7_FD_203524 | JGI IMG/M metagenome (GOLD analysis project Ga0315903, IMG submission 203524) | Freshwater fungal communities from buoy surface, Lake Erie, Ohio, United States - Buoy 2 MA119 | ecosystem: Environmental > Aquatic > Freshwater > Lake | place: USA: Lake Erie, Ohio... | reverse complement strand
GGAAAAGCTCGGAACTGCTACCGTTGTTGGATCAAGTGGGCAAAGGACGCGACTTCGCCCGCGGCAAAGCCGCATACACATCTGCGCAATGCATTCTCTGTCACCGTTATGGTGACCAAGGCGGAGCCGCTGGTCCGGATCTCACGAATGTCGCCACCCGCTTCAAGCGTCAGGATTTATTGGAGTCCATCACGGAGCCATCGAAGGTTCTATCCGAACAGTATCGAATGACAGTGTTCACGATGAAAGATGGTAGCGTCACCGCTGGCCGCATCAGTCAGGAAAACGACGACACAGTGGTGGTGATGACAAACTCGTTCGATCCCACCGTAACTACGGTAATTTCCAAGACTAATATCAAATCAAGAGAGTTCTCCAAAGTGTCACTCATGCCCCCGGGCCTGCTCAACACATTTAATCAGGACGAGATCCTCGACCTACTCGCCTACCTCGAATCCATGGGCGATGAAAATCACCCCGTATTCGGCAAGTAGCCCCCAAGTCAGATACCCACCATCACAAGTTAAAATTTTCAGAACATGACACATCATCCTAAAAAATACGACGCCATCATTGTTGGCGGCGGACACAACGGACTGGTTGCGGCGAACTATCTCGCCAAGGCAGGAAAATCCGTACTCTTGCTCGAAGCCCAGAACCAACTCGGCGGCGCCACGACCAGTGTGAAGCCTTTTCCCGAGTATGAGGCAAATCTCTCACGTTATGCTTACCTGATCTCTTTGCTACCCGACCAGATTGTCACAGATTTGGGCATCAAATTCAAAACACTCGATCGTGCTGTCGCCTCCTACACACCCTATCGACGCGATGGTGTGGAAGACGGACTTTTAGTCTCCACCCATTGGGACAGGCCGACGGCGGAAAGCTTCCGCCGATTGACCGGATCAAATCAGGAAGGTGAAGAGTGGATAAAGTTTTATGGAGAAATTGCCGAACTCGCCCGGCGTTTCGCACCGACCATGCTGCAACCTCTCAAGAGCGCGGCCGCCTTGAAATCGGAAATGGGATTACCCGAGGTATGGCGCAACCTGATGGAAGTTCCCATCGGGCAAGTGATTCGCGATCGGTTCAGCGATGACATCGTCAGAGGAGTGGTTCTAACCGACGCGTTGATCGGAACATTTGTTTCCGCTGACGACATGCAAGCCAACCGTTGCTTCCTTTATCATCTGATTGGAAACGGGGACGGACTGTGGCGAGTACCTCAAGGAGGCATGGGCGCCTTGGTGAGAGAGCTACATCGTATCGCCATGGCTCAAGGGGTGGAGATCAAGATGCAATCCAGAATCTGTTCACTGGAAAGCGGACCGATGGGTGTACGTGTGGAGACGGAATCCGGCACCTACTACACGGCCAAAAATCTGCTTTTTGCCGCAGCACCGCAACTTCTTAACCGCTTGCAGGGAATGCCCGCCCCAGAGTCCCTGGAAGGAGCACAGATGAAAATCAACATGCTCGTCAGCCGCCTTCCACGCTTGAAGTCAGGTATCGATCCGAACATCGCTTTTGCAGGAACTTTTCATATCAATGAAAAGTTCTCCCAATTGGAGGCGGCTTACGCTGTTGCCCGTGGCGGAAGAATACCGCAACCACTCCCGCTGGAGATTTACTGTCACACTCTCGCAGATCCATCCATCCTATCTGCCGAGCTAATCGTTAAGGGTTTCCATACGCTCACTCTTTTCGGCCTTCACACCCCTGCGAAACTTTTCGATGCTGATCCGGAAGGTGTCAAAGCGCTTGCCAAGGAGCAGGCTCTATCCAGCCTCAATTCATACCTGCTGGATCCGATTGAATCCGTTCTGGCACCCTGCCGTGACGGTTCGCTCGCGATCGAGGTAAAGTCACCGCTCGATCTGGAGAAGGACATCTCTCTGCCGCGAGGAAATATTTTCCATCGAGATCTGGACTTCCCCTTTCTTGATGATGATGCAGATGGCCAAGGGCTCTGGGGCGCGGAAACAGATGATGCCAATATTTATCTCGCAGGCGCGGGTGCGCGCCGAGGAGGTGGCGTAAGTGGTATTGCAGGACACAACGCAGCAATGGCAATCTTGGCAAAATCTTAATTCTACGGCGACAACCCTGATTTCTAACACAACCTGCCATCATGGACACAAACACCTTTATCTCATTGGTATTTCTGCTAACGATCGTGATGGATCCGCTGGGTAACATCCCCATGTTCATCTCGGCGCTGAAGGATGTGCCGCTGCAACGCAGACGGATCGTAATGGCCCGAGAGCTATCCATTGCCCTAGGAATCATGCTGTTTTTCCTACTGTTCGGAAAATACATCGTATCGTTTCTAAATATCGACCCCACCGCCATGTCGGTAGCAGGTGGAATCGTTCTGTTCTTGATCGCCTTGCAAATGATTTTTCCCCCGTCCCACGCCCAATTCTCCGACAGTCCAGATGGCGAGCCCTTCATCGTCCCGCTAGCGATCCCTCTGGTGGCCGGGCCTTCAACCCTAAGCATGGTGCTGCTATTTCCCATGCAACAACCGCACAAACCTTGGATCTTGTTGGGAGTGGTGGTGTCCGCCTGGTTTATCAATGCAATCATTCTGGGAGGTCTTTCAGGGCCCTTATCTCGCATGCTGGGAAGGCGCGGTCTTCTGGCCATGGAAAAACTGATGGGCATGATCCTGATAACCATTTCGGTACAAATGATCATGCGCGGCCTCAAGGAATTCCTTGCATAGATCCCCCCACCCTCAATTTTTTCCACAACTGGAAAGGTTCAGATCTTTGAATAGAAAGTTCAAATCACCAGCATCCCATCAGCAAAGACGGTAAATGCTTTTCATTTTATAGGTAATTCCTACTTAAAAATAACGTATCTATAAAAAAGTAATTTTAGAATAATAAGAAATTTTCAATGATGATTCGCGTATTCAGATATCCGCATTCAGCGAAGCCAGTCATCCCGACTCACATTGATTTTGGATCAATCAAACAAAATCTGCCGTATCTATAAAGAACACCACCAAAAATTCCCCCCCACTCATAAGAAAGCAAACAACATGAAACGATTTACATTTACAAAAATCATGGCGGCCGTGGTTACTCTGTCATCCCATTCCGTAATTTCCGCAGCTGAGCCCGCCGCCCCGCCGATTGACTGGAAGAAGATGATGACCATCGCCGAGGTGAAGCGCGACAAAGATGGAAACCTTTTACCACTGCAGTCATACGACGAAACCATCCGACGCGGAATGTCGTTTCTGCTAGATGACCATCTGAAGTGGTTCAAGGGACCAGCGGAATCGCTTCTGGATGAAAAGGGGCAGACACAAATGCCTTGGGTCTTTTACTCGAACCTGCAGCAGAACGGCGCGCCTTTCCCTAACTCCGTGGACCGGTTTGTCTCCTATCCCGCCTTCCATCACGCACTGATGATCCGCACACTTATCGACTATGGACGCTATACCGGTGACAAGCGGTCACTCGCGGAGGCCGTCAAGCTCGCGGATTGGGAAATTGCCCACAGCACGCCAGCGGATCTACCTTATGGCAGTCTGCCGTGGAGTACCTATGAGGCAAAGAAACCCGGCGGTTTTAGAGATAAGACGGGATTGATGCCGGACAAGGCCGCCATCATGGCCTTAGCCTACATCCAGCTTCATGAAGCCACTGGCGAGATGCGCTTTCTAAATGCCGCCGAAGCGATCGCCAAGACCCTCGCCGCTCGCCAACGGGAAAACGGAACTTGGCCGTTCCGGGTTGACCCCAAGACCGAGCAGGTCATCGAGGAATACACCAGCAGCGTAATCTATGCCATCCAGTTGTTCGAGTCACTCGACAAGCTCAACGGCAATGACCGCTATCGCGCCAACCGGGACAAAACTTGGAACTGGCTGATCAACGGACCGATCAAGACCAAAGAGTTCCGAGGTTTCTACGAAGATATTGTTCCCAGCAAAGATGGGCGCACCAATTACGACTGCCTGGACACCATACGATACCTACTAGCCAATCGCACGGACTCCAACGGCTATTTGGAAATGGCCAAGGACCTCAACGCCTGGGTTGAAAAGATCTTCCTCGACAAGATCAAGGGCTTCGAGCCAGCCGAGGGAATCCGCGAGCAACTTCAGTGCAATGTGGTCATGGGCATCCATAGCCTGAACTGGGCCTCAATGCTGCTGGAGCTGGCTGAAGCCACCGGCGATAAAAAATTGAAAAAGCGTGCCGAGCAGACCGCCAACTACATCACCTACTACCTCCAACCAGACAACCGCATCGTGGTCGGCTTCCAATACAACCAGTGGTGGTACAGTTGCCATGCCGGCGTGGTTCTTTATCTGCTCGATTTTGTGGGAAAAGGTAAGGTGGGTCAGGCGAAAATCGAAATTAGCAATACCCGACTGGGTGTGGTTTTGGGTACTAATTCAAATCCGACAGAAAAACGGTTAACCGAACTTCTGGCAGAGTGTTTTAAAGATCGCGCAGGGATCAACCTTGCAGAAGAGGCTGAAAAAGCCCCGCTGCGCTTGATCATTGGAACCACTGAATCTAACGAAAAAATCAAAGACTTTGCAGCCAACCACAAGGAGGTCGCTGAGTTAGGTGCGGACGGCTACATGATCGCGTTTGAAGCAGAGAAGTCAGAGCTCTACATAGCGGGACAAAGCAACAGTGGCGTCGTAGCAGGACTGGGGCGATTGATGCGCGAGATGCGCTATGAGCAAGGCAAGGTTGTTGTGCCAACGTTGCAGATTTCCGAAACGCCACAGATGCCGAACCGGGGCATGTATCTCTGGGCACGAAAGTATTACTTCAACCAACCGGATCAAGTGGACCGCTACATCGAGGAGTTTGCGCTCTGGGGCGGCAACGCTCTCTGCTTCTGGTTTGAAATGGGCATGTTCGAGAATTTGCAAGATACTACAGGCGAGAAGAGCGAGCTGAACTCCGGCTACGCCCGCCAATATAAACTCGACAAGAGCAGTGCGAAGGACTGGATCACAATGTATCAACGTTTCTACGCCACCGCCCGGCGCATGGGCATGAAGACCGGTCTGCTCATGGTGGCCAACGATGCCTATATGTCGTCGCCCAAGGAGTTGCGGATCAAGCCCATCATCGGCTGTCCGGACTGGTATCTGTGTCCGTCGAAGCCCGAAGCCGTGCAAAAGATGGTGACCTGGCAGGAGGAGGTTTTCAAGGCGCTCTCACCGCTTGATATCTACAACATCTTCCCGGCCGACCCCGGTGGCTGCGCCTGCGATGAGTGCAAGCCGTGGCCGACCCGCGGTTTTTGGAATGTGGCTCGGCCGCTGGCTGAACGGATTCATGAAATTTCTCCCAAGACAGAAATCTGGATCGACACCTGGCACCTCAATCATCCGACCTTCGGTGGCAAGGACTGGAAGAACCTCGTGGACAGCTTGGATTGGAGCAAGGAGCGTCCGGAATGGTTTGCCGGGTTTGAAGTGGGACTTGCGCCGAACCATGGTTATGCCCGTATGTCGGCGGAGGAGCGCGACTATTACAACAAGGCGAAACAGCCGCTGATGGTTTTTCCCGACATCTCCATGTGGGGTAATCACCCCGGCATGCTTGTTAACAAGGAATACTGGAAGACACTCCAAGACGAACTCAACAGCTATGATCCCGAGTTGATGAAAGGCGGCTGGCCTTACGCCGAGCGCTGGAACACCGACATCGCCAGCGTGATGTTCCTGTCCTGGTTCACGAATCCGAAGAAGTCCGTGGAAACGGTGCTCGATGAGTATGCCTCCTTCTACTTCGGAGCCGAGGCGGCAAACGTCCGACAACTGCTTGAACTTTTGGACGACTCGAACAAGGATCCGCAGCGCAAAGAGAAGATCCGAAAAACACAGGCAGAACTCGAAGCCAGCCTGCCTGCATGGGCGAAGAGCGACTGGCGCTGGACCGAGATCGTCGAGAGCTGCAAATACAAAACACGTTAAATCATTAGCGAAACAAGAGTCACGGAAATGAATATGAGAACATTGAATTTATTGTGTTTATTGATTCTGAGTGGTGTGGTGGTTGATCCATCATTAGCAGAAGCCGTTAATACGATGCGTCTTAACTTACCGGAGAATGCCAGTCCGGTAGTGAAGAATATCGGACAGGTCATGGCCCGCCAGATCCAGGAACGCTGTGATGCGAAGATTGAGACAACCGGCGAAGCGAAGCTAATGATAGAGATGGTCATTGAGCAAGGCATCGGCAAGGAAGGGTTCAGGATCGAAGATCGCAAGGGCGGCGGAGTTCGAATCGTCGGAAACGACGAGCGCGGGCTTGTTGCGGGAACCGGAAAATTTCTGAGAACCTCTCGCTACGATCGCGGCGGCTTCACTCCCGGCACATGGCGCGGCATATCTATACCAACACGGCAGGCTCGCGGCATCTATTTCGCCACACACTTTCACAACTTTTATCACGAGGCACCCGTTGAAGAGATCCAACACTATGTCGAGGATCTCGCTCTTTGGGGACTCAACGAGCTCGTCGTCTGGTATGACGCACATCATTTCAATGAATTCGAAGATCCGGAAGCGGTTAAGTTCCGCAAGCGTCTTCACGAAATCATGGCCGCGGCCAGGCGGATCGGGATGGATGTTTCGCTTCTGGTCATCGGCAATGAGGCCTATGGCAATTCACCCGCCGACTTACGCTCGGCTCCCGGTGGCGGACGCGGCGGCTATTACCCTTGCGCCGTCTGTCCGAGTAAGCCGGAGGGCATGAAATATATCCTCAAGCTCCTTGGCGAGCAGTTCGACTGGGCGGCCGATCTCAAGCCACGCTCGGTCTGGATCTGGCCGTATGACCAAGGCGGCTGCGGCTGCGCGAAGTGCAAGCCGTGGGGTTCCAAGGGTTTTATGAAATGTGTCGAGGAGGTCGGCAAACTGGCACGCCAGAAAATGCCTGGCACCAAGATTCTTCTCTCCACGTGGCTGATGGACAAGGCGGAGTTGGCATCGGTCATGGAGCAACTCGGCGAGCGTAAAGACCTCGTCGATGGCTTGGTCAATGAAGGAAATGTCCTGCCGGCGGCCTCGGGGCTTGGCAGCGTGGATCAGAAGCCCGGCGACGCGGCTCCGGTGTTGACACAAGATCTCCCGGTCGTCGGTTTCCCGGAAATCAGCATGCACAACACTTTCCCGTGGGGTGGGTTCGGTGCCACACCCCTAACCGCCCGTGCACAGGGACAATGGAACGCGCAGAAGAAGGGACTTATCGGAGGCTATCCTTATTCCGAAGGCATCTACGAGGATCTGACAAAGATTGTCTACAGTCAGTTTTACTGGAACGACCAACCGGCCGAGGAAACGGTAAAGGAATACATCGCCTACGAATTTTCACCTGACGTCGTTGCTGACGTGGCAGCTGTGGTGAAGACACTTGAGCAGAACCACCACATGCGCTGGTGGCCGGGAAAACTTGAAGGAGTTCCGCTGGAAATGAACTGGTTTCCGTCCAAGAATACCAAGCCGCAGGCCGATCCCGGCGCCGAGGAAGCCTATGCCACGATGCAGAAGGTTGATGCCAGGCTCACACACCAGGCGAAAAATAGTTGGCGCTGGCGCCAGCTCTATCTGCGCGCGTTGCTAGACTCGGAACTCAAAACCAACGGCGGATCGCCAAATGACACATGCAACGAAGCTTTTGCCGAACTGATTCGCATCTATCATGCGGAAAATGCCATCGGAACCATCCGGCCTCCTCTTCCTAAGAATTGGAAAAAAAAGTAAGACGACCATGGACAGGAATTTCATTTCTGATCCGAATTCACCATGCGTAACATATCAACTTCATCAACTGGTGAGCAGAGGAAGAGTGAAGAATTTCATGGATCTGCAGGTAATGAAAAACAGATTCTCCCAGATTCAAAGGTTCATGTATTTTAAAGCGCGCACTACCCCATCGGCATGATTGCGACAACATCTTCAGATATGGACGCGTGAGGCTAGGCGTCCCTGCCTATACGCGCTGATTTCTCACTTCGTAAATACCACGCGACCGTTTTTTAATTCTCCCTTGATGATATCACCATCCACGAATTTACCTTCGAGAACCTCCAAACTAAGCGGATCAAGGATGTGGTGTTGGATTGCGCGCTTCAAAGGCCGCGCACCGTAAACCGGATCATAGCCTTGGTTACCGACGAATTCTTTGGTCTCTTCTGTTAGAGCGAGGCCAATACCTTGTTTAGCCAAGCGCTTGCGGACACGTTCGAGCTGGAGATCGACGATGATTGTTAGATCTTCACGGTTCAAACGATCAAAAATCACGATCTCGTCGATGCGATTCAGAAACTCCGGCCTGAAGTGACCACGCAGCGCCTCCATGACTGCAGCTTCGCGTTGTTCGGCATTCGCTTCACCGAGGATAAATTGAGATCCGATGTTTGAGGTCATGATCAATACCGTATTGCGGAAATCAACCGTTCTTCCCTGCCCGTCGGTGATCCGTCCGTCATCCAACACCTGAAGTAAAACGTTGAATACATCCGGATGGGCCTTCTCGATTTCATCGAAGAGCACGACAGAATAAGGCTTTCTGCGAACGTGTTCGGAGAGTTGTCCTCCTTCCTCATAACCGACGTAACCAGGAGGTGCGCCGATCAAACGCGAGACGCTGTGTTTCTCCATGTATTCCGACATGTCGATACGCACCATCGCGCCTTCGTCATCGAAGAGAAACTCCGCGAGCGCTTTCGAAAGCTCGGTCTTACCCACACCAGTTGGTCCGAGGAAAAGGAAGGATCCGATCGGCCGGTTCTCATCCTGCAAGCCAGCACGTGCGCGACGCACCGCGTTTGCCACCGCAGAGATCGCTTTCTTCTGACCGACCACACGATCACCCAAACGTTTCTCCATGGAAACGAGTTTTTCTTTCTCACCTTCTAACAACCGATTCACTGGTATGCCTGTCCAAGAGGAAACGACCCGCGAGATATCTTCTTCGGTGACTTCCTCTTTCAACATCGCACCGTTTTTTTGCAGCGAGGTGAGTGCGGCTTGTGCCGCTTCCAATTCTTTCTGTGCTTCAGGTAAATCGCCGTAGGTGATTTGCGAGGCTCTGGTTAGATCGCCGATCCGCTGTGCTCTCTCGACCTCTGTTTTCAAGCCATCGAGCTTTTCTTGAACCACACTGACCTGATCAATGACTTGTTTTTCACTTCTCCACTGCGCCATCAATCCGGACGATTCCTCTTTCAAGTTCGCCTGCTCTTCTTTGACTTTTTCAAGCCGCACTTGCGATGCTTTGTCGGTCTCTTTCTCCAACGCTTTTTTCTCCATCTCCAACTGCATAATCTGGCGTTCCAACACATCGATCTCAGTTGGCATCGAATCTAATTCGATTTTCAAACGCGACGAAGCTTCATCGATCAGATCCACTGCTTTGTCTGGGAGGAAACGATCCGAGATATACCGATCCGATAACATCGCCGCTGCAACGATGGCCCCGTCTTGGATGCGCACGCCGTGGTGAAGCTCGTAGCGTTCTTTCAATCCACGCAGAATCGCAATCGTGTCTTCCACCGATGGCTCACCAACCATGACTGGCTGGAATCTCCGCTCAAGCGCCGCGTCTTTTTCGATGTGCTTGCGGTATTCATCGAGCGTGGTCGCGCCAATCGCATGCAGTTCACCGCGAGCGAGTTGGGGTTTCAACATGTTCGATGCATCCGCCGCACCTTCCGCTGCACCAGCGCCGACGATGGTGTGTAGCTCATCGATGAACAAAATGATTTTTCCTTCCGCATCCGTGACCTCTTTCAAAAAAGCTTTCAAGCGCTCTTCAAATTCACCACGGAATTTCGCACCGGCCAACATCGATCCTATATCCATCGAGATGACTTTCTTATCCTTCATCGAATCCGGCACATCACCAGAAACGATGCGTCGAGCGAGGCCTTCAACGATTGCGGTCTTACCCACACCCGGCTCACCGATCAGCACCGGATTGTTTTTGGTCCGACGCGACAGCACCTGCAACACACGCCGAATTTCATGATCGCGTCCGATCACAGGATCGATTTTTCCCGCGCGCGCACGAGCCGTTAGATCGGTTCCGTATTTTTCCAAGGTTTGATATTTGCCCTCGGGATCGGCATCGGTCACTTTTTGTGAACCACGCACTTCCTTGATCGCAGCCTCCGCTTTTTTTGCATCGAAGCCCGCATCTTTCAGCAACTTGCCTGCAGGTGAATCCCCTTTCAGAGATCCCAATAAAAAATGCTCCACCGAGAGAAAATCATCCCCCATTTTTTTACGAACCTCATCGGCATCTTCAAGAGTCGCACGCAGCCCCGCGCTGATTTGCGGTTGGGTCGACGCCCCCTGCACACTGACCTCCTTGGCCAATCCCGCGGCCACGGAAGCTTTCAATGCCGTCATATCCACACCCGCCTTCTGCAGGATAGGAACCGTGATTCCTCCCTCCTGCATCAATAAAGCCAATAACACATGGGTGCTGCGCAGTTCTGGATGCGACGATTTCGAGGCAAATCCCTGTGCGCTTTGCAATGCTTCCTGAAGTTTTTGGGTGAGTTTATCGAGTGCCATAAGAATCCTAAGTTTTGTATATCTGTATCATGAGCGACACCGACCCTATAATCAAGTTAACATACCATGCAGATTTTATGATTTTCTACGCATCAAAGTGCTTATTGGAATCGTCGAAATACAACCACGGAATGCACGGAATATACGGAGTGAGTGCTTATGCGCCGCCTAGGTGCTTTAGGTTCAAGGATTATTAACCCTAGAAATAACTGGGAAAAATTTCTAGAATTTACGCGTAGCTCCACTCCGTGTATTCCGTGCATTCCGTGGTTGAAAATCATTCCATTGAAAAGAGTAAACAAAATAGACAGTATCCAGTTATCTCCTTATTCCCATGAAAAGCCTCATCCTTCCTCTTCTCGCTGCCGGAACCACAGCTGTGGTCGTCTCTACCAAACCACCAGCTCCAACAGGGAAATGGGAAGCTCATAAAATCAGCCGCTACTTCTGGGCAGAAGGCGCTTGTGCCGCCGATGTGAATGGAGA
>Ga0315903_10010444_pt1 | contig 11059 bp, 10 predicted proteins | sample LakEriMetagenome_7_FD_203524 | JGI IMG/M metagenome (GOLD analysis project Ga0315903, IMG submission 203524) | Freshwater fungal communities from buoy surface, Lake Erie, Ohio, United States - Buoy 2 MA119 | ecosystem: Environmental > Aquatic > Freshwater > Lake | place: USA: Lake Erie, Ohio... | reverse complement strand
CATGGATCGCCGCCACGATCTCGTCCTGGCCCACCACGTCGCCGCGCGCCCACTCGTCCTGGGCGTCGAGGGGCATGAACTCGATGAAGCGCACCTCCACCCCGTTCTCGCGTCCCCATGCCGCGAGGTCGACGATCTCGTCGTCGTTCACCCCGCGCGTCACCACCGTGTTCACCTTCACCGGGTCGAAACCGGCCGCCGAAGCCTCGGCGATGCCGGCGAGCACCGCGTCCAGTTCGTCGCGGCGTGTGACGGCCAGGAATCGGTCGCGGCGAAGGGTGTCGAGGCTCACGTTGATGCGCGCGAGGCCCGCGGCCCGCAGTCGGGCCGCCACGTCGACGAGGGTCGCCCCGTTCGTTGTCAGGGCGAGATCGGGAGCCAGCCCGGCCCGATGCGAGGTCGAACCGGCGGGCACGCGCAGGGCCGCCAGTCCGGCCACGAGCCGTTCGAGGTGGGCGCGCACCGTGGGTTCACCACCGGTGAGTCGGATGGAGTCGATCGCGAAGCGTTCCACCATCACGCCCGCGACACGGGCGATCTCCTCGAAAGTGAGGATGTCGGCGCGATCGAGCCACTGCAGACCTTCCTCGGGCATGCAATAGGTGCAGCGGAAGTTGCACCGATCCGTCACCGATATGCGCAGGTCGCGCACGGTGCGACCATGCGGATCGACGAGGTCGACGGGAACGGTCACGGCGACAGTCTCCCCCGACCGGTGTCGGCGGCGCCAGAGGAACCGCCCGGGTCGGCCAGAGGGCCGGCATCCGGGCCGAGGAAGGTGACGTCCACCTCGGATCCGGCGGGAAGTCCCGCACCGTCGGGAATCCGCACGAGACAGTTCGCCGTCGCCGTCGCCGCCAGTTGATGGCTGCCCTGGGCGCGGGCCCGGCGCACGTGCACCCGCCCGTCGCCGCCCCAGACGGCGACCGCGCGGTCGATGTGCACCTTGCCGTCGGGCGACCGCACCACGTCCTCGTCGAGCAGGGCGCGCACCACGGGACGATGTGCGGCGGCGCCGAAGCCCATCATCGTGCGCAGCGCGGGTCGCGCGATGACCTCGAAGCTGACGAGCGACGACACCGGATTCCCGGGCAGACCGAAGATCGGCACGACTGCGCCGGTGGGGCCGGCGGCCACGCCGAAGGCGAACGGCTTGGCCGGCTTCATCGCGATCTGGTGCCACGACATCTCGGCCAGGCGCGGCAGCACCAGTTTCACGGGGTCGAAGTCCCCCATGCTCACTCCGCCGCTCGTCACGAGGGCATCCACCGCGCCCGAGTCGAGTGCCCTGCGCAGCACCTTCTCCACGACATCGGGGTCGTCACCGACGATGCCCATGTCGACGGGCTCGGCACCGGCCTCGCGCGCGAGACGGACGAGCATCGTGCGGTTCGACTCGCGAATCTGACCCCGGGAGAGCGGAGAGCCGTCGTCGACGAGTTCGTCACCGGTCGAGAGCACGCCGACGCGCACGCGCGGGTGCACGCGGACCGTGCGGGCGTTCACCGTGGCGAGAACACCGGCCACGGCCGGCGTGACGACCGTGCCGGCGACGAGCACCGTCTCGCCGACCCGGACGTCCGACCCGACGGGACGGATGCCGCTTCCCGGCGCCACCGCCCGCAGCACGCACACCCCGTCCGACCCGATGCGTTCGGTGTCCTCCACCATGACCACCCCGTCGCACCCCGGGGGAATCGGCGCACCGGTCATGATGCGCACCGCCTCGCCGGCGCCCAGCCCGACGATGTCGGGCGAGCCGGCGGCGATCTCGGCGGTGACGCGCAACTCCACGGGAGCCGTTGCGACGTCGATCGTGCGCACCGCGTATCCGTCGACCGCGGTGTTGTCGAAGGGAGGCACGTTCTCGGACGACACGATGTCCCCGGCCAGCACGAGGCCGGCCGCATCATGTGACCGCACCTCCACCCCGGCCCTCACGACGCAGCGGTCGAGCACCGAGGCCAGCACGTCGGCGAGTGCGATCATGCGGGAACGGTATCGGGGGGTGTAGACCTGCGGGCGTGTCGGTGCGCCTTCCCTACCTGCCCGTCTCGGTCGACGGACACACGGTGGCCTGGGACCTCTGGGACGGCTCGCCGGCCTGCCGAACCGACATGCGCTGGGAGAACGAGGGCTGGACGGCCCAGATCGACCTCATCCCCGACCGCGCCACGGTGGTGCTGCGACTGTCGGCCCGATGGACGTTGCAGCAGATGCTGCTCTTCCGCGACATGGACGCGCCCGACCTGTGGCTGGTGACCGACGGTCACGGGGGTTGGGGCGAGATGAACGGCGCGCGCGTGGACGAACTCGAGGGCTGCACCGACATCGACGTTGCCGGAACACCCTTCACGAACTCGATCATCATCCGCCGCCTGCCTCTCGAGGACGGGTTCTCGGGGGCCATCCCGGTGGCCGTCTTCGACGTCGAGACACTGGCGGTCGAGCGGTGGAACGTCGTGTACACGCGCCACGACCGGCACACCTGGGAATACGACTCGTTGCGGGCGGGCCGACGGTCGTTCGCCGGCATCGACGACCACGGACTCGTCATCGACGAGGAGGGCGTCTTCCGTCGCGTCGACGCCTGAGAACGGTCAGTCGGCGAGTGCGCCTCGCAGGTGCGCACGCACCTTCGCCGCAAGACGTTCGTCGGCGAGCGCGGCGTCGACCACGGCGGCCACCCATCCCTCCGGTGTGCCGATGTCCCAGCGCGGGGACGCCAGCATGATGCCGGTGAAGGGGCGGCGACGCGCCTGCGCCGTGAGAGCCTCGGTGAACTGCACCTCGCCGTTGGCCGCCGGACGCAGAGGCTCGATCTCGGCGAACACGTCGGGCGTGAGCACGTAGCGACCCATGAGCGCCAGGCCACTCGGAGCATCCTCGGGTCGGGGCTTCTCCACCATGCCCCGCACGACGAAGGGACCGTCACCGGCATCGGTGCCTTCCGTCACGACCACTCCGTAGGACGAGAGACGGTCGCGCGACACCCGGTCGACCCCGACAGCACCCGATCCCGTGGCCTCCACGGCGCCGATCAGCGACGACAGGAGACGGGAATCAGCGACGATTTCGTCGGGCAGCATCACGGCGAAGGACTCGTCTCCCACGGCATGTCGGGCGCACCACACCGCACGGCCGAGACCGGCCACCTCGTCCTGATGCACCACCGTGACGCGCACGTCGGTGCCGATGCGGGAGAGGCGATCGGCGGTGGCGTCGCGACCGGCCTCGCGCAGCACGGCGATCACCTCGGGTCGCGGGGTGAGGTACTCCTCGACGGCGCGCTTGTGGGGCTTCGACACGAGCACCACGTGCTCGATCCCGGCTCCGATTGCCTCGTCCAGAACGAGCTGCAGGGCGGGCACGTCGACGATCGGCAAGAGTTCCTTCGGGACCACCGATGTGACGGGATAGAAACGCGTCCCGAGACCCGCGGCGGGGATGACGGCAGTGCGCGCTTTCATGCAATGTCACGCTATCCAGATACCATTCGGCGCCCGAAGGACCAGAGCGCCAGACCCCGGAGAGAGACAGATGCCCACCTACGTCTACAGGTTCGTGGAGACCGGCGAGACCATCGAGATCCAGCAGGACTTCAGCGACGATTCCCTCACGGAGGCCGTGCATCCGGTCGATGGCACGGTGCGTCCCGTGAAGAAGGTGTTCCTGCCGGTCGGCATCACCTTCAAGGGTGGCGGCTTCTACAAGACCGACTCGAAGGGGTCGTCCTCGGCCGGCACCGCGACGTCGTCGGCGGATGGAGCCTCCTCGAAGGGGTCCTCCGGGGGATCCGACTCCGCGTCATCATCGCCCTCCGGCGCCGGCTCCTCGACGCCGTCCACGTCGTCCTCCGACTGACCGCGCGACGGCCACCGGGACCATCCCGGTCCCGTTCGGAGCACACATGCCGGGCTCCCGGGAAAGGAGCGCCCATGTCCCCGTTCACCGCTCAGTTGCGCCACCGTCTCGGTCGTCTCACGCACTCCGTCGATGCCGCCGTGGAGTTCCTCGAATCCCGCCGTCGCGCACAGGTCGTCGTGGCCCTTGTCGCCGCCCTCGTTGCCGGCCTCACCTCGGCGTCGGCCACCGGGGCGGCCCTCGCCGCCCGTGCTCGCTGGAGCGACGGCGTCGCCGTCCTCATCGCCGTCGCTCCGCTGCCCACCGACCGGGCACTCCGGCCGGGCGACGTGAAGCTCGTGCATCTGCCACCGGCACTCGCCCCCACCGACGGACTGCACCGGTTGCCAGCCGACGCTCGCCTCGACATCGGCATCGCGGCCGGCACCCCGATCACGGCGTCGCTGTTGGCCGACGCCGAGCGGATCGAAGCACCGCCAGGATGGAAGGTCGTGGCGGTGGCCACCGGAACGGTCGCGCCGGCGTTGCATGCCGGTGACACCGTCGACGTGATCGCCCTCGACACGGTGGTCGCCACGGGGGCCATCGTCGTCGAATCCCGTCACGGCACGGCTGTCGCCGTCGCCGTCACGGCCGATGTCGCCGCACGCACGGCGACATCGATGCACGCGGGAGACGCCACGCTCGTTCTCGCCTCCGGTCGCGGAGGCTGAGGCGCTGTTCAGTCGGAGGACACGGACGGAACGATGCGTGGCGACCAGGGTCGCGGCCGGTCCCAGTGGTGACCCACGGTGCGACCCTCGCGCAGCTTGGCGACGAAGTCGGTCGGACCGTCGAAGTCGGGCATCTCCACGTAGGCGGCGCCCAGAGCATCGGGCACGTGCGCATCGCTGCCCGCCCCGAGGGCGAGGCCGTGTTGCTCGCCGTATCGGCGGGCCCGGTCGTTGAGGGACTGCAGGTTCGTCTTGGCGTTCACCGCCTCGATGGCGGCCACGAGACCGGCCGACACGATGTCGTCGAGCGACGCCTCGGTGATGTTCGCCCTCATGGGATCGAAGGGATGGGGCACGTACACCACGCCACCCTGGTCGGCGATGGCCCGAGCCGTCACGGCCGCGGCGGACCCGAACGGAATGCGCTCGGTGAGGAACAGACCGATGATCTCGCCCGTGTGGGTGCGCACCTCCTCACCGGCGACGACGCGGCACGGAGAGTCGTGCCCCAGCACCTCCCGCAGGCGCCGCGCCCCTTCGAGGGCGTTGTGGTCGGTGATGCACAACACGTCGAGACCGGCCGCGAGCACCGCCTCGGCGGTCTCCTCGAGGGTCGTCGTCGAATCCCCCGAGAACATGGTGTGGGAATGCATGTCGACGCGCACCCATCCCGGTCGAAGAGGCGAGGCCAGATGCGGATGTCGCTCGACGACGACGGATGACGGCGAGGGCACCGCGGTCACTCCCCGCTCATGGTCACGCCGGAGATGACGAGCGAGACCCCGGCCGCGCGCATGGGCAGCCAGTCCACGTCGCCGCCGACCGCGACGACGTCCTGGAGCATGCGCTGCAGGGTCGAGGCGATGGTGAACTCGCGCACGGGCTCGGCGATGCGACCCTGGCGGATCATCATCCCCGACGCCCCGGTGGAGAAGTCCCCGGACACGGGATTGACCCCCGAGTGGAGGCCCTGCACGCTCTCGATGAGGACGCCCTCGTCCACCCCGGAGATGAGCTCCTCCTGCGTCGCCGTCCCGGGCACGAGCTGCAGCGCCAGGCACCCCACGCCCCCGCCCGAGGCGTTTCCGGTGCTGCGCGTGCCGGCACGGCGCGCCGAGTACGAGTTGTGAGTGAACATCCTCAGCACGCCGTCCTCGATGAGGACATTGCGCCTCGCGGCCAGTCCCTCTCCGTCGAACTCGGTGGCGGTGTAGGCCCGCGGATCGGTGGGGTCGTCGATGAGCGTGATGAGCGGGTTCGCCACCGCCTCCCCGAGCCTGTCGGCGAAGATGCTGCGCCCCTTCACCACGCTCTCGCCGTTGAGGGTGGAGCCGATGATGCCGAGGAACTGGGCCGTCACCATGGGAGCGAGCACCACCGTGGTGCGCCGGCTGGCGGGCTTCACCGCTCCGAGCAACCGGGTGGCGCGCGAGGCCGCGCGTCGGCCCGCCTCGTCGAGATCGAAAAGGTCGGGGTTGTCCCCCACCGCATAGGCCCAACCGGTCTGGGTCTCGCCGTTCTCCTCGGCCATCACACTGACCGACGCATGGCAGCCGTTCGAGCGGCCGCTCAATCGGATGCCGGTGGTGGTGGCGAAGGCCCGCTCGGTGGATCCGTCCGAATAATTGGCATCGTCGATGCGCACGCGCGGGTCGGCCCCCACGGCGATCGTTTCGAGGCGTCGGGCGATGTCGATCCTGTCGGCCACGGGGTATTCCGCGAGCCGGTCGTCCCAGAGTTGTTGCTCGACGACGGGCACACCGTCGGGCTCGGCGAGACCGGCCCACTCGTCCGGGGTACCGAGTTCGGCGTTCTCGCGGGCTTCGGCGAGGACCTCCCGCCACGAGGCGGCATCGAGGGTCCCCGCGCTCGCCGTTCCCGTGCGGCCTTCCACGATGACCCGCACGCCGATGCCCTGCGACTGCGACGCCACGAAGTGCTCCACCTCGCCGTGGCGCACCCGCACGTCGGTTCCCTGCGACCTCGACACGCTGGCCTCGATCTGCTCGCCGGGCCGGGCCTCGGCGACGATGGCGTCGGCGATGGCCTGCAGGTCGTCGACGGTGCGGCGCGTCATGCCGCGGTGCCACCGATGGTCATCGAGGTCACCCGCAGCGTGGGCTGTCCGTCGCCCACCGGGACGCCCTGACCGTCCTTGCCGCAGGTGCCCGGATTGCCCATGGCGAAGTCGTTGCCGAGCATGTCGATGTCGGCCAGCACCTGCGGACCATTGCCGATGAGGTTCCCCTCGCGCAGGGGCTCGCCGATCTCGCCGTTCTCGATGAGATAGGCCTCGGTCATGCCGAACACGAAGTCCCCGGTGGCGGTGTTCACCGATCCACCGCCCAACTTGGCGACATACACGCCGCGGTCGGTGCTGCGGATGATCTCGGCCGGGTCGGTGTCACCGTTGGTCACATAGGTGTTCGTCATGCGCACCATCGGCAGATGCTCGTAGCTCTGTCGACGTCCGTTGCCGCTGTGCGCACGACCCTCCTTGACCGAACGGATGTGGTCCCACATGTAGTCGGTGAGCACGCCGTTTTCGATGAGGAGATTCCGCTGTGCGGGATGACCCTCGTCGTCGATGCCGATGGCACCCCATTCACGGGTCATCGTGCCGTCATCGACCACGGTCACGAGGGGCGAGGCGACGAGCTCGCCCCGGCGGCCGGCATAGACGCTCGCCCCACGGTCGACGAGGTCGGCCTCGAGTCCGTGACCGCACGCCTCGTGGAAGAGCACACCGCCCGAGCCGCGCTCGATGACGACGGGCATGGCCCCGCTCGGTGCCGGCCGTGCGCGCAGTTTGGTCACGGCGCGACGAGCCGCGCGCGCGGCGAGCTCGGCGATGCTCTCCTCCTCGAACAATTCGAACCCGATGGTGTGACCGAGAGAGTCGTATCCGGTCTGCATGCCGGTGTCACCATGGGCCACCACGTTGACGCGCAGCAGGGTGCGCACCTGCTCGTCGCTGGCCAGGACACCGTCCGAGTTGGCCACGAGGATCCGCCTCACCGCGTCCGAGTAGCCGGCCGACACCTGGACGATGCTCGAGTGTTCGCCGCGCGCCGACTCGTCGGCGGCCATGAGCAATGCGACCTTGCGCTTCTTCTCCACGGTGTGAGGTGCGATGCGCACGTCGTTCACCTTCTGGCGGCGGGGCGAGCCGAGCGCGACGGTGACGACACCGCCCTTGCCCGACGACGCGGCGGCCGCGGCAGCCTCGGCGGCGGCGACGAGTCCCCTCTCGGAGAGGTCCGCGGTGTGGGCATACCCCGTCGTGTCGCCGTGGATGACCCGGATGCCCGCACCGGTGCTGCGGGCGCTCGAGACCTGCTCCACCTTCCCGTCATCGAGCCCGGCAGCCGTGACGCGCTTGTCCTCGATGAAGATCTCGGAGAAACCCGCACCGGTGCCCCGGCCGGTGGCCAGCACCCGGCTGAGGAGGGCGGGATCGAACTCGGTGGTCAGGTCGACGATGCTCACGTCGGGGAATCCTAACGACGCGCCCCATCCCCCGGGTCCGTCGCCTCGTAGTGTGGTGGGCGCATGGATACGGATCCGCGGGGAGCCGCCGTCGACGTGGCCCGCCGCGAGCACCGGACCCACTGGTGGAAGGAAGCCGGCATCATGGCGGCCTTCTACACCGTGTACACGCTGACCCGGAACCGGTTCGGATCCATCACCGTCGGCGACACCGACATCCCCATGGCCGCCTTCAACAACGCGATGAAGGTCATCCAGGTGGAGCGCGCGCTCGGCCTCTTCCACGAGGAGTCGATCCAGGAGTGGTTCCTCCCCTACCGCTGGTTCATCCAGGCGATGAACACCTACTACGGAACCGCCCATTTCGCGGTGACCATCGGCGTCTTCTTCGTGTTGTACCGGGTGCGCAAGGACGTCTTTCCCCTCTATCGCAACGCACTCGCGGCCACCACCGCTCTCGCCATCATCGGCTTCGCCATGTTCCCCCTCATGCCGCCGCGCCTGCTCGACGAGCCGTGCCCGCCCGTCGATCACGGCGGCGCCTGCATCCAGCACGAACTGCGCACCTTCAATGACGCGGAGAACTTCGGCTTCGTCGACACGCTCGCCGTCTACGGCGGACCGTGGGATTTCGACGATGGTTCGATCGCCGAGATGTCGAACCAGTACGCCGCCATGCCGAGCCTGCACATCGGCTGGGCCTCGTGGTGCGCCTTCGGCATGTGGCCCCTCGCCCGCAGACGGTGGGTGCGCGCAGCCGTGCTGCTGTACCCGGCGTCGGTGCTCTTCTGCATCGTGGTGACGGGAAACCACTATTGGATCGACGGTGTCGGAGGTCTCCTCGTGCTCGGAGCAGGATTCCTCATCGGCAATGCCCTGTACCGCTGGAACCAGCGACGCCTCGACGCCCAAGTCACCGCGGCCGCCCCCTGACCTCCGCGGACCCGCCGATAGCCTGACTCGTACTATGTCGTTGCTCGACGGGATCACGGAGCCCTCCGACCTTCGCGGGCTCTCCCCCGAGCAGCTCGACGAACTCGCCGCCGAGATCCGTCGTTTCATCGTGCACGCCGTCGCCGAGACCGGCGGACATCTCGGTTCGAACCTGGGGGCCGTGGAGCTCTCCATCGCCCTGCACCGGGTGTTCGAGAGTCCGCGAGATCCCATCCTGTGGGACACGGGACACCAGGCCTACGTGCACAAGATCCTCACCGGACGGGCCTCCGGATTCACCCGGCTCCGCCAGGAGGAGGGCCTCTCGGGGTATCCGAGCCGCGAGGAGAGTCGCCACGACTTCATCGAGAACAGCCACGCCTCCACCGTGCTGTCATGGGCCCACGGTCTCGCAGCCGCCCGCGACGCCGGCGTCTCGCAGCACCGGCACATCGTCGCGGTGCTCGGCGACGGTTCGATGACGGGCGGCATGGCCTACGAGGCGCTCAACAACCTCGGACACTCGAAGTCCCGTGTCATCATCGTGCTCAACGACAACGGTCGCAGCTACGCCCCCACCATCTCGAACCTCGTCGCCTCGGACGGTGACGCCGATGCCACCGGCGAGATTCCTCTCACCGATCGTGTGACCGGTCGCCTCTCGCACCTCCTCACCGAGATCCGCATGAACCCGGTCTATGTGCGACGGCAGCGCAAACTGGAGAACTGGTTGCGCGACCTGCCGAGGGTCGGGCGTCAGGCCGAGCAGGGCATCGAGGCCTTCAAGGCCGCGGTGCGCGAGTTCCTCCAGCCGCCGTCGTTCTTCGAGGCCCTCGGCGTGCGCTACATCGGCCCCGTCGACGGCCACGACATCCCCGCCCTCGAGCACGCCTTCGAGGCCGCACTCGCCCGCGAGGCCGAAGGGCCGGTCGTCGTGCACGTTCTCACCCAGAAGGGGCGCGGGTACAGCCCGGCCGAGGCTGACGACGAGAAGCACCTCCACGACACCGCAACCTTCGATCCCCTCGCGGGTCCGGCGCAGTCGGGCGTCACCGGCTACACCCAGGCCTTCAGCGAGGCCATCGTTGCGGCCGCCGAGAACGATCCGCGCATCGTGGCCATCACCGCCGCCATGCCCGGCCCGACCGGACTCCTCGACTTCCAGCACCGTTTCCCCGACCGTTTCTTCGATGTCGGCATCGCCGAGCAGCACGCCGTCACGATGGCCGCCGGCATGGCCACCGGAGGCCTGCGTCCCGTCGTCGCCCTGTACTCGACGTTCCTCTCGCGCGCTTGGGACCAGACGGTGTACGACGTCGCCCTGCACCGCTTGCCCGTCGTGTTCTGTCTCGACCGGGCCGGCATCACCGGCGACGACGGCCCCAGCCATCACGGCATCTACGACATGGCACTGCTGTCGAAGGTGCCGGGCATGCGGGTGCTCGCCCCGTCGTCGGTCCAGGAACTGCGCCGCATGTTCGCTGACGCCCTGGTGCTGGCCAACGACGGGCCCGTCGTCATCCGCTACCCGAAGGGCGCGGCCCGTCAGGTGGCCGAGGGCGACACGGGTGAGGGCACTGCCGCCCGCCGGTTGCGGGAAGGTGACGGCTCGGTGGCCGTCTGCGCCGTCGGCAAGATGGTCGGAGCGGCCGAGGAAGCCGCCGAGATGCTCGCCGCCCGCGGCATCCTGGCCACCGTGTGGGACGTGCGCTGCGCTGCGCCCCTCGACGCGGCGATGATCACCGACGCCGCCCGCCACCGTGTGGTGTTCACCTGCGAGGACGGCATCCGTGACGGCGGCATCGGGGCTTCGATCGCCGATGCCGTGCACCGGATCTCACCGAGCGCGCGCGTCGTCACGCTCGGTGTTCCGACGAAGTTCGTGCCCCAGGCCAAGCCCACGGCGATCCTGGCCCGCTTCGGCCTCGACGCCGAAGGCATCGCCGCCGAGGCGACGCGGGCACTCAGGGCCTAGACCCCGACACTCCTCATCGCGGCGTGGCGCTGTGTCAGAGCGGACAGAAGTCGTTGCTGCCGACCCAGACCGAGTCGCCGCTCCC
>Ga0315903_10010442_pt1 | contig 11061 bp, 7 predicted proteins | sample LakEriMetagenome_7_FD_203524 | JGI IMG/M metagenome (GOLD analysis project Ga0315903, IMG submission 203524) | Freshwater fungal communities from buoy surface, Lake Erie, Ohio, United States - Buoy 2 MA119 | ecosystem: Environmental > Aquatic > Freshwater > Lake | place: USA: Lake Erie, Ohio... | reverse complement strand
TCTGTAGCTTGGCTGCGCTATCCGTTCCGGCCATCTCCTTGAGAGAGTCAAGTCGAGCAGCCATACCGGAAGCACCGGGAGTCCCAGCGCGAGTTCCTCCCCCTTCAGCAACCTGAAGAAGAAGCTCCTCAATAGCTTTGGCGCGGATTGCAGTCTGGGTGGCCAGAGCAGATGAAGATCCGGCTACGGCCCGTCGTTCCAGCGCATTCATCACGGTTCGCGTGGTTGCGACATCAGGAAGCTGATTAACTGCGCTGGAAAGAAACCTAAGGCTTGCAGGAGTGCCGTGCTGGAGCAAAGCAAGCACTGCCTCAGGCCCTTGCTGTTGAGCAGCAGGCAATCGTTCAATAAAGCTGACGAACCTGTTAAGCTCAGTCGTATTTCCAAACCCAAGTTGAGAAAGAGATCCTGGGCTTGTGCGTTCAATCTTATTGAGATTTGCCGCAAGCGAACTCAGATCAAGTTGCTGTGTTGTTTTGTTGATCGAGTTCTCAATAATTCCTGATTTAACAATATCGTTCAGGATCTGAGGATCAGGAACTTTCCTTACTCCAAGTTTTCTTAAATCAGAGAGTAATTGAATAGCGTTTTTGAACGCAGGAGCTTCTGCCCCTTGTTGGGATACTCTTCCAGTATACAGCTCAGCCATCTGCCCAAGCTCTTCAGAACCTTCCTTGAATGCTTGAGATACTCCAAAGTTATCAAGTTGAGGTGTAAATTCGGACCAGAACTTGTTAGCGGTCTTTAGTGATTGATAATCGGCAGGTTTTAGAAGATAGCTTCCTTGATAATCAATGCTTTTTGTTATAAGGTTAGCTACGTCCCTGAGATCTTTTTTAGCCTTGCTTATAATTGGATCAGAGCTTGATGATAAATCGTACAACTTTTGCCGTATCGCCCTAAGTTGTGATAATGAAGCTGGAGATTGATTTTCTAAAACAGAATTCAATTCATCCAAATACGGTATAAACCTTCGATTCTCATCTCCGCTTTGCAAATATGGGTGGTTTTTCTTAAGGTCTAAAACAGCCTGCTCAACAGATTTTTCATTTTTACCTGCTTTTAGTCCGAAATTGAAAACCTTGTTGTTTTCAAAGAATTGAACAGGTGTGTACAAAATATCCGAGTGATCTTGAATAGCCTTCTTGGTATCCTCAAGGGTGTTCTCAATTGCGGTTCCCATTTTTGCCGATTGAAAAGGAAGGGCGGTTAAGATTTGCTGCTCTCTATTGACAACTCTCCTAAATGCGCTTTCAGCATCTTGAAGTGCTTCTTGAGCGAGACTCCTTTGGGCAGCAGTTCTTGCATTAACAACGGCTTGCTCGGCACTGATTAACCCTTTCGATTCATCAGCAATGCGAGCAACAGTGCTTGGATCAGTGATTCCGAACTGATTGAGAATTTTGCCTATAACGCTTTCAGACGTTCCAGCTTGTCCCTGCAATCCACGAACAGCGGCAGTGATTGCATCGGATTGCTCAAGAAGCTGACGGTTCAGTTCTTCGCCACCAGTTCTGGCTGCAATTCGTTTTTCAAATCCAGCCAAGACTGGAAATGCCTGACCAATTGTAGCTCTAACGCCTCGTCCAATACGTTCAATGTCTTCAATATTTGGAATAGCTTTTCCGATCAAATTAGCTCCCGCTTTTGCGGTGCCTCCAATAGCGGTTAATGCACCTGGAATAACTGCTCCAATAGCAGATTCTTTTGCTGCGCTTAAACCGAAGTCATCAAAAGGACTTTGGACCTTTCCCTCAACTATTCCTGCTCCAAGCCCACCTAAAGCTCCTGCCCCTATGGTCGCCCTGGTTGCGCCAGAAAAGCCTCTAAATACAGGTATTCCACCTCGAATCGTTGCTCCAGCAATCTCTCCAAGTCGATAATCTTGATCCTCATCAAGTTTCTCAATGGTTTGCGCTCCAGCTTCTCCAGCAAGAGAAGAACCTGCTCCCGCTGCGATTTGGATTGGAATACTGGCTCCACCGGTACCCAGTGCGACTGCCAACGGAACTCCGTATCGAAGCGAGGCTTTTCCAAGATCTCGCATCTTTTCCTTTTGAATTTCAGCAGCCTCATCCATTGCTTCTGCACCAATGGTTTCTTTGGTAGGAGGCAGGAATGCTCCTGAAGCCATTTGGTATCTTCCAATTGTTGCGGCTCTTTGATCGGACGCATATCTCCGCACGGTATCGGAGATGACATCACGCGATGTTCCGTCTGGAAACGAAAGGATTCCGACTCCTTCAACTCTTACCTTGATGGCCATGTTATTTGATCTCCCTTCCTTGAGCATCCATGTTAATGATAGTGTCTACAGTGTTGGTTCCACCCGCTGGTACCACTTGTCCGATCTTGCCCTTCTTACCAAGATTTAGGAAACCGAATTGATCCCTAGTATCAAACCAGTTCTGCCTAGCCTCCTTAACCTCTCTTTGAGTTGCTGGATCAACAAAGATGGCGTTGCGATTAAACCGTCTTTCAATCACATCATCCTTAAAGGCAGAATCAATGAGCTTCAATGCACGAGGCAGGAAGTTGGCCGACTCTGGATCAGCAAACATTCGTTTAGCAGACAAAAGCTCGTTTGCAGTAAGCGAAGCCCCAAACAAATCTTTTCTCCTTTTACCAACATAGGCTTCAAACTCTTGCATTATATTATTCAGGAGTGCATACCTTGCATCTTCAACACCGTATTTGTTCTTAATTTCGGTGAGCCATGCTTTGAACCCATTGAATCCTTTCTGAGAAACTTTCGCCAAATCTCCGTCTTTTTGAAGCATAGATATTGATTCAGCGAGAGCGCCAGCCATTCCAAGTCCATCTACATAGGAATTAAGAGATTCCCTCTCATCCTTAGCCATAGCCCTAGTAACGCCAGCAGCAACTCTAAACTCTTCGTTATCCTGAGATGATTGAGGAAGCTGAGAATAGAGAGACTGGAGCTTCTCTTTGTCTGGCTTTTCAGCCTTAAGCTCTTGCATGAAGCCTTTAAGAGACTCCTGTTCAATTTTACGTTTCTTTTCAAATTGAAACTCCCGATTCTTTTGCTCGTATTCGCGTCCAAGTATGTTGAAGCGAACAACGGCTTCTTCATCAGGTATCTTGCTGAGATCCTCGACCATCGGGATTTCTCCCTTTTGTTGAAGGAACGCAAGTCCAGCCCTAGCTTGCTTACCTCTATCTTCGGAATAGATTCTGCTTTGAGACCTTGCTCTTTCCTGCTCAAGCATTGCAGAAAGTTGGCCAACTGGCATGTCAGGCGAAGCTGTAACTCCGTATGCGCCAAGTTGAGCAACGAGATTTGGACCAAGCTTGGCACGTTCCAAACTGGATTGCTGTTCAAATTCAGCCCTTCTCTTTTCCAAGTCACCTTGAGCCTGAGCTGCTGCAATTTGGAATGCGGGATCAGATTGATACGGAGACTGATAGGGTCCGGTGGGGCTTTGAATACCTTCTCTAGCTCCTTGCGCTGCGGCAAGAGTCTTACGAAGAGACTTGTTCCTGAAGTCGGCCATTCTCTCATCAAACGTTCCTCCGGGACTAAGTTCGATTCCCTGCTGAATCGAATTGATCAGCAACTGACGCTCCAGCATCCGCTGCTCATCCCTCTTCCCAAACTCCTCCTGTAGCAACGCCTGACGCGCCCGAGCGGCCTCCTGCGCCCTTTGAGTGCTTCCGCTGATCTGGCCGGCCAATCCACCGGTCAGGACGTTGAAGATATTGGAAGCGACACCGGGGCGGTATCTAGCTTGTGTCTCAATATCAGCAGGGTCGAAATATTTAGGTGTAGCCATAGATCAGTAGCCTCCAGCGAAAGTGTTCTTCTTGCGAATTGTTCCAGGTGCGACGGGCATCGGTGCCGCGCTTCGATCGGGGTTGAGTTCGCTTCCCATCGGTTCCTCGACGGGAGCGATGCCGTAGCCTTTCATGCGCTCCATCATGCGCCTCTGAATCTCATCCTCCCGAATCTGCTGCATGGCCAACGCCCGCTGTTCGAGCTTCTCATCCATGCCGGTGGCTTTGCCGTAGAGACCTCCGGTGAGAAGGTTCCCGAGCCGTTCCATGATACTGGGATCGTACTTGGCGGCTTCGCGCACCAGCTCCGGGTTGGCGCGGAACGCTTCTGCCTCGGCTAGACGCTGACGCTCAAGCTCCTGATCTCGACCAGAGAGCTGATTGTACAACCCTCCGGTGGCGAAGTTGGCGGCGTTCTGTAGGAAGTTCTCGAAAGCCATAGTGTTACTCCATCAACGATCTGCCTGCGCCCCTACCGCGGAGAACCCGCATAGCCGCGGCAAGGATCTCATCGGGGTCGTAGTTGATGTCCTTGAAGTAGCCGGGGGATATAGCCTCAATCATCCTGCGGGTCGCAACCGGAATCGTGGTTGGTTCGATCAGAGGATTGGTAACCGGCTTCCCTTGATAAGGTATAGCTTGAACTCTTGTAGGAGCAGTTTGAGTTACAGGAGTTGTTACAATCGGGAACGTGATCTGAGGCTTATCAAGCGGAACCAGACCCGGAGTGGGTGGCTTTGCCTCGACAGTGCCGGGAACACCAGTGTTCTCGACATAGTATGGCTTCTCCCCTCCTTGGACAGGGGTCGTAACAACACCGCTAAAAATGTTGGTATCAACATCTTCGACCTTTGGAATACTGGTTTCAGGGAGAGGATTTACAACAGTCGATACCGGAGGCTGTTGAAGATCCATCGTGCCTTCCCTGATGTACCGCTCCCTGTTCTCAGGGGTAATCAGGCTGATTCCGGAGTCCTCCCCTTCGCTGCTGTAGGTGGCTTCTTGGGGAGCAGGAGCAGGAGTCGGGGTTGGCTGAGGAGTAGGCTGAGAAACCGGAGTGGGAGCCGGCGTGAACGTCTGGATGTTGCTCAGGTCTACAGGAGGACGATAAACCTCGGTCCATCGAGTTGGCCCACCAGTGTACGGAGTCGGTTCAGGAGTCGGCTCTGGCGTCGAGTAGTAGCTCAGCGGATCGACAGGAGGCTGAGCGTATCCGGATGCGGTTACTGGACCGAACTTGGGGGCTGGAGGGGTTGAGAGATCGACTGCTGGCCTATTGTATTCCCAGTCATCGATCTGCCAGTCCCAGCGATTCCCAGCGTCATCGAAAAATTCATCTCCAACTCGGAGTCCGCCAGTGCCAGGAATGATCGCTCCCCATGGCAGATACTCGCCGTTGGCAAGATACAGCTTCTCAGACGCCTGATTCGGACTTGATGACTCCGTTTCAGATCCTGACGTATCTGTGCTGGTATCGCTTGCCATAGATCAAGCTTTGGGAACCAAGCTCTTGATTCGACCGAGCATCCAGTTGGCCACCAGCTTCTTAGCCTTCGGCTTGTTCTTGAGCCACTTGGCGAACTTCTCGGCATTGCTGTCATAGAAGCTCTTGAACCAAGCGGGTCCGACGAGTTCCTTCCAGAAGAAGAACGCCTCCCACTGATCGGGGATACATTCGCGGGCGACGGAACACATTGCTGCACCGCCGAGGCTTCCAATAGCACCGGTAACGCCCTTGAGAATCGATAGCGGAGAACCGGCCTGCGAGGCTTGGAAAGCGTTCTGAGCATTCTGCAACGCGAAGCTCGAACCCATCTGCATGAGCTGACCGGGTCCAGCCTGCTGCATACCTTGGAACAACTGAGGAGCAGCGAACGGCGAAGCACCCTGCTGGAGACCGCCAAGCTGAGCGGCTTGTGAGACGATCGGCTGGAGACCCAGAGCAGACTGGATGTTCGCAATGTTCTGCTGCTGTGCGCCCTGACGCTGTTGCTGCGAAGCCATCTGGCCGGCGAAGCTCTGCTGCATCGCGGTGTTCCGCTGACCGGTGGCTGCGAGGATGTTCTGGAAGGCTTCCTGCGCCTGTCGATTGGCGACATCGCTGGTGGTCTGACCGCTCTGGAGTAGGCCAAGAGCCTGCTGCCGGCGTTGGACATCAGCGTTTGCGATCGCTTCGCTGACAGCGCGGGCTTCGCGGAATGCGGAGAGATTACCGAGGACGTTGCCGGAAGCGGTACCGCGGGCGCGAACAGCTTGCTCAGCGGCCCGAATCAAACTGGGATCGAGCGTACCGGCCTGAGCGAGACCGGCACCGATCTGGCGTTCGAGATCGCTGCGGATCCTTGCGGCCTCACCGGTATCCTGGGGGCCAGTAGGCATACCCACACGCTCGTAGGAAGGCGCGGCGATAGTTTCCTCGGCGATGGGGCGACTGCCGATGTCTTTGAGGAATTGGGCGTAGAGGCCCGGCTCGGTTGCGGTGCCGTAACGCTCCGGGTCAAGAGCTTGAAGTTCGGCGCGACGTTGCTGGGCGAACTGGGTGCCGTACTTCTGAGCAGCTTCAAGCTCGCGCTGAGCTTGTACTGGAGCCAGATCAGCCAGTGCTTGACCGATCGCTTTAGTCTGAGCGATGTCGGATACAGGTCCAAAATCAACCTCTCTGAACTGACCGGTCTCCTTGCCGTCTTTGTAGATAGGAACCCGAACCTTGGCACCTATACGCGATGCCGCCTCGATCTCACGCTGGAGCGGGAAAGTCTCGATGGAGGCCATGACGGCCTCGCGGTTCGCCGCCGCTATATCTGGTGCTTTATAGGTGCCGCCCATAGGAAATCCTTCGGTTCATCAGTAGTTTGGAGTACCTGTCAAAATCGTACAAACGGGAAATGCCTTTGCGGAACCCACCCAGCTTGGTGACGTTCTTCGAGCATAGCCCCATCATGGCCACCCAGAGTGTCTGAACCGCATGTGGCTCAGTACCAATCGCTATCTCAATCCAAGCGATGTGACCATCTGGGAAGTTGTTGTTCAGATCCTCGGACTCCTCGATCGAGTTGAGGAATCGCACAGCCCCTACACCGACACACTTCCCCTCATCGTTCTTCACAATCCCGATCAGCTTCTTGGCATTGAAGAGTCCAATCCAGTTGAGGAGCTGATCATTGTTCCATGTGGAACAAGTAGGCCAATGCTGTCGCAGCAGTTGGGCCGCTTCGATGATGGTGGGATGTGCGGTCATTGCTGAGGACGCACAGAATCGACAAAGCCAGAGAGGATAGTGGATTGAAGCGAAAGGCGACCGCCCGAGTTGGGGTTGGTCTGAACCCTGAACTGGATCGTGTTCCAGCGTCCCTTGCTGATCAGGTTGTACGCTTTGAGGAACTTCTGCGAGTTGGTGATTGTCAGGCTCGGGTCGAGATCCGTGAACGTGCCGGACATGTTGGTCGCGTAAGCGATCGCCGCATCCGTGTTGGATGTGGTGTACGGGTTGTCAAACGCGAACTGGATGCTGTACCCGATCTTGTCGGGGATGGGCTCGTTCAGGTTGTACGCCTTGGTGATCACCGTAGACTGATAACGGGATCCACCGTCCAGGTACGCGGAGCTTGCGACCGGTGCGAGACGGGTGTTCGGGAGGAAGTCGTTGAATGACCAGACTTGGCCTGCTCCCTCTGAGATCGAGGTCATGTCGCCCGCGAACATGAGTACGGGTCCGAACGTGGAGAACGAGGTGGCGAAGAAGTCGCTTACTTGCCAGTTGTCCCAGTACCCGAGCCAAGAGCGGGCCAGTGAGTGATAGACGATGACCGCGTTGTTCCGGGGGAAAGCGGCTTCGAGTTCGAGCAACGAATCGGATTCGAGGAGAACACCGAACTCGCTCTCTAGTCCAAGTCCGTTTGATTCATCGAGAACGAACGGAACAGCGAGGAGGTAGCGGTTGTTCCAGAACACACCGTCGCAGAGGTCCAGCTTGGTCTTATCGATCTTGCTGATCAGGTCGTTGATGGGGCTGGAGAGCGCGAGGCCGACGCTGGTCTGGGTACCGGCTTGGATCTGCGCCATCGACCGGATGCCGTCGCGGGAGAGGAAGAATACGTCAGCACCGACCGCAGCGATGGATCGGTGCGAGGAGCATCCGATATTGCCGCTGATGAGTGATATGGTCCAATCAGCAGGATCCTGCGTAGGATCGGCATCTACGGCCCAAATTGAGCGTTCCTTGAAGACGAGCAGTTTGTATCCGAACCACGAGTAGAGACCCTTGATGGGATCGCCGTCGCCGCCGACTCGGATGGATCCGAGTGGATCCCAAGATTCGCCATCGAGGATATCCGAGAAGTAGAGGGTATCGGGCTGGATAGCGGTATCGCCCGAGACGGCCCAGAGCCGGTTGGTATGGGTAGTGAGGTAGAGCGGCTTGTTGGGCGGCGTGAGGGATACGAAAGCGACCGCGTGAGACTGGTTGGCCGGCGAGATGGAGACTGTGGGAGCGGTGATGTAACCGCTGCCAGGGTTTGTGATTACGATGGAAAGAACCGCTCCATCCCCACCAATTCTTGCTTCCGCGGTTGCGGTCACACCGCTCGGTGGAGCGGATATGGTGATTGTTGGGATGCTGTTGTGACCGCTTCCCTGATTGATGACATCGATGCGGCTGATCTTGCCGGCGGCGATCGAGCTATTGAGATTCGCGCTGGAGACGTACTTCAGAGTTCCGTAGCCATCGGAATAGAACAGCTTGTCATTGAGCTGAGCGAAGTAGACGAAGGTGGCTGAGGCATTGAGTGTCGCGCCGCTGATCGCGTTGTAGGAAACGCCGGGTGAACCGAAGTAGAGGTTCTTGGTGTTGGCGTTACGATCGCTGACCGCGATGACCAGCCGCTCGGATGCTGCGGTATCGAAGAAAAATCCAGAATAAACCTCCGCATTTGTCGGTAGGTTGCTGCCGTAGTTGGAGGTGGTTAAGTTCCAAGCGGTGAGGATTTCCTCCCAGTTTCTGGATTCGCTGTTACCGGCGAGTGAAACTGATCCGAGACGAGTGACTAGGTTGCCGAAGTCATCGTAGTCCATGTTGATGGCCGACTCCATGCTCGTAGCAGGGATGGCATCGGGACGAGTAGCAGAGACGACACCGGTACTGAAGCCGGTGCTTCCATCCAACAGCATCTGATCATCAAGAGCATCTGAGGATTGGAATGGCATGGCGGATTACAGGATGTCTTGGAACGTATAATCGTACAAGCTATCTGGAATGATGCGGCTGATCTGCTGCTGCTGACCGCGTTCCATGTCCTTCATAATGGAGACTTGAGCGGCCCCTTCTTGGAACTTGGCTTGGGCTTTCCCGTACTGCCGGGAGTATTCGAGGAGATCGCCTTCGGTGTAGGCCATCAGAGCGTTCTCGACACCGCGCAGCTCGAAGTTGCTGTCGTTGACGATCGCTTGGTTCTCGCCGAACTGCCGCATCTGGGACTGCTTCTTCCCGAGGATAAAGAGGTTGCCATCGGTGTTGGGCGTGGGAACGAGTTTGATGCGCGGGACGCCGGCTTCTCCGTAGGAAGCTCCGATGACTCGGGTCCAGTTGACGAAGTTGCCGGGGGTGGACTTGCGGCTATCGACGTTGTTCCAAGTGTTGGGATCGAGCTGGAAGAACGAGACCCATTCCGCGGCGGGGACTTCGATGCCATCGGTCTCGCCGTCGATCGTGAATCGGATGGCGACCGGGAAGTCGAGGAACATGTTGTAGCCGGTACCTGAGGCGTAGGTAGCGGTTACGGTTTGGTCGAGGGTGACCAGTTCGTTGCCTTGGCTGACTGAGCGGGAGATGACGCCGAGGGTATCGTTCCAGAGGCACGAATCCCAGATCATGGAGTAGCGGCGGATGCAGAACTTCTTGGCCAACGCGAGGGTGTTCGCGTCGGTGAAGGAGAGCTTGTCGCAAGCCGCTTGGGCTACTTCAGAGGGTTTCATGCGAAGTACTCTTGCAAGATCATCGAGGAAGACGTTCTAGCTCTGTCAAAATTGTTTGGACCACTAGTTACGTCATCCAAGTTTCTGTTTAGATAAACGACCGTAAAAATACCACCAGCTCCCGCTGAAAATATGTTAATCTTGTAAGTATTTAATCCAGCCGATGGGCTGGTGTCATAAAACTGAATAACCGTATTTGTAATACCTTCAAAACCAGGGTTTGCTTGATAAACAGGCGCAATTCCGTTTAGGCTTGTTCCATTTGAATTGGAACCAATTTCAGTTCCGTTTCTTGTTAATCTGAATACACCCCTAAAAGGCTGGTTTGATGAGTAATTTATAACAATGGTAACTAAGATTTTTGAGCTAGCTGATCTTGGTGTAATTGAGGCTGTGAGATCGGTGATTTCTGTTCCAGATCCTGTAGATACAGCGGTGTAACTGCTAACCCCTTGGAAAATGGTTTGGGCGCATTGCGGAGCATTGGACGCTGTGATTCCCAATTGACTGGCTGGAACCACCTTCACCTTGCTCGAATCGCTCGCATCGGTGATCAGCACCTTGTCGTTGTTTAGATCAACCGTTTCGGAAGTAACATTAGGAAGCGTTACGACGTTAGCATTGATCGTTAGGAGATCAGTCGGTGCATTCCCAATCGTGGTGTCACCATTGACTGTCAGGTTGTTGGAAAGTGTAACGGCACCGGTAACATTGAGCGTAGTCCCAACCGTAGCCGCTCCCGTGACACCGACTGAAGCGAGAGTGGTGGCTCCGGTGACTCCCAACGTGGTTCCGACAGTAGCTGCGCCGGTCACCCCTAGGCTTGCCAGCGTAGTCGCTCCAGTGACGCCTAGGGTCGTTCCAACCGTCGCCGCACCGGTAACACCCAAGCTGGCCAACGTAGAGGCTCCAGTGACCCCCAGAGTTGTTCCGATGGTGGCTGCTCCGCTGGTGGAGAGGCTTGAGAGCGAGGTGGCTCCGGTCACCGCGAGGGTGCTGGCTACGCTTGTGGCACCAGTGAGAGTGGAGGTACCGGTCACCGAGAGGTTGCCGGGGATCGCCAGATTGCCGCTGAGGCTCGTTGCGCCGGTTACGGTGAGGGTACCGCCGACGACCGTATTACCGCTTGCCGCGGCCACCGTGAGCTTGTTGGACCCGACGCTGAAGTCACCTGTGGTATTTACCGCGGTGGTGGATAGCTGGAGCGCGGAATCGATGCCGCTGCCATCTCCAACGGCTTTGAGGACCGTGGTCAGCGCGGAGTTGTCGGAGCTTTTTAGTAGGCCAGTGTATGTC
>Ga0315903_10010441_pt1 | contig 11062 bp, 6 predicted proteins | sample LakEriMetagenome_7_FD_203524 | JGI IMG/M metagenome (GOLD analysis project Ga0315903, IMG submission 203524) | Freshwater fungal communities from buoy surface, Lake Erie, Ohio, United States - Buoy 2 MA119 | ecosystem: Environmental > Aquatic > Freshwater > Lake | place: USA: Lake Erie, Ohio... | reverse complement strand
CCACAGGAATGACCCGTTAATATCCAATTTAAAGGCCACTATGTCCATGTAGTAATAGTAATAAACTACGGTGGTAATTCCGGTTCGTGTGTCGTAGTTAGAATATTTTCGTTCGTAGTATTGTTCCATAAATCCAATTTGTGAACCGTCGCTCAAGCTTTGGATTTGTCTTAGTTTATACGAATAGATTTGTGGTGCTTCATCGCGTTGTTCCCACCTGCGTTCCATTCGACTCATTTGTTTTTCTACGAGTGTTTCCTCAAAAAATTCTTGATTGAAGGTGGAATATTTATAGTTGATAATACTATCCGCATTCAAATCCATGGTCATGGTGAACACGCCCTCTAATCCGGATCGATTTCCCCGGCCGAAAAGCCCCGTCATTACAACGTGTTGGTTATCATTACTGCTGATGAGTATATCATCAATCCGTTTATCTTGAAGTGCAACATTAAAAGATGTTAGGCTATCGTTTGCGATACGATACACATGCAGTGCTTTGAAATTCTCAAATTCCCTTCCAAAAAACCGATCGTTTCGGTCTTTATGCTCGGTAATAACCAATAAGTATTTTCCTTGATTCGTGAGGTGATGTTCGTTGATGGTTGTCATGTTGCCATCAAATGGTAACATATATTCTCCCGATTGAATTTTTGTAAATGTTGAATCAAAAACTACATAGCCGTATAGGTCTCTATTCTCTTTTCTACCAGGAATATCATAGAAAATAGCGAGGTATTTTCCATTTTGTGACTGCGCAATTTGAAAATTTGGACGGGCACCTAATCGGGTGTCTTGATAGCTGCAGCGTATAGTTGAAATGCTTGTATTGTCATCCTCGATGGCTTGACTGTATAAAGACATTATGCCATTGGATTTATCGCTTATAAATACCTGTAACTTCCCTGCGAAATATGTTGCGGTCTCCATATTCCCAATGCCGTTTTCCGTGATGGGTTTAATTCGCGTTTGATTCACAAACGCCAATTGATTGTGTAGGGTTGAACGGTAGGAACCGAAAACTCCACCGGTATATCTCAAGGTATAAAAATCGCCGGATTTAATGGGTAAAATATCCAGCAATTGTCCGGGTTGTGATTCTAAGGGACCCCAATTAACTGGAAGAGGCTGCGCATTAGCACACCCAATAAAAATCAAAAAAAACAGAATTAATCTACCAGCTGAATGCCTAAATAATTCCATGGGCTGATTGCTTTAAGTTCTTCCTTCACTATATCGCTTACGGCTAAGGTATCGATAAAATGATGGATGGTTTCTTTGGTTACTTTGTCGTGGGTTCTTGTGAGTTCCTTTAATGCTTCGTAGGGCTTAGGATAGTTTTCTCGACGAAGTATGGTTTGGATGGCTTCAGCTACAACCATCCAATTATTCTCTAGGTCTTGGTGAATTTTTTCTTCATTTAATACCACTTTGTTTAAGCCTACCATCGTTGCTTTTAATGCAATTACCGTATGCGCTAAGGGTACTCCTATGTTTCTTAATACCGTAGAATCCGTAAGGTCACGTTGTAATCTGGAAATAGGAAGTTTTGCTGCAAAGTGTTCAAACAGCGCATTTGCAATTCCTAAGTTCCCTTCAGAGTTCTCAAAATCAATTGGATTTACTTTGTGCGGCATGGCACTTGAACCAATTTCCCCTTCCTTCAGTTTTTGCTTGAAGTAATCCATGGAAATGTAAGTCCATAAATCGCGATTCAAATCCAATAAAATGGTATTCATTCGCTTAAAGGCATCAAATAAGGCTGCCATGGAATCATAGTGCTCGATTTGCGTCGTTGTTTGACTTCTTGCCAGTCCAAGGGAACCTAAAAAATGATTGGCGAAATCAACCCAGTTGATGGATGGATAGGCTACATGATGGGCATTAAAATTCCCGGTAGCGCCTCCAAATTTAGACGCATAGGGAATTCGTTTGGCAACATTTAATTGAATTTGTAAACGCTCCGCAAACACTTGGATTTCTTTTCCTAAGCGCGTAGGGGAGGCGGGTTGCCCGTGCGTACGAGCAAGTAAAGGAATGTCTTTCCATGCATTGGCCAAGGATCTTAATTTCGCAAGCACTTCATCATACAATGGAAACACCTCTTTTTCAATGCCTTCTTTGAGCGACATTGGAATTGCTGTGTTATTAATGTCTTGAGAAGTTAAGCCAAAGTGAATGAATTCTGAGCAAAAACTCCAATCATGCTGCTCAAATTTTTCTTTGAGGAAATATTCAACGGCTTTTACATCGTGATTGGTGGTTCGTTCGATAGTTTTTATTCGCTCAGCATCCGCTGGAGAAAAATTCAAGTACCAGCTGCGTAAGGTTTCTGCACTAACTACTTCTATATTTTGAATAATTCCGGTTTGCATTAACGCGATGAAGTATTCAACTTCAATCAAAACACGGTATCGAATTAAACCAAATTCAGAAAAATAAGGTTGTAGGGCAGCTGTTTTTGAGTGATATCGGCCATCAATAGGAGTGATGGTTGAGAGGGGTGTAAAATCCATAGTGCTTCTAAAAAGCAAAGGTACAAATTTTATACGGCGATATTGTGCTCGCGGAGTACATCGTTTAATGAGGTCTTTAAATCCGTTGAAGCAGACCGTTGACCAATGATTAAGGCACATGGCACTTGATATTCTCCGGCGGCAAATTTTTTGGCATATGAACCAGGAATCACTACACTTCGTTCAGGAACATACCCGCGCATTTCAATGGGTTCTGGTCCCGTTACATCAATGATTTTTGTGCTTTTTGTAAGGACGACGTTTGCACCTAATACCGCTGCTTTACCCACACGAACTCCTTCAACAACAATGCAACGCGAACCAATAAACGTATCATCTTCAATAATTACGGGTGCAGCTTGAAGGGGTTCTAATACTCCACCAATTCCAACTCCACCACTCAAGTGTACGTTTTTACCGATTTGTGCACAACTTCCAACGGTTGCCCAAGTATCTACCATGGTACCTGAATCTACATAGGCACCAATATTTACATAGGAAGGCATCATAATAACACCAGCGGCTAAAAATGCACCATGACGCGCACTTGCTCCCGGAACTACACGTACACCTAAACCTGCGTAATCTCGTTTAAGCGCCATTTTATCATGAAATTCAAAGGGACCAACTTCCATGGTTTCCATGGTGCGAATCGGGAAATACATGACAACCGCTTTTTTAATCCATTCATTGACAGTCCATGTACCGTCAGATTCAGGTTGGGCTACCCGCATTTGACCTTTATCTAGGGCTTCAATGATGGTTCCAATAGCGTCACGCGTTGTTTTTTCGCTTAATAAGGCTCGGTTTTCCCAAGCGGCTTCGATGATTGTTTTTAATTCCATAGCCATGCAAAAGTAAATTAAAACTACCTGCTTTTTTCAGTTCATTATGAATTCTGTGTCAAGATTTTGTGAATTACACCGCATAACATCAATTTGGTTATGTTTGTAAGTATGAATTCAACGGAAATTTCGAGTCATACCGGAAAAACTATACCGGGTGCGAACAAGATGTTATTGGTATTAACCTTAATTAATTTGTTTAATTTTTTAGATCGCTACGTGCTTTCAGCGGTATTAGAACCCATCAAAGCGGACTTGCATATTAAGAACGATGGGGATATGGGGCGAATGGCGACTGCCTTTATGTTGGGGTACTTTCTTACATCACCAATTTTCGGATACTTGGGAGATCGTTTGTCGCGAAAAAAGCTAATGGCCATTGGGGTCATTGGTTGGAGTTTGGGGACATGCTTAACAGGTATTGCCCAGGGTTTTTCGTTTATGATTTTTTGTCGGGTTATGGTTGGGTTAGGAGAAGCAAGTTTCGGTGCCATTGGTCCAGCGGTTATTTCGGATGCCTTCGAAGCCAAAAAACGCAATAAGGCAATTACCATTTTTTCGCTGGCTGTTCCATTAGGGGCTGCGCTGGGCTTTGCATTAGGTGGGCTAATTGCCGCACAGTTGGGTTGGCGTAATGCCTTTTTTATTACAGGTATTCCCGGATTTTTCTTGGCCGCCCTGTTGTTTTTTATTCCTGAACCTGAACGAGGTCAAAGTGAAGAAAAGGAAGTTTCAAAGGAAAAAATCACCGTGAAGCGCTTGTGGTCCTTGTTTTCCAATCGAGAATATCTCTTTGTAAACTTGGGGTATATCTTTTACACCTTTGCGATGGGGGCTTTTTCCTTTTGGGGTCCTGCATTTTTGAGTCGTGTGCATGGAATGGATATTGCCGATGCTTCGCTCTTTCTTGGTCCAACCTTAGTGGTGGGAGGAATCCTTGGGACCTTAATCGGTGGTTACTTTGCTAATAAATGGCGGGAAAAGAGTCCCTCAGGCTATGCCAGACTTCTTTTGATTTCCGTATTGTGTGCGGTGCCTTTTTCTTTTGTTTCTTTTCTAACTGAGAATACCTTGCTGAGTATGATCTGTATAGCACTGTCCTTAATATTTCTTTTTCAATCAACCGGACCGATCAACACCGTTATTGTAGAAAGCGTAGCTCCGAACATGCGCGCATCGGCCATGGCAATTTGCATATTTATGATTCATGCCTTTGGTGATTTATGGTCGCCTGAGTTGGTGGGAAGGGTGTCTGATCAATTTGGCGGTAACCTGCGTATTGGTATGCTAATCTTACCTGGAGCTTTTCTTTTGGCTGCTTTCTTTTGGTTTTTCCTTGTAAAAGAACAGGATAAAAAAGGGGAGCAGGTGAGTTAAGTCGATTCGCGGAATTACGCTGTTCCACGGGAATTCAATTCCCGTGGAACAGAATCAATTCCCGTTTACGTAATCGTTCAGGTATTGGAACGGTTTACACCGATTCAAGAGGAATCATATGTTTTTGTATTGTAGCTTCCCAATTCAATGTTCGACCCCTAACGAGGTCGCATACTAATGAGTTATCGTTAGAATATTTATCTCTAATTAAAACAAGAAAATAAGGTATTACCTTGTTTTACTCGATTAATTTCGTCAAGGCTTCCTATTTTTGATTTTGTATGAACATACTTAAAAATAACATATTCTTGTTGGCTTGTCTGCTAAGTCATTTCGTTTGGTCGCAACGTATTGATTTAAAGACCATGGACCCTATCCTTTGCGTTAACGAAGGCAACGGCGATTTAATGATTATTGAAGATTCAACAGAGATATTAATCTACAACTGTAAAACAAAAAAACGCAAGACACTTAAAATAGAATCAATCGACATTCCATTTAACGAATTAAAAAATGAGTTTATACCAATTTTTAAAGGTGGAGATTTATATTTCATAGAAAGGGGGTGCGGGAGAGTCTTACGATTAGTGAAAAATCGAATTCTTCGAATTGATCATTCATTTTCGCACCGCAATCAATATGAAGGCGCAGTAACCGTCTTTAAGGATACAATTTATTACATTGGCGGGTATGGATTTTTCACGGTTAAGGATTTGGTAACTTATTACGATGAGGGACTTGGGCAATGGTTAATGAAAAATCATTCGTTCAAGCAAGTTCATCAAATTATGGAGCCAGCGGTCGCTAAGGATTCGGATGGTTTAATATGTTTTGGTGGTAGATATCAAAAAGGTTGTTTAGTAGGGGATCGGTATCATCGAGTGAATCCGGCTATTATGAAATTTACTATGAATTCTGGGCGATGGGATTCAATTGGTTATTTAAATCCAAGGTTGAATAAGTATTTAATTAACCGGACTCAAATGAACAACCATATTATTCGTACCACAGATTATTTATTGTTTTTCGATTGGTCGTCTAGAACGGTAAAAATTCTACCTCACGATTTCACTATAAAAACCGTATTGGCATACAAGGGTTTTTTAATTACCAACAGGATGGCTGGTATTCAGGGTATTTCACCCGTAAGTTTCATTGAAATAAGCGATTTTAATAAATACTTTAGGGATAAAAAGGGTGTTGTTCTCCCGCTTTTGAAAGTCGAACGTAAAGAGGTTAATTCAGGCCTGTGGATTATTTCATTGTTCGTGCTATGTATTTTGCTGATTATCGTTTTGATTTTAAAATCCCGAAGAACAAAACAACATATTGAAATTCCTGGCGATTTGGCTGCTCTTTTAGAGTTATGGATAAATTCTCCGGATATGAGAATAGAACTGGCTGATTTGAATCCTTTGGTATGTTATGATAATCCTGAATTAGAGACCTTAAAAAAGCGTAGGGAATGGCTTCTGAAGCGCTTGAAACAGTACCTGTATGAGCTAAAGATTACAGACGCTGGGGAAGTTTATTATGTAGAATTGAGTCAGCGTGACCGACGGGTTAAATTATTTGTACTAAATGAAGCGGTGGCAAAGTGGTATAATAAGGTAAAGCATTAAATTCCTCAGATTTCCTTTTTTGTATTAGATTGTATGGGTCAGGTACGTGATTTTTGCGTAAAAAATCACACTTAGAATCATGACTACAAGCATTAGATTTATTGCCACACTTATATTTGTGGGTTCTTCATTTTTATTTACCGCGCAAATTCCCAACTACGTTCCTTCTAACGGTTTGGTGGGGTGGTGGCCTTTTAATGGCAATGCGAATGATTTAAGCGGTAATAATTTAAATCAATCAATTCTCGGGCCCACACTAACTGCAGATCGAAACAATAATGCAAATTCTGCTTATTTATTTAATGGAGCATCTGATTATATGGAGTGTAATCCAGCGCCGGCATTAAACGTTATTCAAGATTCATTAACAATAAGTGCATGGATTTTTTTGCAAACTACACCTACTGCTTCGGAAGGGGGTGCAATAGTTGCAAGAAGAGACTTTATCGGAAATCCGAATGGAGAAAGAAATCATTTTCAACTCAATGTTTCAATTAATAGAGAATTAGTTTTCTCCTTTAATAATAACACCAACTTAAATTTATTTCAAGGTCAAGTGTTTAGTCCAGTAAACTCAATACCAATAGGGCAATGGTGTAATGTCATAGTAACTTTTAACAATGGATTGATCAAACTTTTTCTAAATGGAAATATACTTACTGTACAGAATTTAGGATACAAACAATTACCATCCTACAATCATTGGTTAAATTTTGGTAGAATTCATAGAACACAAGGAAATCCTTTTTTCGCAGAATTTCCCGGGAAAATTGATGACATCGGCATTTGGAACCGCGCCTTAACCCAACAAGAAATCACTAATTTATACCAGGGGTTAGCAGCTCCCCAAGCGAATATTACCACACCCAACGCTAGTATCTGTTCAGGCCAAAGCACTACACTTACAGCTGCCGTTGCCAATCAGGGAACGCCATGTACAAATTCAGGTTTGCCGCCATCTTTGACTAATGGTTTAGTGGGTTATTGGCCGTTTTGCGGGAATGCCAACGATGCTTCTGGGAATGGGAATAATGGTATTGTGAGCGGTGCTACCTTAACTGCCGACCGTTTTGGTGCGGCGAATAAGGCTTATGATTTTAACGGTTCATCAAGGATTGATATTGGCAATTTAAATAACCAAATTGGCAGCTCGAACTCATCATGGTCAGTTAATTGTTGGTTTAAAAGTCTAGGTAGTCTGAACGGAGATATGGTAATGGTAACTGATTATTCATCTGCCACAGCTGGTGACCAGATCGTATCTACATGGTTAGCATTATGGTCTTTTACTTTTAATCACAAGGTGGGAAGTACAATTAGAAATTTTCCCAATGGTTGGGATGCTTTGTCGAACACTTCATATAATGACAATCAGTGGCATTCTATGGTTAGTGTTGCTGAGAATGGAAATTTGAAAATTTACATAGATGGTATATTAATTACAACTACAGTATATCCTGCTAACACAAATTTTCAAGGTTCTCCTTTCTTCAGGTTTGGTGCTCTTTTGTTTAATGGACAATATGATAGTTTTTTTCAAGGTAAACTCGATGACATCGCTATATGGAATCGTGCGTTAACCCAACAAGAAATTACCCAGTTGTACCAATTAGGACAGCCCACCTATTCCTGGTCAAATGGCGCAACAACACCTAGCATTACTGTTAGTCCAGCGCAAACCACCACTTACACATGTACCATCAGCATGAATGGGGCAATCACTACCCAAAGCCAAACCATTACGGTGAATCCTTTGCCCACGGTGAGTGCGGGCGCTAATCTTTCTGTTTGTTCTGGTGCTTCGGTAACTTTAAGTGGAAGTGGAGCAGTAAGCTATGTTTGGGATAACGGCGTTCAAGACGGTGTTTCATTCATTCCAAATGCTACATCTACATACACGGTAATTGGAACGGATGCAAATGGATGTACGAATACGGCACAGGTACAAGTAGCAGTGAATGCACTTCCAGTAGTGAGTGCAGGAGCAAATCAAACGATCTGTTCAGGAGCAAACGTTACCCTCAACGGAAGTGGAGCTACAAGTTATGCATGGAACAATAACGTGCAGAATGGGGTTGCTTTCACACCGAATGCCACACAAACCTATACGGTAACAGGAACGGATGCGAATGGATGCAGTAACACCGCACAAACTACGGTAACGGTAAATGCACTACCTACAGTAACAGCCACAGCAAATCAATCCATATGTTCAGGTACTTCGGTAACCTTGAGTGGAAGTGGAGCTATAAGTTATGCATGGGATAACGGCGTTCAAGACGGGGTTATTTTCATTCCAAATGCAACAACAACCTACACGGTAACCGGCACCAACGCTAACGGATGCACAAACACGGCACAAACCACAGTGACTGTTAATGCATTACCAACGGTAAATGCTGGGGCAAATCAAACGGTATGTGCCGGATCAACAGCCACATTGAATGGAAGTGGGGCGGTAAGTTATGCATGGAACAACAATGTGCAAAACGGAGTGCCTTTTACACCGAATGCTACGCAAACGTATACGTTAACGGGAACGGATGCCAATGGTTGTCAAGGAACCGACCAGGTGCTGGTAACGGTAGCGAGTCAAACAACGTCTTCGATTACACAAGCCGCTTGTTTAACCTATGAATTAAATGGCCAAGTCTACAATCAGTCAGGCGTCTATACCCAAACGTTGGTGAATGCGCTAGGCTGTGATTCGATTTTGACCTTGAACTTAACCATTAATGGTCTTCCATCGATACCGTTCGTGAATGTTGGGGGGGATAACCTATTGAGTACACCATTAGTTGCAAACACCACCTATCAATGGGTATATTGCCCTTCTGGCTTATCGATTTCGAATCAAAATGACACAAGTTATTTACCGAATGTAAATGGATCTTATGCTGTTGAGGCATCCAACGCATGCGGTACGGTTGTTTCGGAATGTGTGACCATTGATAATATGGGAATAGAGGAGGTTAATAATCCGTTGGTTATTTATCCAAATCCGACACCAAATGTTTTGTATGTTCAAGGTATATCGGCATCAGAGACAAATTACCATTTATTTGATAATCAAAGTAAATTGTTAAAGGAAGGTAAATTAACATCAATTGCTAATGCAATTAGTCTTTTCGAGTTACCGAGTGGACTTTATCACCTTTATATTGGAAAACACATTTTCAAAATAATTAAACACTAAACTTAGTTCATTCCCCTTCTCCGCCACGGTGGAGGCGAACAATGAGTTAGTGATTCCGCTAACATAGTGTCGGCCCTGTTCCACGGGAATTCAATTCCCGTGGAACAGCGTAATTCCTGTGGAACAGAATCAATTCCCGTGGAACAGCGTAATTAATGTGGAACAGAATCACTTCCCGTTTACGTAATCGATCAGGTATTGGAACGGTTCGTTGAGTGTTCCTTCAAAGGTGGTTTCTGAAGCGCGATGAATGATTTGATCCGGGTCTTCACCCAACAATCGTGGAAATACGTGCTTCAACAATTCACTTCCAAAATCCTCAGAGGCATCTTTAGGTAATTCACAGGGTAAATTGTCTACGGCCATCACAGCCACCGCATTGGCTTCCATCATATCGCATTCTTCGTTGGTGTTTGGATTCCAACCATACATTGAATTCCCAATTTTTGACGGACGAATCGTACAAGCAATCGGACCTGCAATGTCACAAGAGATATCTGCTACAACCTTTAAGCGACTCGCTGCTTGGAAATCAGCTTGCGTAAGGAGTACCGGGGCTTTATTATCCCAATAATGACAAGGAATATACATATCTGAGCTTAGCGCATATTGATTCAATATCGATTTGTATTCCGAAGGATTGGCGTAAAAAGCTGCTTTTTCGAATCCTCCGTTGCCGTCACGATAATAGTCAGCGGCTTCCAGTTGACAATAAACGGGTTCATTGAAGGTTTGTGTTAGGTATTCTTCGGGACTTACTTCCTTAATGGGTAATAAATCAATGATTTCTTTGGCGCCATGTCCAACACGACCAAAACCTGTGACAAGACATCTGAAATTTTCGGGAAGTACCACCTTTTTCAATTCTTCTTCAACTTCTTTACGATCATGGCATGCATGCGCTGGTTTTAACGAATAGGTTCCATGCTTTAATCCATAGGTTAGAAATCCATTATAGCAGCCAACAATTCCTGCATAGCGACCAAATCCAATTAAACGCGTTCGGTATTTATCCTTTATCACCTCGTAATCGATTAATCGAATTTTTTGGTCCAACAAGGCACGCAGTAATTCACGGTTGTATGGCTGTTTTTTAATGGTGTGTGAAAAGAACATAAACGTTTTCCCGGGAATCAATGCAGGAATAGGAACTTCCTTTACACCAAGAATAATATCGCAATTGGATAAGTCATCAACCACTTCAACGCCATGATCAAGATATTCCTGATCCGCGAAAGTTCGGATTGGACTGCTTTGAACCACGACTTCCGCATGCGGATACATCGTTTTTAATACCTTACATTGATAAGGGGTAAGCGGTGTTCTGAAATCTGGTGGGACTTTCCCTTCTTTAATTACGCCAATACGAATTGGTTCCATGGGTGTTATTTTTGCAAGTAAGCGTCAATAAATTCTCTAATACAGCCTTCTCCACCCTTAGTGGATAAGATAATGGAGCATACGGATTTTACCTCGTTTACTGCATCCGAAGGACACGCTGCCAGT
>Ga0315903_10010440_pt1 | contig 11062 bp, 14 predicted proteins | sample LakEriMetagenome_7_FD_203524 | JGI IMG/M metagenome (GOLD analysis project Ga0315903, IMG submission 203524) | Freshwater fungal communities from buoy surface, Lake Erie, Ohio, United States - Buoy 2 MA119 | ecosystem: Environmental > Aquatic > Freshwater > Lake | place: USA: Lake Erie, Ohio... | reverse complement strand
TTGCGGCCTGCGTCAGAGAATGGATCCCGTCGGCGTACTCGATGTTGAGCTTGAGCACGTCCATGATCGCCTGCTCGCGGGCGCGCTCGGCCTCCTCCGCTTCGCGCGCAGCCTTGAGCGCTGCGGCCTCAGCCTCAGCACGACGGCGAGCGGCCTCGGCGCGCTTGCGCTCCCTGGCGGCTTCGGCCTCGGCGCGCTTCCGGTCGCGTTCCGCGCGCCGCTCTGCCGCTCGTTCTGCTTTGTCGCGTTCGTCCTGCGCTGCTCGCTCAGACTCCAGCGTTTCCCGGATGATCTCGACGTTGGCTTCCTGAGCCTTTGTGAGCGCTTCCCTCTTCTTCGTTAGATGATCGGTGCTATCTCCGAGAATGCCCAACGACTGCGCGGCGCTCAGCACGTCCTGACCGAACGATTCCGGGACTAAATCCTGTCCTACAAACCAGTTGATCGCTGCCGCCAACTTTTCATTGGCCATGATCTTATTGTTGATCGCCTGAGTCTCAGCGATATGAGCGGATGTGATCTGCTGAAGCTGAGTGTAAGTGGCATTATTCAGACGGTGATAGTCTGCCGTCTGCTTGTTGATCATGCCCGCCGCTTCGGCATAGTCCACCTGAGCATTCCGCAGTGAGGCAAGCAGCGGTAGCTGCTGCTGCATCGCCTGGCGGCTAATCGCCGCGAGCTCGTTTTGTTCTCTCTGCGAGTTGTTGTAGTAACTATATGCCGCAGTCACCAGCGCCAGCGCAGCGGCTACGCCAGCAATAACGGGTAGGAGCGCCGAGTTATTCGCAGTAGCCAGCGCAGTAAGATCGGCAACGTCCGCAACATTCCGCGCGACGTTTCCAAACGCAGGATTCAGCAAATCCGCGGCGCCCGCCGTTTGCTGCATCCGCTGCGCCGTAACAGATGCGCTCTGGTTGTAATCCCGTGTCGCGTCGTTGGCGTTCGTTGCGGCGGCTGACGTGCGGTTCATCGCCTCTACGCCAGCACTTCCCATCTGCTCATAGGCGCGCTCAGTCTCGGCCGCGGCCCGCTTCGCCTGACGTGCCGACTCCTGGATCGACTTGTTGAGCTCCGCGGCCATCGCGCGTGCCTGCTGCGCCGTGATGCCAGGAATGGACGCCAGCTGTTCCCGCAGTCCGGTAATGTTCGCGCTGATAGTGAGTTCTGCGTCAGCCATCGGAGCCCCCCTTTGCGACCTTCTGTAGCGCCTTATCAAGGCTCCGGAGGTGGCGTTTGACGATCGGCTTATGCCCGCGCTTTACGAGCAGCTGCCATAGGTTGCGCCCATCGGCCGCTTTCGGGTTTGGCTCGAGCTTCGAGATGCCGACGGGGCGCTTCCGGCCAAGGCGATCGGTCATCGACGCGGCCACGTACCCGGCTGGCAACTTGCCGTTGTCCCGGTAGTAGCTCATCAGCCGTCGATACTCTGCAAGCTCGACGCGCCGGTACTTCACGGACAGCGCCTTCGGGCGCTTGATCATGTACCCGTACTTAGATCCGGCGTTGGTCGCGGTGTTGAGGACGACGCCTATGATGTAGTCGCCCTTGAGCCGCATCTCGTACTGGATGCCCGCGCGGCTTCGCCCCGTTTCCTCGGTCACGTTTTTGTACCATTCGGTGCGCGCGTGCTCTGCCGTCTCTGCCGACATCGCCTCCACGACTTCGATCACGGCCCCGTATGAGGCATTGATGAGGTCTTGGATTCTAGGCTCCAACGAGTTCCAGCTGATGGCTACATCGCCCGCCTGTACTCTCTCGCGGCTGGCCCCTGAGCGTCTGACGATGCGTTTAGCCACTCAGCCCCCAGAAGGACGCGCCGGATGCGCTGATCGTATCACCGGGGCGCGTCTGCATCCCACGCCCGCGCTTCTGCGTGGCCTTCGGCGTGTGCTTCATCCGGTACCATCCGAGGACGCGCTCCTGCGTCTCTCGAGGCCAAGAGAAGAACGCATCGGGATCGCCGCAGTACGTGAGCCCGATCTCCAGCGCTACGGCGTCGAGCCCGCCGTCGGGGCTGCGGTAAAATCCGCGGCGGCCTCCACCTCTGCCTCCCGCGGGTAGGAGTCCACCAGGAGCTTAAGCGCCTCCGTCGAGGCGTTGGCGATCTCCTCGTCAGTCACGCCGAGGGCGTGGAGCTCATCGCGCACGGCGGCGCCATACGCCAGGCCATCGAACTTGTGCGCCGACAGGGTAGCCTTGAGGGGCGGACGCGCCGGGAGACAGACTCCCAGGACGGCGCCGAGGCCGATCCATGCGTTCGTCGCGACGGCGTGCATGACAACCTGACGGGACGAGTGAGACGACGGGGCCGTCAGCTTGACGGCCTTCCCCTTGATCTGAACTTCCATGATGCTCCTTCGGCGCCAAAAACGACGACGCCCCCCGAACCGTAGCACGGAGGGCGTCCACATGCCGACAAGCTCAGGTGGCCGTGATGGTCCCGAGCACCTCGAAGTTAATCGTGAACGACGACGGGTCGCCCTCCGAAAAATCGATCGTGCACCGGCAATCGTCCATCTCGAGGGTATGGTCCGACGGGTCACCGAAATTCGTGCCCTCGACGGTGAGCGTGATCTTCAACGTGTACAGGTCCGCGTTGGCGCCGAGCGTCGAAACGGCGGTAGAGAACGCGCCGGTCTTATTGATCAAATCCCAGATGTTCGTGTTCGAGGCGTCCGAGAACTCCGTCATCTGACACGACATGGAGCCCGTGGGGAAGCTCCGATTCGATTTGCGGATGCTGCCGAGTTCGCCGCGGTCCAAATACTTGGTGTGCTCGTAGTTGCCCTGATTCACGCCGGAGAGCGACAGGTCGCCCGCCTCGTACTGGATCGTAAGGGTGTTGATGCCATTGTCGGCAAAGGTGATGGTGCCGTCCCGGAAGTTCTTGACGACGGAGGAGATGGGCATGAGCTACCTCACTGGAGCGGGAGTGTATGGACGATGCGGAATGTTATCACGCCGATAACCCATTCCCCCGCCTCGTTTGTGGCGCGGGTAGTGGTGATGAACTGCACTTTGTAGGAACCCGGCCACGTCGCATCGTAGGCCATCAACTTGTTGATCACGGCCTGCTCGCCGTCAAGCGCGTCATCGTAGCTGTTCGAGATGTCCTTCGGCGCGAGACGCCACGAATAGTGCACCGTGAGCGGCGTCTCTACGAGGGTTCCCTCCGCGGGCCGTCCGCGGTACAGGCGCAGATCCTCCGAGTCGCCGGGGAGCACTGCAAAGGCCTTGTGGGCGATGGAGTCGCTATCCGCGCCAAACAGATCTGGCGCCACGCGCGACTCTCGCCATCCCGAGAGGGTCAGGATGCGGGCGGTCACATCCTCGCGCAGCTGACGAACCGTCTTGCTCGCCATCATCGCCACCAGGCGACGAGACTATCGCCGCGGCCACCCGTCCAAACGACCGAGCTTGCGCTCTTCTTCTTGGTCACGTCCACGACGTTCTCGTCGGCCTCGTCGTAGACGAAGCGGATCTGTCCCCACGCCGACTCGTAGGCAGTGCCGTAGTACGACGCCAGAGCAGCCCAGCGGCCGGAGTCCCCGGCGCTCGTCTGGAAGTCCAAGAAGATCATGTGCAGACAGAGCATTAGGTGACACTCACGCAGCGCGCTCGGCTGGATGACCAGACACGGCCTACGGCCCTGAGCGATCAACCTGTTCGCGATCGTGAAAAACGACTCGTCGATATACGGTTGGTAGCTCGTCGCCCCGCCGAGGAGGGCGGTCAGGTCGGAGTGCCGCTGCAATAGGTCGGTGTCGCTGATGACCGGGTAGAGCGTCCGACGACACACCGCGGCGTCGTTGCGGAACGTATGCACCACACCGTCGGGCATGGTGAGCGCCCATTCGACGAGGTACCCCTCCGACAGGATCTCCGCGGTCGTGACGCCACCGGCGAGCGAGAAGGTTGCGATCCCGCCTGCGATGGTGACAGCGGCAGGCGCCACAAGCTGCGTCCGGTCGGGACGGTACAGCGTGAACGTACCGCCCGAGGGCGTGGCCGTGGCGCCTGCGCGCATCGTCGGGCAGGAGAGCACCTGCGTGCGGCCTCGCTCGATCGTCTCCGTGGAACGGAACCGTGCGGAGTAAACGACTTCAGCGAGGCTCATTTGCTCTCCCTTTAGCGGCCCTTATCCGTCTGCTTGGCGTCGTGCTTGCGCGCGGTTTCCTGCGCCACCTTGCGCGCCTTATCGGCGGGCATTCCGCCTTCCCGCAACTGCTTGGTCATGCGGTCCATCGCCTCCCGGTATCCGGGGCGCTCGCCGCTCATACGCGAGCCCGCGCGCGCTTCGGCGTAGCCTTCGGCGCCGTTTCTCCGTCCTCGGAGGGCGGGTTGTACAGGCGCTCCATCGCGGCCTTCATCTTCTCGAGGAGGGCCTCCTCGACGGCGAGGGCATCGCGGTGGAACGGGGAGCTCGGCGCCTTCTCGCGCCACTCGTCCACAAGCTTCTCCTGACGCTCGATCTGGATCGCGATGAAGTCGGGATCGGGGAGCTCGATGTAGCGCCCCACCAGCGAACGACAGAAGGCCCAGTATCCCTCCTCGTCATTCGTGATCCGGGTCTGGCCAGCGACCAGCTTTGGCGTCTCCCAGCGCGACATATGCACCGGCCCTGCCACGCCCTCGTACGACACGCAATAGCCGCCCTCGATGGCATCCCAGGGGATCAGCGTCCAGCCGCGGCGGCGCTTGGAAACCTCGGCGGCCTCCGTGCTCCCGTGCTGATCAACGTTCGACACGCCGGGGTCAGCTACGAGCGTGGAGAGCCAGGGAACCCACTCACCTTCCCGATAGGTCCAGCGCGCCGGGTGATGCAGATACCAGAACGCCGGGCGCGGCTCGAGCTTGACGAGCTCCTTCATCGCCTGTGGGCGCTGTGCGGGCTGCGCCGAATAGTTTCCGCTCCCTGCCGTGCCGAATGTCGCCGCCATATCTCACTCCTTCTTTGTTTCCGCGAACGCAGAAGCGCCCGCGTCAGTAGGGTAACCACCGACGCGGGCGCGTGCTTTCAACGCTTAGAAGTCGGACAGGATGCCGACGCCCTTGGCGTCGTCGATCTCGCCAACGCCAACGAAGGCGCTGCCCACGATGATCGTGGAGCCGTTCGAGGCGTCACGCTCGAACTCCACGACGATCGGAGACTGCGGAACGATCGTCTCGGAGCCCATGACAGGCGCCGCGGTGCCGGTGGCGAGGCCGATGGCGCCGGGGGCGATCATCATGCCCAGGTAGTCGAGGCCCCCGTTGGCGGTCGGGACGAACGAGCTCTTGAACACGTCCACCCCGTAGAGCGTGCCCGCGAAGCCCTGCCCCTTGGCGAGCAACATCTCCTGATTCGCCGCGATGTACTGGCCGGGGCCGGTCTCGGAGCGAAGCGAGGACATGAGGTCGTTAAGCTGCTGCGGCGCCAGGATGGCGGTAAACGGCCCGTTGTTGCTCTGAAGCTGGAGAGCAAACATGCCCGAGTAGAACGTCGTGACCGAGAGGTCAACGCCGGTCGTACCAACCGAGGTCGAGAACCCGGAGGACAGGGCGCAGATCATGGTGGTAGCGCGCTTCTGGTACGCAGCGACCATATCGGCGGCCAGGTTGTCGATCGTCACGTCGAGCGGGATCCCGGTCGCGGTCAGCTGCGCAAGGTCGCTGATCTGACGGCGGAGGGCCTGACGCGCGATCGTGATGTTCGCGTTCGTCGTCGTGAGCGCGGTGTTGGATACCGAGGCGTTCTCGGCCACGGCCGCCATCGCGTCGGCGCCCCACGAAACGACGGGCACCTGCACGACGGTGGAGCCGCTGCCGTTCATCGAGCGAAGCTGAAGGATCGACGGGTGATTGACGAGGCTCGCGGAGTCCGTGAGCTTCTGAACGACGGCCTGATTGAGGATCGCGGCGAGACGGGCGTTGCCCGAGAGCCCACTAAAATAGACTTCGTTGGCCATTGTGGCCTCCTATGAGGTTCGGAGATGGCCGCGCCTGTCACTGTTTACGGGAGCTTGCCCCGAGCGCGCAGCGGCGTAGCCGCTTCTCAGAAGCTACGCCGCCGAGTGACAATCTGTCAAGGCGTCCGCATACTCGCGAAGATGGCCTCTCGGTTCGCTCGGAACTCCGCAGGAGACATCCGCGCGATCGCCTCTGCGCTCCACGCCGCGGCCTCCGGGGGCGGCTGCTGAACCGTCGCCGTGGAGGTCTTAGGCATCGGCACGGTGGCGGGCGCCGTCGGAGACGGGAGCGTCGGCGCCTGCTGAGGCGCTGGTGCCGCGTCGGACAGGTACGCGCGGACTGCCTTAGGCAGCCCATCGCGGTTCGCGAGCCACTCCCCGATAGGCGGGCGTCCATCGGCCGGGAGCTTCCCGTAAGCGTGCTGGACGTAGTCGAGGCCCTCGGCGTCTACGACGCCTGCGGACATGATCTCGCGCTCCAGGCGCAGCGCCTCGCGCTCGGCCTTGCTCGATGCGCGGGCCTCCTCGTACTGCGAGCGCCACTTGTCGGCCTGCTGCGCCTGCGGCTCGAGCTCACCGATCCGGCCCTCGAGTTCCTTCACGCGCGCCACCAGCTGGCGGATGCGCGCAGCTGCGCCGCTATCGTCGCTCGGAGGCTGCGGCGTCGTCGTCCCTTCGTCGTTGTTCATCCCATCTCCTTCTGTGCTTCGTCCACACGCGCCTGCTGACGCATGATCTTCCGCGCCCAGGTCCGCCCCGCGTCCCCTCCCCAGAGGAGCCACGCGATGTACCCGGCGCTCGGATACCCAGGGTTTCCACGCTTCGCCGCGGGAGCCTTGAGGTCCACTTCGTGACGCTCGAAGTAGGCCACCATGCGGCGCGCAGTGTCTACACTAAGCTCCTTGCGGTTGCTCAGGTCTCGAGCTCGCGCAACGCCGACGGCCGTGCCACCGCGGCCATACTCGCGTCGGAGCTCGAGGCCGCGCCGTGCGGCGGCTGCGACAGTCACGGGCGGCTTCGTGTCCACGTCTCCACGCTCCTCCGCGGCCTTAAACTCGCGGTAAACGTCGGGCTTGTTCACCTGTAGATATCGGCGCTGCCGGTCAGTAACGAACGGCATTACTCAACCTCGCCGGGGAGCTCCTCGGACGCCTCGACGGGTTCGCCGGTCAGGTAGCCGCGGGCCTCGCGCATCGACTCGAGGACGGCGGACAGCACCTCGCGCTGGTCATCGGTGAGCGTTCCTTCGAGCAGCCCGGCGATAGCCTCCTCAGACGCGCGCACCTCGTCCACGGCCTCGTCCATCGCGGCGGCGTGCTCACGCGATACGTCGACTCCGGGCGCCGCCTCCCCGCGGTTCGCTCCTTCTGCCAACGGTGCAGGCGGCGCCTTTCCGTTCATCTCATCGATCGCCTTGAGTCGGATCACCGCGTCCTGCTCGCTCAGCGACCCGAAATAGCGAATGGCCTCCACGCGGTCCATGAGCCCGGCCGCCATCATCTCCATTACGTGCGTTCGTCGCGCCTGCATCTCCTCCGGGCTCAGTGGGATCTCCCGGTAATGGATGCGGTAGTTCGACTCCGGGTAGTTCGTCCCGGTCGCCCGGTTCAGGAGGATCGCGGACAGCGCGATAAGTTCTTGATCTGCCGCGGAAAATTGCAGAATGTACTTCCTCTGTGCCGTTCGCTTACCCTCGGCATTTAGCGAAATGGCATAGCCCGACTTCGCGGACCCGCTCACGCGCTGGAGCTCAGACGGAGACAGGCCCGCGTCAGTCGCGAGACGATGAGCGATGGCGGCGATCGTGCTCTCGATCTTCTCGACATCGGCGCCCGCCTGGAACTGAGACACCATCGGCTGCGTCGTCTCGGCCACCGGATCGAACATGAGGATCGTAGTCGGGTCGGTGATGACCTCGGCGCGAGAAGCGCGCGTGTTCCCGTCCACCTGCTCCATCCCGGCGACTCTCACGCCGACGGCGTAGCGCTGCGGATAGCTCGCATCGCGGAGACAGTGCCCGAGGTACGAGTAGTACACGCTCAGGTTCAGAGCGCCCTCGTAGAGCTCGATCCCGTAGTACGGATCGAACAGGCGATCGCCGTAAAGCGCCGCATGGTAGAGGACAACCGGGAGGACCGGCGTGCCGTCCGACTTCCGGTACGGGTACGCATCGCCCGAGAACGACGCCCCGAGCACCTGGACGGTAATGTCCTCCCCGAACGTGGCGCCGTCCCCAGCGAGGTGAACGCGGTACGAGGGAGCGTCCGGGTCTCGGATATCGAACGCATCCCACGTCCACCGCTGCGTCCCGTTGATGGTCCGCGGACGAAGCTCTGCGAACGACAACGGCACCGTCGGACGTGCCGGGTCGGCCTCGGCGATCGTCATGTCGGGAGACACAGGCCGATACGAGATCCGGCCGTTCTCGACATCAACGCGCATCCACATTTCGCGAAGCGCGATCGTCATCGACTGAAAACGGCTCATCTGCGACCAGAGCCCAGACCGCGCGATCTCTCCGTCCGAACTGATCAGCGGCTCGGCGGCCTCTGCGTCGGTGTTGTGTCGGATGTCGGGCGCGGCGTCGAAAAGAGTGCTGAGCTCGACGGCCACAACGCGAAACGGGTTGCTCGATAGATCGGGCAGGCCCCACGCGGCACGTCGAACGGTGCCAAGCTGCGCCTGTAGCCGCGCCTCGAGCAGCGCAGCCCATCGTCCCTCCATCAGCGCGCGCCGATGGCGCGTATGCTCCCATCGCCGCGCCTCCTCCGGGTTCGAAGGCGCGGGCGGCATCGGCAACGTCTGATGAGCGTACATGCGCACTCCTATCCGATACGGACCAGTTGCGGCGCGTAAAGGCGCCTCGTGATCAGCTCCAAACAATAGCGGACGGCGTCGATGGAATGCTTGTGCTTAGAGTTCTCGCGGCCATCGAAGCGCGACAGGTCATCGATCAAGCGCTGACACCGCGGGTTCACGGTGAAGTTCCCTCGCAGCATCTCGCTCTGGAGCAGACGGTACCCGGCGTACACGCTCCCCCGCGGCTTGTACGCCGTGTGGATGCGCGCGGGCCAGCTTCCAACGGGGAGACGTAAATCGCGTTCGATGGCCTGTACCAGCATCGCATTACTTTTCAGGGCGCCGCCCCGTCGAGAGATGGCGGCACGGTCACCTACCCAGCGGTCCACGTCCTCCCAGCGCAGGCCGCACCGCTTGAGCATGTCGAGGATCGACTTGGCGTCCTGCTCTGGCGTCGTCATGCCGTCGCTCTGCACCTGGTCAAGCACCATGATCCGATGATGCCCATCCTCCGTTGCCTGCATCGCCGTGAGGATCGCCACCTGAGCGCCAGATTCGCGACCGTGATCGATGCCTACGCCGACGAGCCAGTTGCCTTCGGGCGCCTGGTCCCTGACGTGGATCTTCGGGTCGAACGCGGCAAAGACGCGACCTTCAACGAACGTCGTCGTCCACTCACCGAACAGGCGTTGACCTCGCTCCGACTCGAGGATGCCCTGCGATAGCTCGTCGATCTGCGCCTGCGTCAGCATCGGACGCCCGCCGATCGGCGTCGTGTTCTCGATGGTCAGCGGAGCGCAGATGTCGCGGACGCGCTTCTCCTCCACCATCTTCTTAAGCCATTCCAGAGGCTTACCGATCGGCGTCATCGTAAGCGAGATCGTGCCGTGGTTTCTGAACACGCGCGGAACGAGCTCGTTCCATACGTCCTCCGGAGGAGGCTCATCGATCAGGATGTGATGAAGCGTGGAACCGGCGAGGCTCAACGCCCCCTGTTCGACTGACCGGAACTTTAGGATGCTGCCGTTTGTGAAACGGACCATCGCCTGACGGCCGCGGAAGCCCTTGCCCGCCACGAACTCCGTGTCAGGAAGGATCGAGTCCTTCGGGAGAAGCCTCCAGCACTTCTCCTGGATGGCGATCCCTTGCTGGCTAGTGACCGTGATCACGTGCGCCTCGATCGGGGCCGGTCGGCAATACTGGTAGGGATGAGCGCCGAGGCACCTGAACACGGTGTCCGCCATCCCCACCCATGTCTTTCCTACCTGGTTCGCGCCTCGGTATAGGCGGATGCGATCCGTGGCCTTGAGAAACTCCAGCTGCGGAGGCGTCGGCCTGAAGTAGGACAGCGGGTCCGTGTCGCTGCGGCGCGTCAGCGTGTGCGCCGCAGACGCGAGAGCGGACAGGCTCACGCGAGCGCCTTATGCCAGCGGGCCTTTGGCGTGGTCGGCTGGTCGGTGCGACGGTTCGCGCGCGATGTCCAGCCATCTCCGTCGCGACGCACGACTCCGTCACACGTCCACCCCGCAGCGCGCAGCGACGTGCCCGGCTCTTCCTCGAGGACGTAGGTCTGGATGCTCGTGAAGCCCATCGCCGTCGCGGCCTGTGCCGCGCGCGCGTACAGGAAGGAGCAGGCGTTCTTCGTCCCGTCCGTCACGAGGCGTGTCACCTCTGCGACCTCGTACTGCGGGACAGCGCGCGCAACCGGACGACCGATGATCACTGCGCCGATGAGGCGCCCGTCGTGCTCCGCGCCGATGCTGTATCGGTGCCCCTGCACAGGCTTATGGTGGCGGTGCAGCTGCGCGACGACCTCGTTCGCCTGCTTCAACGTCAGCGGGACCGCGCGCATCACGCGCCCCCGCTCACGAGCCGCACGACCTTCCCCGTGCGCCGCATCTCGATCGCGTCCTCGAGGCGCTCGAGGTGCTGCGGCGGGAGGTTCGCCACGGCGGACACGATGATGCCAAGCAGTTGCTCGTCGCTCATCCCGTCGTCGGGGCTCGCGGCCTTCGCGATCTCTGCGTCGAGCTCGCGCCGACACTCCATGGCCTTTGCCGCGCCGGAAAACATCGCTTGCCACGACCCGGCCTTGTTCGCGTCAATGACGGCCTGCTCCAGCTGCAAGAGCTTGGCCTTGAGGTACTCAACGTAGGTCGCTTTGGTCGCCTCCTCCGGCGTCATCGCAACGACGGGGTGCTTCTTCGGGGGCTTGCCTCGGATGGCCATGATGTCGCTCCTGGTTGACGTTTATCCGGGTTGATGGCGGCTGTTCAATACTTCGGGTGCGGGTAAAAGGTCGAGGAACGCAAGCG
>Ga0315903_10010437_pt1 | contig 11065 bp, 14 predicted proteins | sample LakEriMetagenome_7_FD_203524 | JGI IMG/M metagenome (GOLD analysis project Ga0315903, IMG submission 203524) | Freshwater fungal communities from buoy surface, Lake Erie, Ohio, United States - Buoy 2 MA119 | ecosystem: Environmental > Aquatic > Freshwater > Lake | place: USA: Lake Erie, Ohio... | reverse complement strand
TTAGGAACATTTGCCTGCTTGAGACATCCAATTGGCAGGTCACTGCTTAGCCGAGTTTCGGTGCTGCCGACCCCTTCCTCGTTGGCGGCATCCCGGACGACTCGCCATTTCTTTTTCAGGAGTCCCTGATTAATCCACCAAGATGGCTTGGATGTAAACCGTTCAAGTTAGTCACCCAAGCCAACAGGATCTCGATCGCAATGAACCGATTAGAAGGTCACTCAGCTTGTCCGGCCATGAACAGGCAGGCCAACATTGGGCAGCAGATGCGATCTGCTCGTGGCATTTGTGGTGCAGCTGCGGCGCAGGCGCCTGGACCATCGATAGGCTGCGAGGGCACCCATCAACGGTAGAGGGCCCGGTACCGTCGAGGACGCTCCCAAGGACGGCGGCCCACCCAGTGGGACCGTCGGGAGATCAGATTGGACAACAAAGGAAGTTGCCAGGAAGGGGTTAGATGCAGGTGATCCTGGACCTGAGAGGATTTTCAGGCCATCAAACACATCTCCCCAGGTTGAATTGGCAATAGCGGTTAAGGAACCATTATAAAAAACACCAACATTGTCAGCGTTCAATTCATCAGGTTGATTGAAGAACCAATTTTTAAAACCATCAATCGAGGCACCATCTTCCCAGATCCAGCCGTCGCCAGGCTCGGGGGAACCGGGGAGCTGCTGCAATCCGATGTAAGGACCGATGTAATTAGGGGCTGAGCCAGTACCCACGTTGCGCCACAAAGAGGTGTCAGTAATCAACGAAGAAATGTAAGTGTTTTGGGCTGCATCCCTAATCGAAACCAGGTTCGCACCCATACTTTGAGCATAGGCTTGAGCACCAGACCAAGTTATCGGAGTACCAGCGTTGAAAACTTGATAAAAGATCCCGTTCAGAGTGCCTGAGGCAACCTCATTGATCGAGGCCTGAGGAAAAGGAGATTCAACGACGAAAGAGTTGGCGAGAAACGGATTGGCCCCTGGGGAACCAGGTCCAACTGAGATCGAAGCCCCATTATATACGTCGCCCCAAGGGGTATTGGCAGAGGCTCGTTGAAAGCCGTTGTAAAAAACAGCCACATTATCATCATTATAATTGTCAGGCTGATTAAAGAACCAGTTCGAGAAGCCCGTCAGGGGCGATCCGTTCTCCCAAAGCCAACCGCCACTAGGCTCGCTGCTGCCAGGAAGTTGACGAAGGCCAATGTAAGGACCGATGTAATTGCGAGCAGGGCTACCTGAATTAACCCACAGCGAAGAATCCCTGATGAGTGTGGAAACAAACTGATTTTCGCCAGCGCCTTCGATGGAAACTAGCTTGGCTGCCAATGTATTAGTGGCATAATCCTGGGCACTGGTCCAGGTGAGGGTTGAGTCGCTTAGATAAACCTCATATAGCTTGTTGAAGCTGATGCCTGCGTTCACTTTGGTGATAGCCGCCTCAGCGGCTGTTGGCATGCCCGATACGGCTAACAGTGCCAATCCAGCTGAGCTCAGCAGAGTTGCAACACGCGTATAACTGAAAAGAGTTTTGAGAGACAGCGAGGGATTCTGCATCACTCTGGATCAGAAATTCAAGCTTCGCTGGCAGAGTATAGCAGGTCAAGCTTCGCTTGGCGGATCTAGCAGGCTGGCTGCAATACATCCATAGGTCCACGCCACAGCCCGCGAGGGAGGGGCATCGATGGAGCTCCCGCTGAACAGGCCGGCTGTCAGGCCCCGCCAATGCAGACCGCAACAGCTTTGGCCAGGATGCGTGGGCCTGATCTCAGCCCAATGGCCTGACGCCCAATGGGGCCAGGCCATTGGGCTGAAGTCAGCGATCCGTAACGCAGAGCCCTCAGGGGGTGTGCACAGGGGTTGGGTCGACAGAGGAATGGGATCTGTGCTGCAGCGGCAGAGGCGGAGTATTCACGTCCATACAAACTTGGACATCAGGATCCCGGACGGTCCACTCATCGAGCTGAAACTTCAACAGTGGTTGAGATAGCCCGCAGGCGAATCGCTTCGAAGCTGTGGCGGGGCAGAACAGTTCCGCCGCTCCTCAGTCGTCCGGATCAGCGTCCCTCAACAGCTCCTCGAAGCTGCTGTACAGGGCCTGCTGCTCCGCATCGATGCCGGGTCGTCGCGGCGGAATGGCCTGGGCGGCCTTGCCGCGGCGGGGAGACGGACCGGCCTTGCCGGCGGAGGAGCCGACAGGGTCCCTGTTGCCAGCGCTTGAGGCGAGCCGTTCAGCCGCCAACCCGGATCCAACCAACCCGGCATCCCGCGACTGGCGCCACGGCTCCTGGGGGCGACTCGACTCCAACTCCCGCAAACGCTCCAGCAGATGGCTTGGCACAGAGCCATCGGCGCTGGCTGTGATCAGCTCCCTGAAGAGGGCTTCAGGATCCTGCTCCGTTTCGAGGCGATGGCGACCGGCGGCTGGGCTGGGCTCAACCGGCGGCTTGGCTTGCTGGGGGGTGGGCAGCTTCTGGGGCAGGGTGCGACCCAGGGCCTCAAGCCGTTCACGGCTGCGGGAATCGAAACTCATCTCAGGGGCAGTCGAGGGTGGCGCGGGTGGCGCGGCCGCTGCTGAGGTTGTGGCCGCTGGCGACGCCGCAAAGGCTGCGCAAGGCGTCAGGGCGCAGGCTCACGTTGGTGAAATCCGCGCCATCGATGCGCACGTTGATGAAGCGGGTGTTGAAGGCAAAGGCATCTTCGAGGCGCGCTTGGCGCAGATCCGTGCCGTCGAACACCGCCGAGTCGAGTGTGGCGCCGCGCAGATCGGCATCGTGCAGATCGGCGTCCTGAAGCTTGGCCCCAAACAGGCTGGCGCCGCGCAGATCGGCTCCCGAGAGATTGGCCTCGCGCAGGTTGGTGAGGCTGAAGGTCACCTCACGCAAATCAGCCCCCTGGAAATCGGCGCCGATGAGCACCTGCTTGGCGTAATCCATCGCCGCCAGGGCCGGTTCAACCCAGACGAGCAACAACACCGGCACCAGCCAAGCGAACAAACACATCCTCAGACGCCAAGTCACCCGTCGCTGGGGCTGCATCGGACGGAGCAAGCAGGGGGGCATTGGCGCGCTTGGGCTGGGGCCAACCCTAAGTAGGGCGAGGTTGCTCGGGGGCCCTCAAGGCCTGTTGAAAAGCGTCTCAGGGGGGACCCGGCAGAAACGGCCCCGCCAGGGATCGCCGCCGAAGCATCGCCGAGGCGAGCGGCAACCTGGCTGCCAGCGGCTGGGGACGGGCTGGGGAACCCTTAAATCCACGCCAGCCATATCGTCCATGGGCCGGACTGGATGCCAGCGCTCCGGCAGCTGGGCTGAACAGCGCGCCCTGCGCCTGCTGCGGGAGCAGGGCTGGCAACTGCAAGACCGCAACTGGCGCTGCCGCTGGGGAGAGCTCGACCTGGTGCTGGCCAAGCCCCAGCGGCTGTTACTGGTGGAGGTGAAAGGCCGGCGCCGGGCCGGGCCTGATGCTCACGGCCTCGCCGCCCTCGGCCCGCTCAAGCGGCGGCGGCTGGTGCGCTGCGGCCATTGCTGGTTGGCGGAACACCCCCACTGGGGCGAAGCCAGCGTGGAGGTGGTGGCTGCCCTGGTGCCCTTGCCGCCGGCCCGGGGCCGGGTGCGCTGGGTGCGGGTTCTCGACTGAGCTCCCAGGGAGGCGGTGTTGGTGACGCAAGGCCACTGCTCTCTGGACGGGCTTGGGCATCCGGCGAGGAGGCCGAGATGCGATTGGCCTCGGCGGTTGGTCCCGGCGGCGCGTCCCTGCCACTGGTCCTGGCGCTTGTCCCTGCCTCTGGATCCGGCGGCTGGACCACCCCAGCGGCAGGGTCGGGCCCAAGGTGCTGACGCCGCCGGCTCAGGGTTGGGCGGCGGGCGCCGGGGGCCTATTCGGGGTGGGGAGGGTGTACCAGAGCGTGCAGCGATAGCGCTCTTCATTGCCGCGCATGCCGATCTCCATGCACCGCTCGCCGGTGATCACCGCCCCCCGGGGAACCTGCTCCAAGGCCCGAGCCCTGGCGTTGCGGCGATCCCATACGGATTCGGCGGTGGAGCTACCGGCATGGCTGGTCAGGGGGGCCATCAGGGCGACCAGCGCCGCGGCCAACAGCCAGCGCAGGGGGTCGGAAACGGACATCGGCCGGGGGAGGAGGCGATCGTCAGAATTGTGAGCGCCCCCGGACGGACCAGGGAGCAGGCTGGGGGGGAACGGCATCGCGGCGATGGCTTTCTCAGGTCACCGGCCCCGCAAGCGCTTTGGCCAGCACTGGCTGGTGGATCCCCAGGTGCTGGAGAAGATCGTGGCGGCGGCGGCGATCCAGCCCGGCGAATGGCTGCTGGAAGTGGGGCCAGGCCGCGGCGTGCTGACCGAACGGTTGCTGGCCAGCCCGGCGGCGGGCCTAGTGGCGGTGGAGCTCGATCGGGATCTGGCGGCGGGGCTGCGGCAGCGCTTCGGCGCCGAGCCCCGCTTTCAGCTGCTGGAGGGTGATGCCCTCAAGGTTCCGCTGCTTACGCCCTTGGGCCGCCTCCCCGACAAAGTGGTGGCCAACATCCCGTACAACATCACTGGCCCACTGCTGGAGCGGCTGGTGGGCCGGCTGGACCAGCCCCCACCCCAGCCGTTCAGCCGCCTCGTGCTGCTGGTGCAGCAGGAGGTGGGTCAGCGGCTGACAGCCAGCGCCGGCCAATCGGCCTTCTCGGCCCTGACGCTGCGCATGGCCCTGCTGGCCCGCTGCCAGCGCGTCTGCGTGGTGCCGCCGCGCAGCTTCCAGCCGCCTCCGAAGGTGATGTCCGAGGTGGTGGTGCTGGAACCCCTGGCGGCGGCGGAGCGGCTGGCGCCGGACCGGGCCCGCCAGCTCGATCAGCTGCTGCGCCGCTGCTTCGCCGCCCGCCGCAAGATGCTGCGCAACACCCTGGCCGGGCTGCTCCCGCCGGCGCGGCTGGAGGCCGTGGCCGCCGCAGCCCAGGTGGACCTCAGCCTGCGCCCCCAGGATCTGCCGCTGGAGCGCTGGCTGGAACTGGAGGAGGGGTTAACGCGCTCCGCGGCCCTGCCGACCGGTGGGCTACCGGCCCTAGAGCTGCCGGCCGATGGGCTATCGGCCCTAGAGCAACCGGCCCTAGATGTGCCGGCCGATGGGCTGACTGGCGAAGCCCTGCCGGGCCAAGCTCAGCCGGCCGATGCGCTGCCGGCGCAGGATGGGACCACCGCCGACCCTGACCCGGCTTGAGCCCTTCCGCGCCACCGCCACCAGCTTCGCCACTGCCTTCGCCACTGCCTTCGCAACCGCCTTCGCCAGAGCCTTCGCCAGAGCCTCCAAACCCGCCAGAACCCAAGCCATCCCAACACCCCCAGAGCGCTCCACCCCACGGGGCGATGGGGGCCGCTTCGACGCAGCTGACCGTGGTGGCACCCGCCAAGATCAACTTGCATCTGGAGGTGCTGGGGCTGCGGCCGGACGGTTTCCACGAGCTGGCGATGGTGATGCAAAGCCTCGACCTGGCCGATCTGCTGCGGATCCGACCTCACGCCGATGGGGCGGTTGAACTGCGCTGCGATCACGCCGACCTGAGCGTGGGCAACGACAACCTGATCCTGCGGGCCGCCCGCGTCCTGCGGGACTGGGCCGCCCGCCAAGGGTTCGCCCAGCTTCCCGGCGCGGTTCTGGAGCTGGACAAGCGCATCCCGATCGGCGCCGGCCTGGCCGGCGGATCCAGCGACGCCGCAGCCACCCTGATCGGCCTGCGCCACTTCTGGCAGCTTCCCTGTGACGACGCCGAGCTGCATCAGCTGGCGTCTGGCCTGGGCTCAGACGTGCCCTTCTGCCTGGAGGGGGGCACCCGGCTTTGCTTCGGGCGGGGCGAACGGCTCGAGGCGCCCGAGGGTGTGCTGGAGCCGCCCGGATTCGGCGTCCTGCTGATCAAGCATCCAGAGGTGCAGGTGTCCACCCCCTGGGCCTACGGGCGCTGCCGGGAGCATCGCGGCGATTTTTACCTCAGCAGCGAGAGCGACTTCGAACAGCGCCGCCAGGCCCTGCGCCAGGGGGCTCTGCTGGCGGCGCTGCGTGCTGAGCGGCCCTTACCGCCACTGCGCAATGACCTCCAGGCTGTGGTGGAGCCCGAGGTGGCCTGTGTGGCGACAGGGCTGCGGCTGCTGCGTAGCGCCGATGGCGTTCTGGGGGCGGCGATGAGCGGCTCCGGGCCCAGTTTATTCGCCCTCTTCGCCACGCCAGCCGCCGCCGCCGCCGCCCTGGACCAGGTGGGCGAAGCGGTGGCGGCGGCTGGCTTCGAGGCCTGGTGCTGTCGCTGCGAGGCGAGCGGAGGCCGGCTGTTGCCCCATGGCGGCCAGGCTGAAGGAGTCTCTGAATGACCGACCCCCGGCGGTGGAGGGGGGGATGGGGCTTGCCACCACGGCCCGGCATGGCCGGCGAGATCCGCACCGGCCGCTGCCCAGAGACGTTTGCGCTGTTGGTTCGGGGGCGGGGTCAATCTGCCGGCCATCCCGCCAGATGGACCCCGCGGTCCTCGGAGCGGGAGCGAGAAGATGACAGCCTGGGGTGATCCCCGCCAGCCTGAGCTGACCCACAAGGACGCGATGGACGAACCCGCTGGCCAGCCTGCCGAGCGAGAGGGCGCCGTTGGTGCGGTGGCGCCTGAGGCGCCACCCAAAGGGCCGCTCAGTTTCCTGAGCGGTGCACTGACGGCGTTGGCCTTGGCGGCCCTCTGCCTGGCCATGAGCCGCCGGGTGGTGGGCTATTACATCGCCCATCCCCCCCACTACGAAGCGGCGATCGCCCAGAGCATCGCCACCGCGCTGAAGACCCTGATCGTGGGCATGTGCTTTCTGGCCACCTTCAGTTTCGCCTTCATCGGCCTGGGGCTGCTGCTGGTGTTCGTGCGCAGCCTGCTGCCCAGGGCTGCTGCCGATCCGCCGCAATCCACCTAGGTTGATCACCTGTGCGATGCCCCACGGTCATGACCCCCCACGATCTCGGCTTGCTCGTGGTGCTGCTGCTGCCGGGCATGCTGCTGTCGGTGCTGCTACTGAGCACCTTCGCGGCCGGCGGCTGAGATAGGTTGGCGGGCACCCTGCGCCCCGTCTTGCCCGTGGCCGAAACCTTGCTGTTCAATGCCCTGCGCGAGGCCATCGATGAGGAGATGGCGCGTGATCCCAGGGTCTGCGTCATGGGAGAAGATGTTGGCCAGTATGGCGGCTCTTACAAGGTCACCAAGGATCTCTATAATAAATATGGCGAACTGCGGGTTCTCGATACCCCGATCGCCGAGAACAGCTTCACGGGCATGGCCGTTGGCGCGGCGATGACCGGGCTGCGCCCAATTGTGGAGGGAATGAACATGGGATTCCTGCTGTTGGCATTCAACCAAATTTCCAACAATATGGGCATGCTTCGCTACACCAGTGGCGGCAATTTCACGATTCCTGCTGTGGTGCGTGGGCCGGGAGGAGTGGGCCGGCAACTCGGCGCTGAACACAGCCAGCGACTTGAGGCTTATTTCCACGCCGTGCCAGGCATCAAAATTGTAGCCGTCAGCACACCCACCAATGCCAAAGGCTTGATGAAGGCCGCGATCCGCGACAACAATCCCGTGCTGTTCTTCGAGCATGTACTGCTCTATAATCTCAGCGAGGAGATTCCCGTTGGGGATTACATCTGCGCCCTCGACCGAGCGGAGGTGGTGCGCGAGGGCAAGGATATCACCATTCTAACGTATTCCCGCATGCGCCACCACTGCCTCAAGGCGGTGGAGAAGCTTGAGCAGGATGGCGTGGATGTGGAGCTCATCGATTTGATCAGTCTCAAACCGTTTGATCTCGAGGCAATTACTCGCTCCATCCGCAAAACACACAAGGTGTTAGTGGTCGAGGAATGCATGAAAACGGGGGGTATCGGCGCTGAGTTACTGGCACTGATCACCGAACACTGCTTCGATGATCTCGACGCACGACCGGTGCGACTCTCGTCCCAGGACATCCCCACCCCCTATAACGGCAAACTGGAAAATCTCACGATCATTCAGCCGCATCAGATCGTCACGGCTGCCCAGCAACTCTGTCAAGGAGCTCTCTAAGTTCTATGGCACGTCAACAGGGGTGGCTCGCCCTCATCCTGGCTCTGGCAATTTCATCCGCCGCGCTGCTGGGAACCTACGGATTGCGCCTGGGACTTGATCTCAGTGGCGGCAGCCAGCTCACCTTGCAAGTGATGCCCGCCGGGGAGATCACCCGTGTGGAGCATGACCAGCTTGAAGCGGTCAAGGATGTGCTGGAGCGGCGCATCAACGGGCTCGGCGTCGCCGAATCCACCCTGCAAACGGTGGGCGATAACCAGCTGGTGCTGCAGCTCCCCGGCGAGCAAGACCCAACCCGCGCCGCCAAGGTGCTCGGCAGCACCGCCCTGCTCGAATTCCGCGCCCAGAAGCCTGGTACCGAGGAGGCGATCAAGGGGCTGCTGCCTCTCAAACGCCAAGTTGAGGCCATCTTGGCCTCGAAACAGCCACGCAAGCCTGTCAGCGATGGCCAGGCAGAGCCCCCCAAACCCCAGGAGCTCAGCCCCGAGGACCTGCGCAAGGCCCTCACAGGCCTCGGCATCACGGTTCCCCCAGGCAGCAGCGAAACCGATCAGCTCAGGCTTCTGGGCGACGAAACCAACCGCCGCATCGTCTCGCTTTTCGGCCCAAGCTTGCTGGGGGGCAAAGATCTCACCAGCGCCGGACGCCAGCAGGCCGCCACCGGCGTGCAATGGGAGGTCACCCTTGGCTTCAGCCGTGAGGGTGGCGAAAAGTTTGCCCAGCTCACCCAATCCATCGCCGGAACCGGCCGCTTGCTGGGGATCGTTCTGGATGGACGCTCGATCAGCGAGGCCACCGTGGGCCCTGAGTTCAAGGCCGCCGGCATCACCGGAGGCGCCGCCACCATCACGGGTAACTTCACCGCTGAGGAGGCCAGAGATCTGGAGGTTCAGTTGCGAGGGGGGTCGCTGCCCTTGCCTGTCAAGATCGTCGAGGTGCGCACGATCGGCCCGTCGCTCGGGGCAGAGAACATCCGCACCAGCCTGTCGGCCGCGCTGGCCGGTCTGGCCTTGGTGGCGGTGTTCATGGTGGTCGTTTATCGCCTGCCGGGAATCGTGTCTGTGCTGGCCTTGAGCCTCTATGCCCTGTTCAACCTGGCGATCTACGCCCTGATCCCGGTCACCCTCACCCTGCCTGGAATCGCCGGTTTCATCCTCTCGATCGGCATGGCCGTGGACGCCAATGTGTTGATTTTTGAGCGGGTCAAGGAGGAGTTGCGCTCTGGCAACAGCTTGATTCGATCGATTGATACGGGCTTCGCCCTGGCCTTCTCTTCCATCCTTGATGGCCACGTCACCGGTCTGATCAGCTGCGCTGCGCTGTTTTTCCTCGGCACTGGCCTGGTGAAGGGATTCGCCGTCACCCTCGCGATCGGCCTGCTCCTGAGCCTGTTCACGGCGCTCACCTGCACGCGCACCTTGTTGCGGCTGCTGATGACCTATCCAGGCCTGCGCCAAGCCAACTACTTCATCCCTTCCCGTGAGCTGCCCGCCAGGGCTGCCTGAGGTTTACCCCGTCCCCTGTGATCACCGCTCCCCAACCGCGTTTTCGCATCAATCGTCATCGGCGCCTGGCCTGGGTGGGTTCCGCCCTCGCCACCCTGCTCAGTGTGATCGGTCTGGTGCTCTGCTGGACCAACCCCGCCATCGGCGCACCCCTGAAGCCCGGTCTTGATTTCACCGGTGGCAGCCAGATCCAGGTGGAACGGGCCTGCTCCGGTCCCTGCTCGGCCATCTCCGCCCCTGAGGTGAAGCAGCGCCTGAGCAGCGTCAACCTGCCGGTCGAGAAGGGGGGGGTGGCACCCCGGCTCGATTCCACCACCGTGCAGGTGCTCGATGGCGGCCGTTCGATCGTCCTGCGGCTGCCGGCCCTCAGCCCAGATCAAGGAACGGGGGTGATCCAGGCCCTGGGTGAGGCTTACGGACCGCTCGAGGCCCGCGGCACTTCTGTGAACACCATTGGGCCAACACTCGGCAACCAGCTGCTGCGCAGCAGCATCATTTCTCTGCTGGTGAGTTTTCTGGCCATCGCGGCCTACATCACGTTCACCTACAGCGGCGTTTTTGCCTTCCTCGCCCTGCTCTGCCTGGCCCACGATGTGTTGATCACGTGCGGCGTCTTCGCCTGGCTAGGTCTTTGGCTGGGTGTCGAGGTGGATTCCCTCTTTGCCGTCTCCCTGATCACGGTGGCGGGTTACTCTGTCACCGACACGGTGGTGGTCTACGACCGCATCCGTGAGCAACGCAAAAATCTCGCTCAGTTGCCGATCACGGATCAGGTGGATGTGGCTGTGGACGCAACCCTCACCCGCTCGCTCTACACGTCCCTCACCACCGTCTTGCCGCTGCTCGGGTTGATCTTTTTCGGTGGCAGCAGCCTGTTTTGGTTCGCCGTGGCTCTTACGGTGGGCATTCTCGTGGGAAGTTGGTCGAGCATTGGTCTCGCTCCAACCCTGTTGCCCGTGCTCTCCAAGCGATGAACGCCGAAGGATCGCCCCCTGGGCAGGCAGCCCCCCTCAACCGTCAGGTTGGGCCCAGCGGGGGAGTCGGTTCACGATCATCAACCCCTGGCGCTTCGCTCGTCCCCCCCTTGCTGCTGGTGCTGAGCCTGCTGGATCTGCGGGTGGAGATTCTGCTGTTGATCGATCACTTCACGTTCACCAGCCTGCTTCAGGCCATCACCTCCCACCCGCTGGCGGTCACGGTGCTGATGCTGCAGGGGTCACTTTGGCGGCGCTATCGCCGGCGCTGAGCCCCTCGAGAGATCAAGGGGGGCCAAAGAGATCTTGTGCGCCACAAAGATCGAGGCAGGGCTAAACAGTTGCTGCGCCATGACGACTGGGATCGAGCGACGATCAGCAGGGCTGATCTGGCACGAGGCCATGGGGTCAGCCTGGGAGGCCACGTCCCTTCAAGTGGTGTAAAACCCCAGGCCCGAATGCCCTGATTCGAGGTTGAACAGGTGAGGATGACGGGTGGTCATCCGGGAGGCGCAGAT
>Ga0315903_10010435_pt1 | contig 11066 bp, 9 predicted proteins | sample LakEriMetagenome_7_FD_203524 | JGI IMG/M metagenome (GOLD analysis project Ga0315903, IMG submission 203524) | Freshwater fungal communities from buoy surface, Lake Erie, Ohio, United States - Buoy 2 MA119 | ecosystem: Environmental > Aquatic > Freshwater > Lake | place: USA: Lake Erie, Ohio... | reverse complement strand
CGTGCTTCGCGCGTTTTGGATTGCTTCGGCTCTGCAAAGTGGAGGAGGTATCCGCGCTGACGACCGGGTGTAAGCGCGTAAAAGGCTTTTTCGAATGTGGGCGACTCCTTGAATTTCTGTTGAAGCTCTTCGGGCATGGGAAATTCATTCACAGGCTTGAAGGCCACTTTTTTTCCGGCTTGCTCCAGAGCAATGGCTTCTGCAACTAATGCTGCAATTTGTTTCTTTTGTTTTGCGATGTCCTGGGTTGTCGTATATCGCAGTTGACGTGCGGCTTGCGAGTTTTCACCCGCAGCCACCAAGAGTTTTTTCGGGTCGGTGAGCAGTGAGCCTTTGAAGAATCCTAGCGAGCAAAATTCTTTGAGCGCGCCCATCATCACTACGTTCTTGCCGTTCAACGTATAGCATGGGTTACCCCATTTGCGCTCCTCGGTGAGGCCGGCATCGAGCAGGATATCACGCAGCGTCTGCATCTCTTCTTGCCATTGATGCACGCGGCATTGCGGTGTTTCAAACAGCGCGCATCTTCCGCAACCTCGCGCAAAGAAGTCATCGACTTGAGGGTTGTAGCGTTGAGTCATGTTTATGGTGATTGGTCAGTTGCCAAGTTCGGAGTTGACGTGTGTCTTTACTTTGAGGGCTCAATTAAGTCCCACAAATTTCCGAAGAGATCACGAAACACGGCGACTTTTCCATGCGATTCGACCGCAGCCTCTCGCACAATTTCGATTTCATGCTCTCGTAATCGCTTATAGTCGCGGTCGAAATTGTCGGTATGCAGAAAGAGAAATACCCTGCCGCCCGTCTGGTTGCCAATATGCTGTCTTTGTTCTTCCGTAGCTGCTTGTGCCAGTAAAAGTGAGCACGCGCTACCGTGCGGCGTAACGAGTACCCATCGTTTGGTGTCCGAAAGATGAGTGTCCTCTGTCAAGGTAAATCCCAATTGGCGGGTGTAGTGATCGATGGCTTTGTCGTAATCATCCACCACAATGGCCACATGCGCGAGCGTTAGTTTCATGCTGCTAGAATAGCAGAAATCTCTTAAAATATTACATGTCCGTTGTATAGCTGCTTATCGGCATGCCAAGTATTGGAAGAACTTAGGAAATTGCTATTCATGGAGTGGAATGAAGACGTTCTTCTGAATGGGTAGTCTGATTTCAATACTGGTTCCCATATTTATCTCGGAATCTAGCTTGATTTCCCCGTTCAATTTCCGTGTGATTTCACTTACAATGAATAAACCTAACCCTGTTCCCATACGGTCGGTTGATACGCGGTAAAACATTTGAAACACTTTATCTTTTTCTTCTTCGGGAATGCCGATTCCGTTGTCTATTACCTTGAAGTGTATGGACTGATCGGTTTTTTTTAACTCGAATCGCACCAGACACTGCTCATGATTTAAGTTGCGGTATTTGGCGGCATTAGAAGCTAGGTTTTTAATAATGGTGCCGAGTCGTGTTTGATCGGAATAGATTATTGAGTCGCCTTCGATATCGATTTCGAAACGCATGGGATTGTCGGAGACAAACTGTATATCGTCGAAAATATGTTGTACCACCGGACGTATATCGAAGTGGTCTAGCTTCACGTCGAGTCGCGAGTTGCGCGAATATTCTAAGATGTCTTGAATGGTGTTGTCGAGTCTGTCTATGCTGCCCTGGGCCATCCGCATGTATTTCTCGGCGCCTTCATTCATCTTTTCGGTCGTTAAGATCAAGGAAAGAATACCTTTCACTGAGAGCAACGGACTGCGCAAGTCATGCGATACGCTATAGACAAAATTGTCGAGTTCCTCATTCAGTTTATTCTTTTGCGCCTCAATGATTTTCCGTGAGCGGTCAATTTCCATACGAGAGCGTATCTCTTTTAACTGCATGGTCTTTCGGCCTTCTATCATGAGATACCCGATTGTTGCACAAGAATAAATAGGTACCATCGCACCGGTGAGGAAACGTCCGAATTCGAGAGGACTCCACAAGTAATAGAGCACGAAATTAAAGACCACCGATATGAGCGGAAAGAGAATCGAGTGTTTCTGTTCCAGATTAGCTAATGTTCCTGCGGCAATAAAGAGCAAGCAATATCCCACAACATAGATTTGGAAAGCGTTTTCCGGCGCTCTGCACATCACCACTGAAATCATCAACGCGGTGAGGGTGCCCGAGAAAAATAGACACGCGGAAGGACTAATCCTTAAAGGCTTTCTAAAAATACAAACAAGGATTGGAATGAGAAGCACCGATATACGCCACAGGAATAGATTGAGACGTTCATCAGGCAGAAGGATATAGTCACATAAATACCAGAATGACTGAAGAACAGCTGCTGCAATGGCGACCGTGATTTGGTTCTGTTCGATTTTTTGTCTGTATACGCTCCAAACTTCCTCCCGGGTAGGTTCAGGTATTTCTGTTTCCTTTATCATAATCGCTGTCCGGTGGTGCTTCTACTTTGTGGATACATAACGAACGTGGTCAAATATAGAGGTGTTGATCCTTCATCAATTCCATGGCCATTCGCGGTTTTCATTCATGCAAGTGTAGAGTTCAATCTGATAGGCTTTTAAGTCGGTTAAGTCCGGCTGGGGTGTTGTCAGTAGTTTCTTCAAGCCCCGCAGCAAATATTCCGCGGTCAATTCACCATATCGCTCCAGCGCTTTCTCTTTGAAGGGAATGCATTTCGATTGAATGATTTCTTCAGTTTCTTCTTTGGTGTAAACGATTGGACGTGGCTTGCGTTCACGCTTGCGTTCGAGGTTATTGGGGTCGTAGGCCTTCACAATATCTTCCACTTCCTCGCGGAGTTCACTGTTTTTTTTGATCTTATGGTGAAAGCCATGAAACTCTCCGGATCTAAGGAAATCGCTTTTGAATTCCAGGGCTTTTTCGAGCGGAATAAGATCAACGATGTGCACAGGCGGTAAATCGAAAGCCTTAGCTGTGCGGTCTCGCCATTGCAAGAGCTGCAGCAATGATTCGCAAAAGGCATCGCTGTGCAAACGGAAGTGGTATGGCTTGAGTTTGGGAACGTGAGATCGTTCTTCGATGGCTTCCAACGCCTTGTTTTCGGTATGAAGAACATGAAGCAATCCTCTTTCTGCAACTTGGTGCGCCAGCCTATCTGCAATCTGAGGTAAATACACTACGTCATTGGCCGCATAGCTCAGTTGAGCTTCGGAAAGGGGACGTTTGCTCCAGTCTGATTGCTGCTGGCTTTTATCGAGTGCGATACCTGTTTCACTCTCTATAAGACCGCCCAAGTTGCGAGCAGGATGATTACAAAGTGTTGCGGCAATCTGCACGTCGAAGACATTTTTAATAGAACATCCCATGGCTTTCAGCAGGGCAATGTCTTCACTGCCCGAATAGAGCATTTTTTGAATATTCTCGTCTTCGATTAGATTCCAAAGAGGCTGCAAGGAAATCCTGCTAAGGGGGTCAATTATATAAACCGTTTCACCATCGAATACTTGAATGAGTAAAGCCTTGAAGCCGTAGCTGCGTTTGAAACTGTCGTATTCGGTATCGATGGTGAGGCAAGTGCTATCATTCCACAAGCTGCATGCTCGGGCAAGTTCTTTATCACTGTCTATCCATTTTACCGCAAACTGGGAAATCATATTCAGTGGCTGAATTTAGGGCATTTCGGAATAGTGGGTTACTTGCGAAATACCTCCTGCCCCTGAAGCATGGTGATTATAATCGAGGTGGAAGCGACTTGATCCTCACGGCACTTCAGAATATCCTGGTCGAGTACTACCAAGTCTGCCCATTTTCCTATCTCCAGCGATCCTTTCTTATGCTCCTCGAAGTTGGCAATGGCTGGCCAGATGGTTATTCCACGGAGTGCATCTTCGCGCGTAAGAGCATTTTCTTTTTGAAATCCTTCTGCAGGTTGACCTTTTAAGTCTTTGCGAGCGATGGCTGCATAAAATGTAAAGATGGGCGAAATGCCCTCCACGGGAAAGTCGGTTCCAAGGGCTAACATGCCATTCTGCTCTTTCAATTCGCGGTATGTGTAAGCGCGCATCACGCGGCTGCGCCCCAAACGCTGCGGTGCCCATGGCATATCGCTCGTGGCGTGTGTGGGTTGAACGCTTGGTATGACATGGTATTTGGCGAATTTGGCTAAGTCATTTTGATGCACCACCTGCGCGTGCTCAATGCGCCAGCGATGGTCTGCAGAATCACCAACGACTTCACCATAAATATCGAGCATCACTCGATTGGCACTGTCGCCAATAGCATGCGTGCACATCTGGAAGCCGGCTTGCCGCAAGTCGTAGGCTTTCTTGCGGAAATGCAATGGCTCGCGAAGCATCAGGCCATAGCTGTAAGGAAGAACATCGTCGTAGGGCGCAAGTAAACAAGCACCACGCGAACCCAAGGCGCCATCTGCGTAAAACTTAAAGGCACGCACGGTTAGGCGGTCGGTGGTGTCGATGCCTGCCTTCATGTAGTGCGCATAGTTGATCGAATCATCGGCCAGCATCACATAGATGCGCATTTTCAATTTGTTCTCTGCTTGCATTTGTTTGATGAGATCAACGTCCGACTTCATCAAGCCTGCATCGTCGACAGTGGTGAGGCCCGCTGCGAAACATCTCTCTTGAGCTGCCAGAAGCGCTGCGACATCGTCTTCACGGCTATAGGCGGGAAGAACCGCTGTTATCAAGTTCATGGCATTATCGATGAGAATGCCCTTGGTAAAATCGATATCGCCACCGGCCACTTTTGTTGTTGCGTCTATGTTCGCTATACGCATCGCTTCTGCATTCACAAGCATGGCATGACCATCGATGCGCTGCAGCGCAACGGGTGTAGCGGGAAATAAACTGTCGAGCGCTGATCGAGATGGGAATGATTGATCGACCCAGTCGTTCTGATCCCAGCCGCGCCCCATAATCCAGCCGCGCGAATTACTCGGCTTGAAGGCAACCACTCGCCTAATGACCTCATCAAACGATTGTGTGCTGTCGAGGTTGACTTCCTGCAGCGTGCGGCCATATCCAAGGAAATGGCAATGTCCATCAATGAAACCAGGATAGATAAACTTCTTACCGCAGTCGATTACTTGCGGTGCATCATACTCGTTGAGTATCTCACGCTCAGTGCCCAGCGCCAATACTTTTCCATCCTTTATTGCAATTGCCTCATACGTGCTGAATGCATCATCCACCGTATAGATCGTCGCATTGTGCAGAATGAGGTCGGCTTGTTTGTTTTTGAAGTGGCAGCCGGCGGTGGATACAATTGCAAATAAAAGGATGAGCTGGCGAGGATGCATTGTGGGTTGAAAGTTTAAGGTTGAAAGTTTGTTGGGGCGTACGGATGATATTCAGGATAGATTCTTTTAAGTGCACTCTCTCTGCTACCTCTGCGCCTCTGCGGTTAAATTGACTCTTTATGAAAACTCGTCGCATTCGCCTGCGCCGTGGGCATAATGACCATATCGTTGATACACACATGGGCCGGGCGGCTAGCCATAAACCAAGCGGCATCCGCAATGTCTTGTGCGATAAGTGGAGTGAAGCCGTTGTATGTGGCCGATGCTTTGGCTTCATCACCGCTAAATCGTACGATGCTGAATTCAGTTTCCGCCGCACCGGGCGCTATCTGTCCTACGCGAACTCCGTGTGGTAACAAGTCGATGCGCATGTTGCGCGTGAGCATGTCGACGGCTGCTTTCGTTGCGCCATATACATTTCCGCCTGCATAGGCGTCTTTCCCGGCTATCGATCCGATGTTGATGATGGTGCCGCGTTTGCGAGCTAGCATCCAGGGTGCAACTAGTTGGCTGATGTATAAGAGTCCTTTGATGTTGGTGTCGATCATCGTGTTCCATTGATCAACCGAACCATCGACGAACGATTCACGGCCAAGGGCAAGGCCTGCGTTGTTGATGAGTACATCGATGGAACGCCATTCGGGACTCAGCTGTTCGAGGTGCGAAGTGCATTCATCGAGGGAGCGAACGTCGAAATTTAAGGTGATAACTGCAATGCCGAACTCATCTCTGAGCTGTTGCTCAAGAGCGTCAAGCCTGTCTTTTCGGCGTCCGGTGAGTATAAGATTCCAGCGCTCTGCCGCAAATCGCTCGGCTATGGCTTTGCCGAATCCGGATGTAGCTCCTGTAATGAGTGCAATAGGCTTCATGGTGCTGTAGGTTGTTGTTGCTGATAGCGTTCATTGCGTTTACCCGCGAACATATCAAACCGATAGTATTTGCATGCGAGCGTGCCGTTGATAAGCGATAGTTTGCGCGAAGGTTTCAACCCGACACGCTTGAGTGCTTCTTCGTCTGATGAGATAATCCAGGCGCTATGACCTGCACACGCATGCTTGAGGTGATCACCGATGGACTTGTACATGGGTATGATGTTCTCCTCGTCCATGCGCTCGCCGTAGGGTGGGTTCATCACAATGATGCCTTCATTGCTAATCGGTTTAAGCTCCATGAAATCGAGCTGCTTGAGTTCAATGTCTTCTTCAAAGCCTGCATTCTCGATGTTTTCGCGAGCGGTGCGCATTTGAAAGGTATCTGCGTCGGAAGCAAAGATGCGGTGTGTGGGTTCTACCATGTGCAGCATGGCATCGCGTTTTACTTGTTGCCAAAGTCCCTTGTCGAACGAGTTCCAGCGCATAAAACCAAACTCATTACGCAGCGCCTGCGGGGGCATTCGACGTGCAATCATATTCGCCTCAATGGCCAGCGTGCCGCTTCCGCACATGGGGTCGTAGAAATGGCTTTCGCCGCGCCAACCCGTGAGCATGATCATGCCTGCAGCCAGCACCTCATTGAGCGGTGCTCGCGCGCCTCGCGAACGATAGCCTCTGCGGTTGAGCGATTCGCCGCTGCTGTCGAGCGATATGGTAACGCGGTGATTGTCGACGTGCAAGTGAAACAACACATCGGGTCTATCGGGATGCACGCTGGGGCGCTTCCCAAACTTGCGGTTGAAGGTGTCGGCAATGGCGTCTTTCAGCTTTACCGATGCGTAGTTGCTGTGACGAATGAATTCGCTGTTCACGTTCGGGTCTATGGCGAAGGTCTGATCCAAATCCATCCATTCGGTCCAGTCAAATTTCATGGCCTGGCGATGGATGTCGTCGGCCTCGCGAATCGGAAACTCCAAGATGGGTATCAACACACGCAGCGCAGTGCGCAAATGCAGGTTACAACGATAGACCAATGCCATATCGCCCGTGCAATGCACAACACGCTTGCCGGCTTCTATGTTGGAAGCACCCAGTTCGCGAAGTTCTGCCATCAGCACTTCCTCTAGGTTTTGGAGTGTTTTGATGGAGATGCGAAAGGGAGTTTTGGGGAATAAATTCATATTACGATCCTGCTTTTTTGGCTTTGTATCCGAGTTGCGCAAGGATAGTCATGATCTTGTCGCGGTGGTCGCCTTGAATGATAATCTCTCCGTCTTTGGCCGAGCCGCCTGTGCCGCATTTCGTCTTGAGTGTTTTTCCGAGCGCTTCCAAGTCTTCTGTGGCACCGGCGAAGCCTTTGATGACAGTCGCTGTTTTACCCCCGCGGTGATTTTTCTCGAGCCAAACACGCAGGTCTTGTTGAGTGGGTGCAAGCGTTTCGTCTTGTTCGGCAGGCTCTTCCGGCTTGTAATTCGGATTGGTGGAGTAGACCATTCCGCCTATATCAGCGAGTGAGTTTGATTTGGGCTTGGGCATAACGCAGATTGTATTTTATGAATCTCTGAGTTCTCTGTGCCTCTGTGGTTATGTTAAACAACACAGTGACATCGTGGTTTATTGGTCTTCTTCTTCGGGGAAATCTACTAAATCGGGGTTGTCTGTTACCGGGATAGACTTAGCTGTGCGTTGCAAATAGATAAGTAAATACACATCAATAATGGTATGACCGGCGATTGCACTGAGCAGACCTCGAGAATCAGCCAGGTAACCCAGACATGCAATGCCTGCCGTCATGAAAAGGCCATAGACGGATATGCGCCAGTCGCGTGGGTTGAGGTAACCGTGAATGGCAACGAAAAGGATGGATGTAACAGGGATACCCAGAAACGGTTGCACTGCGCCGCGGAACAGCATTTCTTCACCCACACCTGCGCACAGTGAAATGAGCAGGATTTCGCTGAATGTGAGACGAAAACGCCCCAGCATGCGCGCGTAGGAGCTATTTACCGCATCGAGCAAGGGCGAAGCAATGAGCAGGTGCGCGGTTACGGCGATCATAACACCGGCAAATGCACCGGCAGCCAGCTGCTCCCCATATTTGCCATCACCGGTAATGGCCAGTTGCAGATTAACCGTTTCTGAAAATCGATCTACTACGATTGCCACGAGCGGCATACCAATGAGCGTCCCAAGTGCCAGGCGCAGTAGAATTCTTTTTTTGAGCATGGAGCAAAGGTAGGTTACTATGTGCTAAGTACTAGGTACTGGGTACTGGGTACTAGGTATTAGGTAATATTTACCATTTACTATTTACTGATCACTAATTGCGGTTCAAGGCACTATCGGAAATTATGAGGGTTTCTTTTCAGTAATTCATTTGTACGAGTTCTCAATTTATGCTACCGAATTCTCAAAAGGAAGCAAAATGCGTTAAGGTCATGATTCAATTTGGCTCGAAAGATCCAATGCTCAGAATGTGTTGGGTAAGAATTACCTTTTTGTATTAACCATAAAATCAGTAACTATGAAAGTTGTGAAATTTATCTCAATTTGGAGCATACTTGTTTCCATGTTTTTCAGTATGTCTTTAATGATTACTTCATGCAGACGCGACGATGACCGGTCACAAAACGCAGGTGAGAATTATGTTGATCACGATATTCTCGGACCAACACGCAATGTGGATGTAATGGGTTTGATAATCGATGAGTCAGGTAACCCGATAAGCGGTGCTTTGGTAAGCGCCGGCTTTGGCACGCAAACGACCATGACCGATGAGCGTGGTTTTTTTATTTTGAGAGGAATAATGGGACATCAGAATCTGGCGCTTGTCAAAGTTTATAAGGAGGGCTATTTTGACGGTTCAAGATCCTTTATTCCAGGCTTGGGTATGAATAAAGTTCGTATTGAAATGCTTGCTAAAAATGCTGCCGGATCTTTTAGCAGCGCAGTGGGTGGAACCGTGAGTCTTGAAAATTTGGAGATCGTATTCGGTGCAGGCGTTGTAGGGTTTAATGGAATACCATTTAATGGTAATGTAAATGTTGCCATAAATTATATTGACCCAACACAGATTCCGGAAATGAACCAACAAATGCCGGGTAACCTTTTCGGATACATCAATAACGAATTGACAGCGCTGCAGTCCTATGGAATGGCCGGTGTTGAATTGACAGATGATAATGGTACTGTGCTTCAGCTTTTACCGGGTGCTCACGCAATGGTGTATTTCACTGTACCCAATGAATTGATCGGTTCAGCACCCTCTGAAATTCCATTATGGCATTACGATGAAGATGCGGGTTATTGGGTTGCAGAAGGTTCAGCAACTTTGCAGGGGAATACCTACGTGGGTTCTGTTAGCCATTTTTCATTTTGGAATTGTGATGTCTCCTTTAATGCCCTGAATTTCGAATGCACTTTATATGATGCAACGCATTCAGCACCAGGTCAAGCTCCGTTGTCCGGGATAATGGTAGAGTTAGTGCGCCCTTCCGGCGGTTCAAGTATTGGCTTCACAGATAGTAATGGCTCAGTGTCGGGTTTTATTCCTTTCAATGAAGAACTTGTGCTTAATGTATACCTGGATTGCGGCGGAAACGCTGTCTTGGTGTATTCGGAGTCAATAGGCCCTTACACGTCGGATACTTCCATCGATGTTAATATCACGGAAATGCTAGGGCCTATATGCGTGCTTCATGGTCAGTTGTTGAACGCTGAGCAGCAACCTACCGAAGGCGTTGTATTTCTGAACGACTGGGATTTTACATTTACTACTGACGGATACTATCATTTTTTAACGTGTATCAATCAATCAACAATTATCGGCTGGTACTACAGCGGTTCAGATGTCTGTACCAGTGATCCTATTCTATTGGACTTGACTAATGGTGAATTGGAGCAAAACATTGTTTGTGATGGTTGCTCGCAGTTGTTTGCTAACGGTGAAGGGGTAACTGATGCTCAGGGTAATTTTTATCCTACGATTATAATAGGCAATCAGGAGTGGTTAGCTGAAAATTTAAATACAGCCAATTATCAAAATGGTGATCCTATAATTGAGATGGTTACCAATGCCGATTGGTCGAGCGCTAATCAAGGCGGCTGGTGCTATTATGGTAATCTTCCGTCAAACGATGATGTATACGGTAAGCTGTATAATTGGCATGCCGTAGTGGACTCTCGTAATGTTTGTCCTGCCGGCTTTCATGTTCCGGATGACAATGACTGGAATGAGGTTAAGAGCTTTTTGATTCCGATTGTTGGAAGTGTTGAACTGGTTGGAAATGCATTGAAAGCCACCGGCACTATACAGCAAGGCAATGGACTATGGAATGAACCTAATACCGGAGCTAGTAATCTCTCTCAGTTTAGTGGACTACCCGGTGGAACCCGTTTTGGTAGTGGTGGCTTTTATCAAATGGGCAATAAAGGCTTCTGGTGGAGCACTACGTCACTGGGAAGCAACAGTGCAAGGCTGATTAGTATGTCGTCAGACAGTACCTCCGCTCATCAGACGACAGCGCCTGAGGAGAATGGTTTTTCTGTTCGATGCATGCGAGATCTTTAAGCAGAAAATCAACTATCACGTTTAAATAAAAAAAACCGCTCCGGCGGTTTTTTTTATTTGCATAGGTCTCAAGTTGCTATTTTCAATCGATGAAGCCGATTTTTCATCAGGCCTATCTCAAACCGCTGCTGAGTAGTGTTACAAGGAGCTTATCGTTCCTCTAATTTTGTAGAATGAATTTTCTCCCTGAAGACATTGAACGCTACGTAGAATCTCACACTAAGCCGGAGCCTGAGTTGTTGCAACAGCTTTCGCGCGAGACATGGCAGAAGGTAATTAATCCACGCATGCTCAGCGGGCATCTACAGGGGCGTGTGCTGAAGATGTTGGTG
>Ga0315903_10010434_pt1 | contig 11068 bp, 8 predicted proteins | sample LakEriMetagenome_7_FD_203524 | JGI IMG/M metagenome (GOLD analysis project Ga0315903, IMG submission 203524) | Freshwater fungal communities from buoy surface, Lake Erie, Ohio, United States - Buoy 2 MA119 | ecosystem: Environmental > Aquatic > Freshwater > Lake | place: USA: Lake Erie, Ohio... | reverse complement strand
CCATCAGAGCTTCTATGTTTGCTCTGCTAGTTGTGCCGTTACCAGCAACGATTACAAAATATTTAGACATAGGTCCTCCTTGTATGGAGACCCGATACTACTGTTCTCTTAGGGATTGCACAACGGCTGGGCGATAAGTTGCCACACGTTCAACTGCTGCTAATAGGGCAGAGCCTAGGAAAGCTCCCGCTACCGCATACAGAATAAAGCCTTTGATAGTTGAAGCTTCAACTAACCATGTTGCAATGCTTGAAAAAAGAATTGAGGAAATAGCGTTCATAATCCTATTACTGATAAATATACTCAGAATAGAAATTAACGGCTCTATCGTCGCCAATAGAAATCCCGTAAAACAACCAATCAATATCAGGTCTAGCATGCCGCTATCCTACTACGTCTTTGGCTGTGCCAGGTAAACGGCGTACGATGCCCCCAGTCCAACATACTCATCAAGGGCACCCGCGTTAAGGCGCTTTTCAATAGAGACTCGGTTCTTGTAGTAGTGGCTGCGCCCAGCGTTAGGAGTGCTGCCTTCCCAGAAGAGCTCAGCTGTTGAGCTAAAGCCAGTGCTACCGTCAAAGTAATCTAATACAAAGAAGCTATTTTCAAATAGAGCAGCGTCTGTATAGATAATGTCTCCAGGTGCCGCAGGCTCCCACACCAGCTGTACGTGTGCATAAGCTGCATTAGACGGAGCTATGGCGGTTACAGAAGGTCTCACCCACCCAGTTGTTGAAGCGGCTCGAGAAGTTCCCTGAGAAGTAGATATAACAGTCTTATTGCTGTTGTACCAAACAATTGCCGCAGAAACCGAAACACCAGACTGGCCAGCTTTTACATAAGAACTAAAGCTATATGCTGTATCTGGATAGTGAATGTTAGTTAAGTCAGCGCTAGTTGTAGTTGACTTAACAAGTACTTGAGTAGTTCCAGAAGAGGTAACTCGTAGAGCATTTCCAGATTTATAAACCTGCCCTGTAGTAACCGTGGCTGAGACATTACCGCCTGTGACAGGGAAAGAGATAATGTTATCTCCAGCAGAGTTTAAAACCCTTACTCCGTCAAAAGGTGCACCCATATTCTCAATAACAACAGAGTCGTTTGATTTAAACGTATGAACCACATCCGTAGTTAATGTTGCAACCCCACCAGTTACTACTTTGGAGGTAATTTGATACGAGTCTAAGTTAGGCTCAGCGCTTCCGCTAACAACGGTAGCAGTAGCGTTGGTTACAGACCAGGGGGTATAGGGCGACTCAAACCTAGGATTTAATAGTTCGTTAATACGGTTGGCTTTTAATGTAAGGTGAACTGTTCTAGCGTCATCGTACGAGGTCACTGAAGCTGCCTGTTCAAACTGGCAGGCATCAAAGTAGTGATACTCGTTGCTGTTTCCAGCACCTACAGAAGATAAAACAAATTGAGGAACCGCGTAATAACACTCTTGACATCTTTGTACAGTGATTTCAAAACCAGAGCCAGTTCCGCCAAGGTTAGTATTGCTTACAGTAAAGACTGTGGTTGTATCGGCACCAGCTCCACCATTAGGAATAGAAATAGAGGCTACAGCCCCGTTGTCAACAAATATATTTGCTAATGGAGCAATGGTTGGTTGCTTACCAGATACGTATACTAAAGGCACATTGGTATAAGAACCGTTTACATACCCGCTTCCTGGCTTAGTAATAGCATTTAAGAACAGTCGTGTAGGAGCTCTGTCTGTTACAAAAGGCCTAGCGCTAAAAGTGTTTGTAGAGTTAGTTACGCTATTGCCTGTAGAGGTAGACATCAACGCGCCAAATCTGTCGTACCATTTAATAGCTGCCTGTATAGAACGACCAGTTCCGCTAGAGGCTGTGTATCCGCTAAAAGTATATTCAATACCAGTTTTTACAGGTATGCCTAATGTGACGGGTTTTGCGTCTCCACAGGAAATATAAATTTCCGCAGGCTGTGTTGCGTTAGCGTTCTTAACAGCCAAAATTCCTTTTCGTTTATTTGGAAAAAGAGCTGGAGTTGTGTTCTCTACCCAAGGATTTGGGTTAGGAACAACGTAAGGAAACTCTTCAATTGTAAAGTTATAAGCACTTCTTAATGGGAAGTCTGCTGCGGTAAGGGCAAAATATATAGAATCTGTATCTACTGATGTAATAGTCTTAGTGGTTACGGGACTATTAAAGATAGGGAACGGACAGTTAAATATAAATATCTCTTGTCCAACTCCAAACCCATGGGTACCAATCTTTAGACGAGCTTGATTAGAGACTATAGATACAGCTGATATTTCTTTTCTTCCAATTTGAGAAAGCAAAGAGGAAGAGTTTGGAGAGGTCCAGTGTCCAATACCCTCCTCAAAAGAAGAGTCGTTGTAGTCCAACATTATGTTGTGACTTACGGTTATTCCTTCTACAGATGGGTTTGGAGTAGTTGCAAGTGGTTGTGGAACTCCCCAACCAGTGAACCCTTTTATGTAACTCTTTAATCCGTCACGGCTGCCCTTAGTTTTTTCAATAAGCAAAACGTCTCTTAGAAGAACCCTCGAACGTTCAAAACCAATCTCAGGCTCATAGGTAACGCCAAATTGGTTTAGTAGCGGTGGGATAAGGACGCCAACTGTTTTTTCGGTATTGTACTTTTCTTTAGATAGTTGAGCTAATGATTTAATATAGTCAAACTTAAACCCAAACACAGATAAAAAGTCTTTTAGGTCTTTGTTGTCTGTGCTAGAGCCAGCAGAATACGGTGATACAAGCTTCATTACATCTGGTAAATAGTCGTATAAACGAGTTTCTGTTCCATAGTTATAGACAGATAGACCAGTTGTTCTTCCAGCTAGTACCCAAGAGAGTTGAGTAGTTTCAAAAACAAAAACTGAATAGTAAAATACTTTAGGTTCGTTTGGTCTATTTACATCTACGTAAAACTGAGGGTCATTTCCCCTAGTAGTTTCAAATATTGTTTGACCATCGTTTATGTTAATTGGGTAACCGTATTTGTTTTTTACAATACGAAGTTTAGCCCAGGCTCCAGTAGGGGTAATCCAGGTAAGATTTACCTGACCATACCCTACAGATTGACCAAAGAAGTCTTCAGCAACAAAGCTGATTGGGGAGTCAGGACCGTAATAGCTTAAAGGAAAACTTTTAGCGCTATAGTAATCAAGACCGTAACGTGCCATTAGATAACAATACCTCCAGAGGCCGCAATGGTTAGACTAGATAGTTGAGGTAGCTCACTCTTAGCGCACTCTATGTCATTAACTTCGTATACAGTTACCGAACCAACAGCTGCGGTAGAGCTAACATTTGTAGCAACACACTCAAAAGAAAATGTGTTGTTAGTCTTAGCAGTGACTCTAAAGATTCCATTAAACGTGCTATCAACGCCCGTCACGTTAACAACCTGACCTACAGTAATATTATGGTTTACGGAAGTCGTAAGGGTTGCCACACTATTATTAAGTGCTTTATTATTAATAGTAAATGTTTGGTCATTTGCAGTTCTTACAAGCTTTTGTAGGTTAGCTCGGCTTACGCCTTCTACAGAGTCAATAGTCTTTAATACATCTGTATAACCAATGTAGTCATTAAACACAACGTTATCAAAAGCAAATAGCTCTCGTACCGCATCTTCAACAGCAGCTTTAACTTGGTCTTGTCTATATGTTGGAAGAACAATAATACTTCCTACAACTGTACAATTTACGTATGACGGCGGTTGCAGCGTAACAGTAGTTCCAGCAGGAATTTTATCTACTAAATACTCTTCAATCTCTGTTTTTAAATTATTAAAGACTAGGGAAGAAGTAACACCGTCGCTTTGTAGACCGCTGTCACCGTATGGGGCAAAATAAACAGTAACGCTGCTGTACACGTCGGCTGTTGATACGGCCTTAGCAACACCAGCTACCTGAATTACAAGAGAAGCATAATCTGAAAGAGAAACTGCACGGTTTAATGCTCTAATAGATTTAGGAGCATTAACTCTAATAGAGTCAGTTGCTTCTTCGTCAGCTCCTCCAACAGCGGCTCCAGATACTAAACCAACATCTTGGTTGTTAACTGATAATCCTGCTACCGCATTTGTTTTAATAAACTTAATTGTGTTAACTGGAATATTTCCAGAAAGACCGCCGCCAACTCTGTAAGTAGCAGTCATTTGCACTCCGTTTAACGGGATGCGTCCACTAATGCTGTCTCCAAATTTTATAAAAGTTGTTTTTTCAGAGTTTGTATAAGTAGAAAACACTGGGTCATAACCGCTGTAGTCAACCAAGTATGGGACTTCGGTATAGATAACACCGTTAACATTTATAGTTATACTTCCATTAATTACTGGGCTTTCTGACAACTCAAACTCTTGATTTGCTGTTCCGTCAGATGTTCCAATAACCTCATCGTATACAGTTTCACCTTGTGTAGCGGTTACTGTAGCAGAACCATTAGTACCTAAAGTTTTAGCTGGGACTTGAACAGCAGAGTCTGTTTCAAAAATTACTTGTGTTACAACGCCGTTGTTAGTTACGTTAGCAGCAACTTTTGTTTTAGCTGGAACAGTGATGATGCTAGCTGTCGAATTTTGAAAAGTAAGCAATGCTGCAGAAGGAGTAGTTTTTGTTGGTGTATATCCCAACAGTTGAGCAATTTGCAGCACGCTTTCTCTTTGACTAGCAGTATCAATAAACGACTCATTTACTGTTCGGTCTATATAAAAATGTAGACCATCAGCTACATAGGAGAACAACTCTAAGATAGCCATGCCAAAGTCAGACGGGTCTCTGTTTGTCCATTGCGGAGCAAAGAAAGGAATTAACTCAGTTAAGTCTTCCCTAAGAGCTGCGTAGTCCCTAGAGGTATAGTCAACCTGCGGGATATAGTTTTGTTCTGACATTATCTAACCTCCAGTACCTGTTCTGCGGCCCTGCTTAGGATAGCAGTATTGATAGTTACACTCTCTGCTATACCGCCGCCGCCGTATGTATAAAACACTTCAAAGCTATCAACCTGGTTGTTCTCGTACCTGTATTTAATGTTTGTAAGCTTTAGCGGAGATAGCCATACTGAGAATGCCTTGCTTACAGCCTCGTTAATAACAGATTTAGCGGTATCAGCGTTTTCAAACACCGCACCTTTTGCACCGCTTCCGTAGTTAGGGCGCATCACCCTTTCTCCAAAGTAGGTCATGACCGCAATAGTTACTCGGTCTTGCCATATTTTTTTAGGGTCTGTGCTAACGGTCAATGAGCCGTTAGAGTTAAATGAAAAGGGCAAAGATATTGCTGCTGGTGTTTCCATTAAAGTTCTACTCCCATCCATACTGGAAAGTTAGGGTCCCCACCAATAAACATAACCCATACTTTTTGACCAATCTTTGGCACCAATCTGTGTGGGGTGTGGTGTGGTTGGTCCGTGGTTATCTCTTGGTCATCGTTGTGCTTATTGTCTTCATCAGGGTCGGTCTCGTGTGGGTGGTCTAAAAAGTATGTAGTGTCTGGGCTCTTACCAGTGTGGTTGTTGGTGTGAGCAAGGTTAATAGTAATAGAGTGACTGTGAGAACCGCCACCAGTAACACCAGGAACGCTATTACTTGTAGTTCCAATAGTTTCAGAATGATTAGCGTGAGCCTGTAACAAAGCTGCAACTTCAGATGCTAAATGTTTCTTATGGTCTGGGTGGTTGCTATTAGAGGTTACAGGAAGGCAGGGTCTAGCCCATTCGGTAATGTCTTCACCAAGCACCTGCGGCACCTGTAACTTAATACGGTTTTCTTTATCTGGGTCATCTACGTCTGAACAAATGCCTTCATATAGACCGTAAAACTTTTCGTTATAGTTTTTCATCTGGTCCTCGCTGCTGCTTTTTGTACTCTAGCCGCTATGACGGGTGAGCGTTTCTTTTCTGGGTTAGCTGATTTAGATTTAGATAGGTTTTTAGAACCCGTCTTCCAAACAGCAGTACTATTTTTGGCACTAACTATTTTAGGCCTATTTTGTATTTTTCCAAAACTGCCTTTAGTTTGAGGACCAATCTTTATACCTGTTCTAACTAGTTTTGTTTTTGGTCTTTGTCTAGTTTGTTTTTTACCAGGAACAATTACTCTCTTTGTGTCTGCATCTGGGGCTTCAACTGTTTGTCCGTCATCCCAACGAACTGCTCCGCCAAGAGAGTCAGTTCCAACAGTTAGTGTGGTTGTATAGGTATATACCTTTGTTTGAGTTTCTTCGTAGTGGTGTTCTGTACCAAGCACGGTCCAAAAACCAGAATAATCTTTACCAAGGTTTCCTAGGTACACTGGCATTCCTGGTCTTAAACGTGTTTGTCCAATAACTTTAACCGTGGCTCTGTATGGAAATGCGTTTCTTAACTCTGCTGCTTCAGCTTCGTAATCCATAATCTCAAGGCTAGGAGCAACTGCATCAGTGTTGTATCTATCAAAGAACTCATCTTGAGTCCTGCGTCTGGTTACCTTACGTCTTTTTTGTCTAGTGGTTTTTAATGCGGACTTAGTAGTTTTGTCTACACCGCCTACAGCAACTGCGGCTTTAACGTCGCCATCGTAATTTATAGAGTCTCCAATAATTGGAGTAAAACTATATATACCACCAAACCCATTACCAACAGGCTTTTGAAAGAATCTAGGGGCCTGAGCTCGGTACGTCTTATAGTCTTCTAATAGTGGTTGAAAGTAGATTTCTGTATTTTCTGTGCGCAACCCCCACCCAACTTGCTTTGCAAGTTTTACAAGCATTTGCCAATCCGTTAATCCTGGGTGAGCTATTTGTTGGAATATGCGTGGATGAGGTTCCGCAATAGCAACAAGTCCATGTTTATTTGCTATTTCTTCCACAACCATATTTGCTGTTACATTTTTGTATGACAATTGACTTGACTGTTTTAAAGGAAATGAACCTCCAATGCAGTGGACAGTAGCAAAGTCTTTTCCTGGAGTTTTATTTGCTTCAACGTGATGAACGTATCCATAAAAGTCTCTGCTATCTTTTGCTGACCTTAACACAACCTCAACTGGTGTACCAGGTTTAACATTATCAAAAGAGTAAGCCCAGTCTTTAAAAGTCATAGAAATCATTTCATGTTCATAAAACTTTTGATGCAGGGTTAATGAATAAACGTATGTTGGATTTACAGACGCATTAGGAAATCTAATAGATATAAAATTAGACACTAGGTATCCTTAATATTGTCCCATTAGGAATATTTTCATGGTCGTCAATTTGTGGATTGTACTCAGCGATTATCCACCACATTTCAGGACGTCCGTAATAACGATAGGCAAGTTGGTCTAGACGTTCACCAGATAGGTATCTGTGGTTTTGATACGAGGTAAGGCCTAGGTCGTCAAACTCATAGAACACGGTAGGGTTTTCTGATTCACCTGCAACTACTGAAAAAAAGTCAACAGTTGAATACTCATATCGAGAACCTGAAAATATAGACATGTCTACTCCTATACCATTGCCGAACCAGCAAAGCAATCAAAGGCAACAGATACCGTACTTCTAATTGGCACCATGCCTTCAGTAAATGCAGTGTGGTTTATTGATAACGAACTAATCCAACCTACATAAGACAGTGCGCTTTGGTTAGTAGGGTCTAGGGGGTCCCCACCAAATTCAAAAGCAAGAAGAGAAGGTTGTAGGTATCCAATGTCTGCGGTCTTCTTACCTAATAAGTTTTTCCAACCACCAGGTTGGTCTTTGCTTGAGACACCATCTCCGTTAATAGCTTTTAAAAGATACTCAATGTCGTGCATGGTACCAATACGAGCGAGCTCTTCTATTTGTTCTTCCATGCTGGGTGTATTAGAAGCTAAGGGGTGTTTACCGCTATTGTAATAATCTGCAAATTGTTTGTACGCGCTGTTTGGATATATACCCCCAAGAGAACGTATACATGCCATGTCATTTGTTCTGTCTAAGATAACAGTAAAAGAAATACTTTCTTGCCCAGGAAACGCTCCAGACACAGAGGTATAGACGTCAGCCGCAGTTGGAGTCACTTCCATATTTCTGTTAACACTAAGAGAGATTGACTCTGGGTTCCAAAGAAATTGAAACCCATACTTATACATATCCTGGCTAAAAGTTATAGCATTGTCCCCTTTGAAATCTCCGTTTTCAAGTCTTTCTTTTGCTTTATCTGCTTCGCTACTTACTTTTCCAGTGTCGTAATCGTATGTAGATATAATTCCAGCATTATCAAAATACCAAAGCCTTCCTCTTCTAAGACCGTGATTAACGATGCTTTCAGCGTAACCATTAACAGACCCAGGAATTACTACCTGAGGTCTTGTAGGAAGACTCCAGTTATGTGGAGGAAGGTTAAATTTAAATCCGTCAGGTGTAGGTATATTTGGAGTTTTTTTGGTTCCAGATGCGCTGTCGCCGCCCTTACCGCCCTTTTTACTTCCTTGACCAAGAGGTCTATTACCTAAATTATTACCACCAGTTTTTTTCTTTTTGTTTGTCAAATACCAAGCAGCACTACCAGCAAGAGCAGATAAACCAGTTACATTGCCAGGAAGACGTGCAAGTCCTAAAACTCTAGAAGTAGCAAGTGCAGGAACAACCGCGGTTGCAAGCTTTCCAGTACCTTTTGCCGCTTTAGCATTTACAGTAGCCGATTTAACGGTTGGATTTTTTGCAGCTTTAACAGCAGCTTTGCTTGCTTTAGTAGTTGTTTGAACTGCAATTTTTGCAGCACTCACTGCACGTACGCTGCTGGAACGAGCAAGTACTGCGGCGCCTACTCTAATAGCACCTAACGCTAACGGAACAGCTAGTGGAATTGGCATTATGACCCCATCGCTTGTTTAAATAAATCTTTGTCTGACAAAATCTTTTTGAGAGCTTCGGCAATGCCCATAGCACCGCTGCCTCCGTCTACTTTAATTGAAACTCCACCCATACTGTAGTTATTAGTTGTTTGAGCTCCTTGAGCTGCAGCTTGTTGCTGCATCTTTTTTGAGCTATCCCAAAAACTTTCTACGAGCTTAGCTAAAGAAGAGTTTGAAGTTGAGCCAGATAGTAAGCCCCCATCTTTTGGTTCCATGCCAGAAAAACCAGCATAGTCGGAAGCCGATTGATTTTTACTAAACTTATATGGGTTCTGACCAGTCTTACCTGTTACCCAAGCTGAGTTATTAATTGCAGCAAGAATCTCTTCTTTATTAGCTCCGCTTTGTAAAGCTTTAACAATATCTGAGTAACCTCGTGCCCCAGCTTTAGCTCCAGTAAGAGTTTCAATAGTTGCGTGTAGTCCATCATCCCAACTATCGTAAATCTTTACCCCAACACTATTCATAGATTTGTTAGAGTACTTATCATATGTAGTGTTAAGAGGGTTGTACTTAGCAGAGTTTTGGAAGTGTCCGCCTTCAAAGTTCTGCCATATCTTCAAAGCTTCAATAGCATCTTTAGTCATAGGCGCATTTAAATGTAACAACATAGCTTTAGCAAAGTCTTCATTAGAAGACTTATCGCTTAACTCTATGTGTCCCTTTTTTCCTTTTACAGCGCCACCAGCATGTCGGAATGGGTAGTTCTTTAATTCATCGTTAGGAATAATTACGCCATCTGTCTTAGGCATAAATAGTTCTGGACCGCGCTCGCCGACAATATATGGACGCTGTTCTTCTACAGGACCGCCGTCAGCCTTAAATATATTAGAAATAGCAGAGGCAATTGGATTTGGAATTAACGAAGCAAAGAAGCCTCCAAGGCCTCCCTTACCAGCACCGCCAAGAGTTTCAAAGAACCCTTTAGTAGCGCCCAGTGCACTAATTAAACCTGTAAACTTTTCTACTTCAGTAAAGAAACCGCTAATGTATGAAATAATTTGGTCAGCCCTACCTTTAGCATCAGCCATAGCTGGAGCAGTTTGAGATATAAACTCTGCTGCTTGTGCTGTTCTTTGGCTCTGCATCTTGGCAGCAAAAGTTGTAAATCCTAGTTGTTCCATTTTCTTTGCAGCTCTTGAATCAGACATACTCATGCCGCCGCTTTGAGCTTTAAACAAAAGACCGTCTTCTACTTGAGCTCTTAGGTATGGGTCATTTCCAAATAGGTTATCAAGCATAGTTGCAAGAGCATTACCTGGTTGCAAAGATATTTGTACGTCTCGTAGCGTGCTACCACTACCACCGTTCTTACGCTTTTCTCTTTCAAGTTTCATCCACAACTCATCAATAATTTGAGGTAGCGGTTTCATGTTGCCTTGGTCATCACGAATACGAATACCAACTGCTCTTAACATGTTTACGGAACGTCCACGTTGTACAGCGCCCTGTGCTTGCATAGCACCTTCAACTCCAATACCAGGAGTTAGGTTAGACATCTGTGCAGCGCCCATGGCAAGCTGTGCAGCGTTTGCTGAAGAGCCTCCATATAATCCGCTTTGTCGCATTACCTGCAAAGAACGAGCAGCGTCAAACTCATCTTTTACTGTGCCTGACTTGGCCATTCTATTTAATAAATCTCTAGTGTCGTTGTAAGAACTAGCGCCACTACCGCTTACTGCCTGTCCTACACCGTTATATGTTCCGCCTGCTCTTCCATAGGCTCCACCAAGAACAAGTCCGCCACGTGCAGTGTATAACTGCATTCTGAATGCTTCATCAACTGAAGGCATGGCAATACCACCAGCGGTAACCGCTGCGGCTGCAATTGTTCCAGCAGTATTAGCTGGCTGTTGAAATACTGTGTTGCCTCTAGGCTGGTTACCCGCAGGTTGTGCAGTGCCACCACCGCCACCACCCCCACCACCAGATGGTGGAGTAGGTCCGCCAGGAGTTGTATTGTTACCAGTATTAGAGAAGGTAGGTTGTGCCATGACGGTATTAGAACTACCGCCGCCACCCATACCAGAGAAAACATTTTTAGCGCGAGAACCTAAACGAGCAAGCATCTGCTCAGCAGATGAGAGGGTAGGCAAAATTCTGCTCTGAAGCGTACTTGCCATTTGCAGCAAGTTATTATTTGCGCCTCGAGCAGAAGACTCAAACCGTTGCATGTTACTTGCAGCAGCGCCGCTATGGGAGCCGCCTAAGTTTA
>Ga0315903_10010428_pt1 | contig 11075 bp, 13 predicted proteins | sample LakEriMetagenome_7_FD_203524 | JGI IMG/M metagenome (GOLD analysis project Ga0315903, IMG submission 203524) | Freshwater fungal communities from buoy surface, Lake Erie, Ohio, United States - Buoy 2 MA119 | ecosystem: Environmental > Aquatic > Freshwater > Lake | place: USA: Lake Erie, Ohio... | reverse complement strand
CGAAGGCCGCGGAAAAACTTTGGTAGCCGGTCGTCGCGCCCGCAAGCGTGAGCGGTCCGGTTCCCGCGGTGGTGGTCGTTTCCTTGACGCGATCAGCTACTAGAGGCATCGGTCTATTCCGTCAGAGGGTTTTACTGAAGCGTCAGGACGCCCGTGGTCGGATCGAAGTCCACCGTGAACGTATCGCCCGCGCCGAGCGTAATCGACGTGCCATAGTCCCAATACCCGATCAGGTTTTCGCTGGCCGTGGTGTCGTTATAGAGCACGGCATAGCGGAACGGCCCGATATTGCCACCCGAAGCCGTCCATGTGGCCGGGTCCCCGAGGACCAGCTTATACAGCCCGCCCGTCTGCGAGGATGACGTCTGCGCGGCCGTATTGCCGCCCGCCGTGTAGCCGTTCCCTGGCGTGATCTCGGCCAGATCGGCCTTGACCGCATCAGCCGACGCGGACGGCGTATCGTTGGTCAGGTAGACCTTCAGGGTGTCACTGCCGAGGTTGTGGACCTTCTCGGCAAGCGCCTCGACAAAGGCGTCGAACTTGTTGAACGCGGCCATGAGTCTGCTACTCCTTTAGGAGAGAGGTGGGGAGAAAGTCGCCGGACCAGTGACCCTCTCGTCACCGTCGCGGAGCATCGCGGAAAGCTGGGACAACACCGACGGCACGTCTCGCCCTTCGACGACCAAATGCCGCCCGTCCATGCCCAGCCATTCCACGCCGATACCGGCCCCGTACGAGCCGATGTAGTTGGACAGAATACCGCCATGTTCGACCACGATCGCGTCCGCCCGCGCCATATCGGACGGCGACCACCGCCCGATCCGCAAATCATGGCCGCACATCTCGCGCCCGTTGCACGTCCGATCCATCAAACCCCCGTAACGAGATGCGTTCCGTCCCGAACCTCGACATCCTCGATGACGTCGAACGTCGAGACCGCCGTCGGATCGACCGATTCCAACGCTAACCGTTGGCACCGAATCGCCCGCTGCTGAAAGACTCCCCGAATGTAGTACAGCGGACCCGCACCAATCCGCACCACGCCAAACTTTGAGACGTCCACATAATCCGCCACCGTCGCCGCCGCCGTCGTGCGCGATTCGATATGCGCCTGCGGAGACAGCGGTACCGTCTGCTGGTCCGCCATGTCGTCGATCCGGCCCCAGAACTCGCCCGTCTTGACATAGACCGGCCGTTGGAACCCGTTCGCGCCGCCGTCCTGCCGCTCGTAAAACGACAGGCGACGATCCAGCAGCCCCGGCGCCACGGTCACTGAGCCACCCCGAGCTTGAGGAGGCGCAGCGTCTTCATGCACCGGGCCACGGTCTCGCGGCTGGCGTCCCAGGTGATCGAGGTGCCGGCGGCCGTCTCGGAGGCGGCGCCTGGCGTCCGGCGCTGGTACAGGTCCGCGGCGAGGTCGATGATGACCTCATTGAGCAGCGGCTCGAGCGCGGCGTAATCCTGCCGGAGGGACAGCCCGACGTTGGCCGTGATCGTGTAGGGGCCATAGGGAAAGGTGACCCCATCCTTGCCGTAGATGACGCCGGAGCGCCCGTCCACCCAGTAGTCCGCGGCCGAGACGGCCGTGCCGTCGCTGTCCACGATCGCCGTAACCGCGCACGGCCGGCGCGGGAAGACCAGCGAGGTGACTGGCATATCCAGCGCGTCCGCCCGGTCGATGGCCGACTGGCTCGTGGCCGTGATGGGCGTATCGGTCCAGAGCTCGAGCATGGCCTTGGCCCGCCCGAGAAGCGCCGTTAGGAGGGCGTTCTCGGCCGAGGACTCAATGCGGAGGTAGTCCTTGAGGTCAGAGAGGGTTGGCAGGGCCACGGCCCAGAGCCTCGCGGAGGAAGGTGGCATACTGGGCGCCGGCCGCCCGATAGTCATGAAGCCGGCGCACATACTCATGAACCCGGACCGCCTCGGCCCGGTAAAACATCGCGTCCTCAGCCAGCCGCCGGATGACGTAGCGGAGCGTCGCCTTATCGTTGGCGTAGGTCCATGGGATCAGGTCGTCATTGAGCCGGGCCGCCTCCTCCGCGGCCAGCGGATCGCCGGCAATCACTGGCTGGCCCATGGCCGCGCCCTCGAGGCCGGAGCCCTGCATCCCGAGCCAGAAGCTGTCAAACGTGGCGTGACAGGTGGCCTTTCGCCGGAGCGCCTCGCCGTGGTCGCAGTCCTCGATGAGGACCAGCTCGCACCGGATGCCATCCAGCACCTTGAGGTCCTCAATGACCTCGAGCAGGACGCCGGTGCCCTTGATGGCTCGCTTGGTTGGGCTGTGCGCGATGCGGAACGGCCCGCTGGCCGGCTTGGCCACGAGCGGCAGGTAGTCGTCGATCGGCATCGGGATCGGCAGGTACCGCTCGATGCCGTGCCGGGCATGGTAGGGGCGAGCGCCGAACCGGATGGCCTGATGGCGCCGGTCCGCGGCCTCGTCGACATAGCTCTTCCGCGTCTCCTCAGGGAGCCGGGAGCCGTGGTAGGTAATGGCCACCCGCTGATCCGGCCAGCAGGCGTACCCGAGATCCTGCTCGAGGGTCCGGTAGTCCATGTGGACATGGATGACGTCGGCCGTCATCGCCAGGAACTCCACCGTCTGCCGGTGCAGGTCGCCATCCCACTGGCGCAGGTGGCAGTGCGGGTTGCTGTAGCCCCACCGGGCGAAGGCTGACACCACGCCAGGGTCGGTATTGGCCGCGGCATGGTAGCGATAGACCGCGGAGCCGGGATCGTAATGGGTGAGCTGCAGTACCCGGATGGCATCCGGTGCGGGCGTGGCCGGCGCATAGTGCGATGGCACCCCGATCGGCGAGAGGATCCGGCCGGCCGCGGCCCAGAGCTGGGCGGCCTGCTGGTCGTCCACCACGAGCGTCTGCGGGGTCAGGCTGGGCCGCGTGGCGGCCATCTCGCGCCAGAGCGCGGCCCCGGTCGGCTGCATGAGCTCAAAGAAGCTATCCGGCATGACGTGCCCGATGGCGGCCAGTGACTCGGCCCGCTCCTGGCGGAGGCGGAACCGTTCGCCAGGCGCTCGCCGGATGTTGTCAATGATGCATCGGGTTACGGCCGTCACGTCAACCATCTCCTCAGGTCGACCCAACGGCAGATCCGCCGAGGGAGCCGAAGCTCCCCCGACGTCCTGCGTGTCGTGTCTCGGCGCCTTACGAGGCCGGAACATCGAGGACCACGAACGGCGAGTGCGGGTCCACCTTGTTCCCCGAAGCGTTGACCTTGTAGGCATAGGTCGACGTCGGGAGGGGGATGCCGCCGCCACGCGCCACGAAGCGGTAGGTCGTGACGTCCGCCGTAAAGGCGAAGTGGATGGACGACTCCACCGTCAGCGCCTGCCGGAGGCCCATGGCGTAGAAGTCGCCGTTCACCAGCGCCACATCGCCCTTCGTGCCGAGCGTCGGGAGCAGGTCAGTGACGATGACCGGCAGCCCGAGGAGCAGCATCTGGGGCTTGTCGCGCAGGTTCGCCAGCCAGGTCACCATCGTGTTGTTGGTGGTCTGGAGAGCGAACAGCTTCGAGAGCACCCGGCGGGAAATCATCCAGACCGAGTTGGGGCCATGCGTGTGGCGCTCGTACATGGCGAACGCATCCGCCGCGGAGAACGTGCTGGCCGTCGCCCGGTTGACCGCGATGAGGGAGCTGTTGTTGTCGTTCAGCGCCCCGAGCGGCTGGCTCGAGCCCGTGCCGTCAATCGTGATGTCTTCGTTCATCTTGTTCACGATCTGGCCGCCGACCGCCGTGGTGACCTCGCTGGGCAGCTCGCCCGTGAAGTCGTCGCCCAGGAGCTCGTCGCCGAACTGGGTGACCGCGGCGTACTTGTACATGGTGAGCAGCCGCTGACCGAACGTCGGTTCCCGCTCCGGCTTGGTCGAGCCTTCGCCCACGATCGTGACGTTGGCGATCTTACCGGCCATGGGACGGTTCAGGGTCGTGGTCCCCTCATCTTGCACAAGGTACGGGATCCGAAGGCTGCGACCCGGCACGTTGTACCGGCGGGCGTACTGGAACAGACCCGGCTGCTGGTTGCTGACCGAGAAGATTTCGGGCACCTGCGTGAGCGGGAGCAGGAACTCGCCGCCGTTGGTGGAGCCGGTGATCGTGCGGGTCATCAGGTCCACCTGCTTGAGCGCGGCGGCCTCGTTGGGGTTGGCCGGCCCGCGGGTGGCCGCCCGGATGTAGCTGCCCACATTCGGAAACGCCCGCACAATGGCCGAGCGCACCTCGGTCATGGCATCCACCATGCCGGCGAACTCGCTGCGGTCCGAGCCCGCATCGACGCGCACGAGGTCGGCATCGCCGCCCTGGCGGGAGACTTCGGCATCCGGCGTAAACTCGGCGGCCGTCTGGGCCCGCATCTCGAGGGACCGGATCTCGGAGGTCATGCGCTCGACCTCTTCGGCCGTGTAGCTGTTGGTCGGGTCGACCAGGTCGTGACGGATCTTGTGGGCCTGCTCGCGGAGTGCCGCGGCCGCCCGGTTCTTGGAAACCAGCGGGGTCTTCATGGGATCACCTCATCGGTGGAATGACGGAAGGACTGGCGCACCGCCTCGAGGCGGATGGCCATGGAAGCTGCCGATCCATGCGTGACGGTCGCCGGACTGGTTGCCGGATGGGCGAGGGCCCGATCGGCAGACTCCGCGGCGGACGCGGTCGTGCTGGCTGGCAGGTGCTGCACCTGTGATACTTCGCTTTTTGACGGCGGCTGATAGCGCGATACTTCGACGTATTCCTGCAGCAGGGCCATCCGGTCCTGCGGGTCCAGGCTCTCGAGCATGGTCTTGAGCGCCTGCGTCACCAGCTCGGCATCCGACCGGGCCGGCTGGCCCAGCAGGGATGCCCGAGCGCCGGTCACGTCCGCGCCTGGCACGGCCGGCATGGGCGTGATGGAGACCTCGCGCAGCTCGATCTCGTCAAACTGTTCCGCGGCCTTGCCGTCCACGTTGACCACGCGGGACTTCCGCGGCACGAAACCAATGGAGAAGCCGGTGGAGGCGCCGGCCGCGATAACGGCCTTGACGTACTCGAGCGCGGCCCGCCCCTCGGGCGTGTCGAACAGCTCCGCGGTCATCACGAGGCTGTCGGCCATATCGGTCATGGAGGTGACCACGCCCACGTGGGATCCGACGCGGCGGTCGTGATCCATGAGGAGCGGCACCTTCCGGTTGGCCACCTTCTGGTTGATGGTCAGGTTGGCGCAGCCGCGGGCAAAGATCGTGCCGTAGGAGTCCACCACGCCATAGGTCAGGGCCACGCCGGAGACGCGGCCGGCGATGCCGGGCGGCAGCTCAGCCTCCGCCCGAAGCTCCACGCGGGCATCGGCCATGTGCCAGACTTTCGCCTTCATATCGGTTCCTCGTCGACCGTGGTGACGTAGCTCGCCAAGACGCAGCGGCAGTTAATGACCTCCTCGGGACCGCCGGCCGGGTCTAATGGATAGCTGAGCCCGTTGCTGAAGGCGTCTTCGTACGGGATGCGGCCTTGGGCCATGCATTCGGTATGCGTCGGCCGCGTCTTGTCGTCCTCAAAGGCCAGCCATTCCTTGCTCTGGTAGATGCCCATCTCTTGGGCTTGGTCCCAGTTGCCCTGGCTCATGGCCCCGGCGGACTCGGTCCGGGCGATCGTCTTGGCCCGGTTGTCCGTGATCCGCTCATTGAAGACCGTGGCCTGCACCAGCCGGGCGGTCTCGGCCACGCTGAAGCCGGCCAGCTCGGCCGCTCGGATGGCCGCGGTGACTTCCTTGGCGGTCGTCTCCCCGATCAGCTCGGCCAGGCGAGCGGTCCGGCGATCAATCGCGGCCAGCACCTCCGGCGACTGCAGCGAGAAGGAGAGCCCGACGCCGGCGACTTGCTTGGCGCCGGTCATGTACATGGCCCCGACCAGATCCTCAAAGGCCGCCCGCCACGCCTTGTAATACTCGCCGCCCGGCGCGTAGTCCTCGCGGATCCGGCGGTCGATCTCCTCGAGGATCTGCTTCGTGGTCTTGTAGGCCCGCTGGTCCAACCCGAACTGCCGCGGCATATCGGCCCGCTCCTTGGCGAACCGGTCCAGTGCCTTGGCAGCGAAGGCCGGCTCCGAGGCGTCCATCTCCTTGACCGCCCGCTGCCAATACTGGAACCGCGGATCCGCCTCAAGCTGCTCGCGGGTCATCTGCTGCCACCAGGGCGCAGAGGCCTCAAGCGCCGGCGCCTCCGGCATCTCGCCCTCGGGCTCCTCTTCAGGCTCCTCCTCGGGCTCCTCCTCCGGCTCCTCTTCTTCCTCGGGCTCGAAGTCCTCGAGCGCGTCCAGCATGGACAGCACAAGGTCCGCATCAAGCATCGGGAAGGCCGCCAGCAGCAGCGACTCCACGGTCTGCCGCGGCAGCTCGCCCTCGACCACCGCCTCGAGGAGCTCGTAGACCGCCTTCAGCTGGTCGCCGGTCAGGGTGCCGGCCGGGGCCTTCTCCTGGCGGGTGGCGAGGTGCTCCTGCAGATGCGACCGGAGGCGGGCCTTCTGTTTGTCCTTGGCTTCCTTGATGACCTGCCGCATGAACGGCAGCCCTTGGTCGCCGACCACGAGCCACTTCACCTGGGCGATGACGCCGGCCAGCCGGGTATTCCGGCCATGCCGGGCGCCCCAGGCCTCGCGGAGCCGAACCGCCCGCTCCTCCGAGAGACCGTCCGGCACTCCGCCCCGCTTGGCGATCGGGGCCAGCAGCTGAAACTGCCGGTTGCCGCGGATGTTGCCGCCCTTCCGCCAGAGGGCCGGCCATTCCTTCTTGAGCGCCTCCGCCTCGGCCACCGGGAACAGGCCCCACTGGCTGCTGCGGAGGCTCACCTTCTTGTTGTCGCCCTTGGCCGGAAAGTTGGTCACATCGGCCCGCGCAATGTCGTCGCCGGCCTGCTGATCCTCCTGCCCGGCCTCATCCTCCTCGGCCTCCATCTCGGCCATCTCGTCCTCGGCCGCCTCTGGGCCGGGGCCGGCTGCGACAGGCTCGTTGTCTGTGGCCGGGGCCTCGGTGGCCACCGTCCGCGGGTCGATGACGGCCGTGGCCGCCGGCACGAGCTGGGTGCCCGTGGTCAGGGCGATCGTATCGGTCGCAACCGGGAGCGGCGGCAGCCGAAGGGCCCGGCGGGATTCCTCCCACGTCCGAAGGCTGGCCTTCCATTCCTCCTGCACCCGCTTCGAGGTGGCCGCATCGTCCTCCACCAGGTCGCGCATGACGTCATGGTCGAACTCCACCCAGACGTCCCCGAACTCTGGCGCCAGCCAGTGGTTTATCTCGTCGATAATCGCGGCCATGATGGGCTCGATGGTATGCTGCACCAGCCGAGCCCGCGCCTCGACGTACTGCTGGCCGGACAGGCCGGCATCCGAGGTGGCGCTGGCGATGCCGATCATCCGCGGGTCAACCCCGAAGGCCGCGCAAATGTCCTCGCGGCTGACGCGCCGGAGGTCCGGAAACTCGAGGTCCCGTAGGGTAAACCCGAGCGGCTTAATGTCGCGGACCGCCCCAAAGAAGGCCGGCGTCCCCCGCTTGCCGCGGTCGACCACGCGGGCCCGGTAACGGTCCTGCATGGCCGTGGCGTCATCCTGCGAGGCCTCGTCCGAGAGCAAGACGGCAAACGTCGGGGTGCCGTCATTGGTGACGACTTGCCGGACGTAGGTCGTGGCCTCGTTATCGGCCGTCATGGAGGCGATCGCCGTGGCGCCTCGAGGGAAGCCGAAGACGTCCGGAAAAAACGGCCGCGGCATATCGAGGTCGCGGAAGTGCAGCACATCCTCAGCCGGCACCGTCACGATGACGCCGGACCAGTCGCCGTAATCGTACCGCCGCGGGTCGCCCTCGGTGTCCACCCAGACCGACTGGAGGGATTCCGGGTTGATGGGCCGGAGCGCCACCGGCGGCCGGGTCGGGCCGGGCCGTTCCATCTGAAACATGGCATTCCCGTAGCCCATGTAGTCCACCGCCAGCCGGGCCCGCATGGCGCGGGCGGTCATCCGCGGGCCGGGATAGTCCAGCAACCGCTGCAGCGGATGCGAGGCCGGCACCTTGCTCTCGGAGTTGCCCCGCTCGGTCAGCACCACGAACGGGATGGAGGAGACAATATCGGCCACAGCCCGGATGCAGGCGTGGACCACCGGATGCTTGCTGAAGCCTTGCACCCGGACCGTGTTGCCTTCCGGCTTATACTCCTGCGGGTTGGCGGTCCGGACCAGCGCCATCTGCCCGGCGCCGGCCGGGAAGTTGGGATAGGTCACTGGCATGATGGCCCGTGCCTCCTCGCTCGAGGCCTCAGCAGGGACCACAGCAGTCGCCTCTCCGCGCAGGATCCGCAGCGCGGTCGAGAGGCGACTGGTCAACGGCGGGCGGGAGTCAGCCACGCAACCTCACCGAAAAGGGAACGGCACCCGGTAAAGGCTACGGGAAAGCAGGCAAGCGAGCAACCGCCGCGGGCCCTTCTCTTGACACCTACACCACGAACGGCGTGGCCCCAGTCAAGAGCAGCGCCGACAGGCCCCAGACCAGCGCGTCCACGCGGTCCGGCGAGACCAGCGCGAGCTCCGGATTGAAGCCGGCCATCTGGGCCTCGAGCAGGGGGAACTGGCCGCAATGGAAGATCCGGCCCTCCTGGTACAGGCTGTACACCGGCTCGGCTCGGGCCAGCTTGCCGCGGCTCGCCTTGACGTCGATGATCCGAACGCCCTGAGCCCGCTCGCCCAGTGACCGGATGACGGCCGTCACCATATCGCCGCCCTGGTTGGTCTCGGCCACGATCGAGCCCTTGTACCGCCGGGCTGCCTCGAGCGCCACGGTCGCCCATTCGTTGGGACTGTACCGGCCGGAGAGGTCCTCCAAGACGTAGCCCTTGCGGTGCCGGTCGGCACCGACCACCACGATGCCGGTCTCGTCACTGGACTCGTGCGCCGTGATCGCCGGGTCGATGGCGACCAAAATACGAGAAAGATCCTCAGGTGGTCTGACAATCCGGGCCCGGTCCAGCTCGGCCCGCGTCCAGAGGAGACCGGCCACCTCGCGGCGCCACTCGCCGCCGTAGACGTGGGCATACCGGGCCGGGTTGTCCTGGCGCGTCCGCTCAATCTTCTCGAGGAAGGACTCCGACAAGTTGCCGCGGTTGTCCTCCCAGGTGGTATGAATGTAGAGCGTATCGTCCCGCGGACTGGCCACGAACAGGCCATGCAGGAAGTGGTCGACCGAGGAGGGATTGAGGGACAGGATGACGCGGTTGGGCCGGAGCTGGGACCGGATGGAGTCGTCAATCGTATCGAAGGTCCGGCGGTCCACGAGCTCCTCGGCCTCATCGAGGACCCAGGTGGTCACGCCTTGAATGGACTTGAGCTTGGCCGTCTGGTTGCCGCTGGAGGTCTTAATGCCGCGGAAGAGGATCCGGCTGCCGGTCTTCCGGTTCACGATCTCTTTCTTGGTAATCTCGAAGTCCTCGCCCTTCCCGAGGAGGTCGATCTTATCCACAAACTCCGGAATGATCGAGGCGTCAGCCGACTCCATGGTCCACCGGGTGAACAGGATCACATGGCCCGGCTCATAAGTCAGGTTGAGCAAGAACAGCGCCACATGGAACGACTTCCCCGAGCCGCGGCCGCCGGTCAGGAAGGCATAGCGCCAGCTCGGGGTCGGATGGAAGAGCGGCCGGTACGGCGCCAGCAGCACGACCGGCGCCACGCCGGCTGCAGTCACGGCGTCATGATGAGCAGCCAATCCGCCTGGCATCGCTGCCATTGATGCTCGATGCCCATGGACTGCAGGAAGGCCGTGATCGCCTTCTGGCTGTACATATTGTGGAACGTATCCGGCACGTCGGCCACTGTATTGTAGAGGATGCGGTCCTCCTCGGCCTCAGTATCGAGGCGCCAGAAGACCGCGGCCGCCCGCTTGGCTGCCACGTGGCACATGTTCAGGAGCGCCTGGCGGTAGTGCGGCAGATGCTCGAGGACGTGCCGGCAGTAGACCAGGTCGAACTCGTTGGACAGGTACGGGATGCTCTCCACCGAGCCCTCCACCACGCCGTAGCCTTTCGACCGGCCGAGCTCAACGATCCGCGGCGTGACGTCAATGGCCCGGTAGTCCACATAGGCTAGGTGGTCCCAGATGGTCTCCGCGTCTATATAGGTACCTGGGCCGCACTCAAGGATCCGGACCCGGTGCCGTACGTCCCCGGTCCAGAGCGACTGGGCGAGCGCCCCGACCGCCTCCCGGCTCGAGCGGTCCGAGTCCCGCAGCCAGCCGGCGAACTCCTCCGACCGGGTCGGCAGGTTGTCCTGCCACCATCGCTCATGGGATTTCATTGGGCGTCTGACCAGACGATCGGGGGCGTGATCGGCTGCCCGGCCGAGGTGACGTCGATGTTCTGCTTCGCCATGCCGTAGCCTCGATTCAGGAGGAGCTCCGCGGCCCGGACGTCCCCGGCCTCGGCCTTGTGCCGGAGCGCCTCAAGGATCCGCTCGAGATGGTTGCGGCCGGCCTCGTCGCCACCCAAGGCCCGCGCCATGGCCTCCTTGAGGTCCGGCAGCTTGGGTCCGCCGGCAAGGTTTCGCCGCGGATCATGGCCTTTCGTGAACGGCTTCAGGTTGGCCACACGACCCCGCTTTTTTTCCACAGTCATGCCACAGTCCTCCGGCCGTCAGAACGGCGAGCTGGGCCAGCCGGTACTAGCCGGACTGGAGGGGGGCGGTGAGCCGGTCCGCTTGCCCCACTGGGACAGGCAGACGGCGTACCTCTGGGCCGGGTCGGGGTATTCGGCGCCCATGGTGTCGTCGGCCATGCAGGTTTGCAGAAACGTGGCCTTATCTTGGCCGGGGGTCGGTTCAGGGATCGGCATGGAGGGGGGCCGTGAGGAGGTAGAGGCCGCAGCAGCAGAGGATGATGAGGAAGGCGATGGCCTCCCCGAGCTCGAGGAGCGCCCGGCTAGGCCGCATGGGACACCTCCTCGAGGTCGAGCGTCTCATCGACCGTGCAGCCGTAATGATCCCACAGGAGCCGGGCGTAGCGGACGGCCGCCAGGTGATCGTGGTGGATGTGGCTGATGGCTTCCGCCCCGCCGGTCAGG
>Ga0315903_10010425_pt1 | contig 11078 bp, 10 predicted proteins | sample LakEriMetagenome_7_FD_203524 | JGI IMG/M metagenome (GOLD analysis project Ga0315903, IMG submission 203524) | Freshwater fungal communities from buoy surface, Lake Erie, Ohio, United States - Buoy 2 MA119 | ecosystem: Environmental > Aquatic > Freshwater > Lake | place: USA: Lake Erie, Ohio... | reverse complement strand
AGAATATCACAATGCATTCCCAGGAGGATATGTTGAACATGTTCTTAGAGTTATAGATGCTGCTTTAGACATTCATAATGTGTGGGTTAAGTATGGAGTAGACACTACTACTTATACAATTGAAGAATTAGTATTCTCAGCTCTAAATCATGATCTAGGTAAAATGGGTGATCAAGAAAATGAGGCATATATTCCTCAGACTGACCAATGGAGAAAAGATAAATTAGGTGAAGATTATAAATTCAATGACCGCTTAGAATATATGTCAGTTCCTGATAGAGGTTTATATTTATTAAATGAACATGGTATTTCATATTCTAAAAATGAATTATTAGCAATCAAACTTCATGATGGTTTATATGATGATGCAAATAAGCCTTATTTAATGACTTGGATGCCTGAGACTAAACCACGTACTTCATTAATTTATATTATCCATCAGGCTGATTTATTAGCTGCTAGAGTTGAATTTGAACGTGAATGGTTACCTAAGTTAAAATCAAACTTGTCTTCCTCAGAGAAAAATTTTACTATAACAGAGAAAAAATCATCTAAAGTAACTACTAAAGCAAAAGCATTAGGTAGTATTAAGAGTGATAGTTTAAAAAATATGTTAGACAATTTATGATAACAATTATAATTAGTATTTTAAGTGTTTTAGTCGTGATATTAACATTCACGACTATTAACCTTCTAAGAAAAAATGAAAAGGCTGAAGATATAATCTTCTCTCAAAAAAAGTATATTGACAATATTAGTGATACTATTCATTACACTGATAAAAAATTAAAAGAAATTGATGAGAGAGGTATGTTTAAAAGTGATGATGAAATTGGATTCTTTTTTACTAAAGTAAAACAAATTCAAGACATCTTAAATCAATATAAATTACCTAAATAAGTAGTATGACTAAAGTTAGAAAAAAGTCTATTCCCTACTTCACTTCTGAAACTGAACAGGCTATAGTATTATATAACAATACAGATTCTTTTAAGGAAAGAAGTAGAATATACTATCAGAAAATACATCCTGCCTTTTTTAAATTAACTGAAAATATTATTCATACCTTCAAGTTTTATTATACTGAGGTAGATAATATTGAGGATTTACAACATGAAGTAATTACATTTTTACTTTCTAAAATTCACTTATTCAACCCAAATAAAGGAGCTAAAGCATATTCATATTTTGGGACAATTGCTAAACGTTATTTAATTATTGATAATGCTAAAAATTATAAAAAGCGTGTTGATAAAGTAATGGTTGAGGATATTGAGGAAAATGAAGAATTTTCATACACATTAGATAATAATATTAGTACTAATGATCAGTTATATTGGTTTATAGAGCAATATATAACTTATTGTACTAATAATATTTATAAAATTTTTCCTAAAGAAAATGATGCTAAAGTAGCTGATGCTGTTCTTGAGTTATTTCGTAAACGTGAATATTTAGATATATTTAATAAAAAAGCGTTATATATTTATATACGAGAAATAATTGATGTTAAAACACCTAAAATAACCAAAATAGCCAATACATTATACTCTATATTTAAAAATGGCTATGCTCATTATCTAGAGTATGGATATGTAAAGTTTTAATTATCCTATATTTATTATAAATAGATACTAATAAATATGAGTGATTTTAATAAAATAGTATTTGGTAAAAAAACATTTTCAAATTTACTTGAAGAGATTTATGATAACCAAAAGAAAAAATCTCGCCAAATATCAGCGTTAATAGCTGAGTTGAAGCCTCTTGTACAAGAAATAAGTGATGCTACATTAATTGTTCCCTTAATTAAAGAATACCTAGAAATTGATGTTAAAAATGATGAGCAATTAGTTAAAATTGCTACCATTATCCAAAGAACCATGTCTAATATATCTGAAAGTGGTGATAGTTTAGGTATATCTGAGGAAGAAAGAGCACAATTAATGGCTGAAATAGAAAAAATACAGGAGGGTAAGTAATGCCTACATATAAAGAAGGACAAAATGCTATAAATAATACCTATAATCCTATAGCCTACAGTAATATACTAACCAACATTGAAAATGAAAAGTTAGGTACTATTAAAGCTGTAAGAGTTAAAAGTATTATTTTAGATCCAAGTCATCCAAGATATAATGAATTGGGTGGACCTAATAGTATAGGTACTATTTTATATGATGATAATATAGAAATTCCTAATATTAATAATAATATATCTTTATTTCAATATGCTCGTCCTTTATATAGTAATATAAAAAATTATCCTTTAATTAATGAATTAGTTTATGTTATTAATTTACCATCTACTAATATAGGTACTAATACTGCTTTAAAAACAACTTATTATATAAATACTATAGCATTATGGAACCATCCTCATCATAATGCTTATCCAGATACACCTAATGCCTTACCTGATTCTCAAAATAAAGATTATAATCAAACAACTGTTGGTAGTGTTAGAAGAGTCACTGATCAATCAACAGAAATATTCTTAGGTGATACATTTAAAGAACGTTCTAATATTCATCCTTTATTACCATTTGAAGGAGATGTTATATATGAAGGTAGATGGGGAAATAGTATTCGTTTAGGTTCAACTGTAAAAAATAGACCTAATAATTGGTCTATAACAGGTACTGATGGTGATCCCATTTTAATTTTAAAAAATGGCCAACCCTCAGATATATCTAATGAAGGATGGATACCTGTTATTGAAAATATTAATAAAGATTTATCATCAATTTATTTAACTAGTACTCAACAAGTACCATTAGCCGCGGCTAGTATTAACTATAATAGTTATGGTACTGCTCCCACTAAACCAGATCAATATCAAGATAGACAAATAATACTTAGTTCAGGTCGTTTAGTATTTAATAGTAATAAAGATCATATTTTATTAAGTTCTAATAAAAGTATTAATTTAAACGCCATAGAATCAGTTAATATTGATACTAATAATACTATATTAAATTCTAAATCTATATTATTAGGTGGTAAAACAGCTACTGAATCAGTTTTGAAAGGTGATACTACAATTGATTTATTAACAGGTTTAGTAGACCAATTAACTGCTTTATCTATTGCTTTACAAAGTGTTACAACACCCGCTGGGCCTGCTGTTGCTCCAGCAGCTACTCAATTAATATCATACTTATCTCAACTAAAAATTAATTTAGAATCTACAACCAAATCAAAAATAAGTAAAACACTATAATGGCTTTAGGAATCGATATAACTACAATCCAAAATGCTACACCTGATAATTTAAAAAGACAGGGTGTAGATAAGTTATCTAGTGTACTTATTAAAAAAGGTGAGGAGATTAAAACCCAAATTGAACCTAAATTAACACAAGAAATCCAAAATGCTAAAGATAGTCAATTATGTATTAATACAGATAAATTAAATAAATTAGTTCAAACTCGAAATAATATAGTAAGTAAATTAAATGGTATATCTAGATTTTTAGATCAAACATCATTAGCATTTACAGGTATAGCTACTTTATTTGAATTATTAGTATTAGCTAAAAGTATATTAGATGTTACCACATTAGCATCATATGTCGCGTTAGGTTTTGCACCTGTAGTACCTGGTGCAGCAATCACTACTATTGGTACTATCCAAAATGCCTCAGATAAAATAACATATAATACTTTAGGAGCGTCACGTTTAGAAAAAGTCCAAAATATAATTGGAGGAGCAGCAATAGCTATAGCAGTATTATCAGTAACTATAAAAAATACTATATTATTATTAAATCAATTAGACACTGAATTATTAAAATGTTCTAATGTAACATTAGCTCCAATTGATCAAAATTTAATAAATATTAGTAATCAAGCTATTGAAGCTACTGATAGTCCTAATGAAGCTTTATATAATGGTTTTGTAATCCAAATAGAAACTGTTCCCTTCACTGATACTGTGAATCGCTTCAGAGCAATTGGACTTAATTCAGACGGTATAAAACTTATCGAAACTCCATTATCTTTTACTACAAACCAACAAACATTAATAGATGAACTTAAATTTATTATTGATAGAGACAATTTAAAAGCTAATTAATTAAATATTTATAATCATATGAAACCTAGTGAATTTAAAAAAATAATTAAAGAAAGTGTAAAAGAGGCGATTCAAGAAGAATTAAAAGAAATTCTTTTAGAAGCTGTCCGCTCACCTAAATCAGTTCCAGTAGGTACAGGTTTTGGTACTGTCACTGAAAATGTCATACCTACTCCTGAAAAACGTCAGCGTTACATGGATATTCTAAATGAAACAGCAGGTATCTCATCTGGTACTATTAGTTTAAATAGTAATAATGTGTTTAGACCTACATCTACAAACACTGCTGCAGAAGGATCATCCTTACCACCAGGTGAAGTAGACATGAGTCAAATAATGGGTTTATTAAATCCTAATAAATAATGGCATACGGAGCTAAAAAAATATTTCCAGTTGATAGAAAACCTAGAGTAGCCATAGGTGTGTCTATTCCTTTTAATCAACCTGGAGTTTTTGGCCAAACATATGTCACTAAAGATGCTGTTAAAACAAATTTAATTAATTATTTTTTAACAAATAAAAATGAACGTTACTTAAATCCAAATTTAGGTGGTAATTTAAGAGCATTTATATTTGAACAAATAACAACAGGAAATACAGATTTTTTAAAAGAAGATATTCAAACTCAAATATCTAACTTTTTTCCTAGTGTTATAGTTTCGTCATTAAATATATTACAAAACCCAGATAATAATAGTATAATAGTAGAATTATATTACAATGTTGCAGACACAGGTATAAATGATAATTTACAATTAGAATTCCAATAAAATGGCTGAAAATAGAGACATAAAATATATTAATAAAGATTTTAGTGAATTAAGACAAGCTTTAATTAACTTTACTAAAACATATTTTCCAACTACATATACTGATTTTAGTCCAGCCTCACCAGGTATGGCTTTTATGGAAATGGCAGCATATGTTGGTGATATATTATCATTTTATCAAGATAATCAAATCCAAGAAACATTCCTACAGTTTGCTCGTCAAACTAATAATTTATATGAATTAGCTTATATGTTTGGGTATAAACCAAATGTAACTGGTGTAGCGACAGCTGATATAGATGTATATCAACAAGTACCTTCAGTTACAAGTGGAAGTGTACAGGTACCTGACTTTTCATACGCTTTATATTTTGCCCCAAACACCTCAGTTAGAACAACAACAGTTAACCCAGTAAATTTTTTAATACAAGATTCTATTGATTTTAGTGTTTCAAGTTCAACAGATCCAACTGAAGTAACTGTTTATAGTGTTAGTGGAAATCAACCTAATCGTTTCTTATTAAAAAAGACTCGCAAAGCTATATCTGCTACTATTAACACTACTACCTTTACTTTTGGGGATCCCACACCCTTTGCTACTGTAAATATCAATGCTGATAATATAGTTGGTATTTTAGATATAGTTGATAGTGATGGAAATATATGGTATGAGGTAGATTATTTAGCTCAAGAAACAGTATATCAACCAATAAAAAATACTAATACTAATGACCCTAATTCATATGTAAATAATGGTGATGCTCCTTATATTTTAAAATTAGAAAAAATACAACGTAGGTTTGCCACTAGATTTATAAACTCAGGTTCATTACAAATCCAATTTGGATCAGGTATAGCATATGATAATGATGAAGAAATAACACCTAATCCATTTAATGTGGGTATAGGTTTACCTTCAGAACAAAGTAAATTAACTACAGCCTATTCACCATCTAATTTTATATTTACTAAAACATATGGTATAGCACCTTCATCAACTACATTGACTGTTAGATATTTAACAGGTGGAGGAGTAGAATCAAATGTACCTGCTAACACAATAAATGGAATTGTTAATCAACCTGTATTTTTAACTCCTAATTTAAATACTACAACCGCTAATTCAATTATAGGTTCAATAGCAGTAAATAACGCAGCAGCAGCTGACGGAGGACAAGATGGTGATTCAATAGAAGAAATTAGACAAAACGCTATAGGTAATTTTGGTTCACAACTTAGAAATGTAACTCAAGATGACTATTTAGTTAGAGCTTTAAGTTTACCTTCACAATATGGAGTAATAGCTAAAGCATATATTGAACCTGTAAAAGCCCAAAATGTTCTGTCAGGTGAAATACCATCTACATTAGATTTATATATTTTATCATATGATGCTAATAATAATCTAAGAACATGTTCTAATACTTTAAAACAAAATTTATCTACTTATTTATCACAATATAGAGTGATAGGTGATTCAGTTAGAATAAAAGATGGATTTATTATTAATATAGGTGTAAATTTTGAAATAGTAGTTTTACCTGACTATAATAATAATGACGTACTTTTAAATTGTATAAATACTTTAAAAGAATATTTTGCTATTAATAAATGGTCAATAAATCAACCAATAATTTTAAGAGATTTATATGTTCTTTTAGATCAAATAGATGGTGTACAAACAGTTAAAAATATTAGTATAGTTAATAAAGTTGGAACAAATATAGGATACTCACAATATGCTTATGATATTGAAGGTGCCACACAAAATAATGTTATTTATCCTAGTTTAGATCCTTCTATATTTGAGGTAAAATATCCTAACACTGATATTCAAGGTAAAGTAGTATCATTATAATAAAAAGAAATGGCAATTTATAAAATATATCCATACAAAGACTCTACATTATATTCATTCTATGAGAATGCCAATATGGGACTTGACTCAATATTAGAAGTAGGTAGTCCATTAACATCAGATGGTTCATCAGGTGTTTTTAGATTCTTATTAGCATTTGATCAATCTGAAATAACTGATATTATTACTAATAAAATTAGTAGTTCAGTATGGCAATCTAACTTAAGATGTTATATCGCAAACGCTGAGGGAGTAAATTTTAATAGCACAGTTTATGTTTACCCAGTATCAGGTACTTGGGATAATGGAACAGGTCATTTTGGAGATAATCCTATAACAACAGATGGTGTTAGCTGGAAATGGAGAACTTTTGAAAGTGGTAGTGCTTGGGAACAATCAAGTTTTGGAGCTTATGCTACTGCTTCTTTTCCTAATAATAATAAAGGTGGAGGAGTATGGTTTACTGGTTCTTCAAATCCAAGTTTAAATGTTGTATCATCACAATCATATGATATTAGAAGTAGTAAAGATTTTAATGTTATAGTAACTGATATAGTTAAAGGATGGTATAGTTCATCTTTTAATAATAATGGATTTTTAGTCAAATGGAGTGATTCAATTGAATTTTCAAATTCAGAATCAATACAACCAGATTTAAAATTTTTCTCAGTTGATACACATACTATTTATCCTCCTGAACTAGAATTTAGATGGAGAGATTATAATTTTAACACTGGATCTTCAACTCAAACAATTGTAAACACATCTCAAATTTATGCTTCTGTAACTGAAAATCCAGGTTTTTTCTACCCAGAAAGTATTAATAAATTTAGAATAAATTGTAGACCACAATATCCAACTAGAGTATATCAAACCTCATCAATTTATACTACTAATTATTATTTACCAACAGCATCATATTATGCTATAAAAGATTTAGATACTAATGAATATGTAATTGATTTTGATAATCAATATACTCAAATAAGTGCTGATAGTAATAGTAGTTATTTCACAATATATATGAATGGATTACAGCCAGAACGTTATTATAAAATTTTAATTAAGACTACTATTGGTGGAAGTACTATAGTACTTGATGATTATTATTATTTCAAAATAATTAATGGATAATGGCACAAGTTGATTTAAGTAAAACAGTATTTGAAAAAAAACAATATCAAAAGGTAATTGATACTTCTTTTACTCAATTAGTACCTGCTAATCAAGTAACAACTGAAGTAACATCCTCAGTTACAGTAGATCAATTTTTTGGCTATTATAATCAATTATTTTTTGATATACCTAAACTTGGAGAAATAAACTCTCATGAGTACCTTATAAAAACAAGCCAAGAATATGTTGGCTCAACTTTTCAATCTGATAACATCCAGGCTTTAATTGATGAGGTGACATTTTTAAGACAACAAAATTTAGATTTACAACAACAACTGCAAGTTATAAATAACAATTTACCAACTAATGGATAAAATAGTTAATATACAAAATTTAGACCCTACAACTTTAGAATTACAAACATATTCTACAGATGATCAAAGCTTAATATCTAGTTTTGATTTAGAGAATTCTTTTACTTCTAGTGTAGATTACATTGAATACTCAGTTTATGATATAAATCAAAATTTATTATTATATATAGATAATTTTACTAATTACTCAATATTAAATAATAATGTGCAGTTAGAACCTGAAAAAGATTTAGAATTGTATGGTTTTGATGAAGGACAATATATAACTAATTATAACTTTTTTAAGAATATTTTAGGTTCAAATAATGATAATACCTATTATATTTCTGAAATTAGTTCTGATAGAACTGAAATTCGTTTAGATACTACTTTAATACCTAATGATATTCTTATTAATCAAGTAAATGATTATAAAATACAATTAGAACAATCACCTTATTATAAAGATTTTTATTTAAACTTTGGAGATAATAATTTAATTATAGCTAATAATTTATTACTAGACAACTCAGATCCTAATAATCCAACAGTTTTAATTAAATTATATGAACCATTACCCACTCAATTTGATCTAAAATCAGTACTGTGGGTAGTTGAAACTATATCAGAACCTTTAGCTTATCAAATAGATATAACATTAATTTTTGATAATTTAGATGAAAATATTTATTTACAAGGTCCTAACTTTAATATACCTATAAAAGATAGAATTAATAATTCTACTGAATTTACTAATTTTAATACTTTAAAAGGTACTTCTTCAACATATGGAACTTCTAGTTTAAAATATCAATTAAATAGTATTTTAGATGAAAAAGGATTTGAAATAAATATAGATTATACTGATTATTCTAATTTTACATTTTTCTCATCAGCTCAAACTAGATTAGAGAATTTTTACTATAAGATGTCTTTAATTGAAGAATATAGTAATTTATCAAATCAAAACATTACAGGCTCAGTTACTAGTTCATATTATGTTTCTTCAAGTTTTGATATATATCAAGCTAAAATAAATGATATAATATCTAAATTTGATGGATACGAATATTTCTTATATTTTGAATCTGGAAGTAAATCATGGCCTAAAACTAATAATGAAATTCCATATATTAATGCTTTAACAGGTTCAGCTTTAGTTCAATCTTGGTTAACACAACAATATGTTAGTGCTTCAAATTATGATGAAAATTTAAATCCAAATAATCTAGTAAACACTGTACCTAGTTATTTAAGAGATGATCCAAATAATGATCAATATATTTTATTTGTTGAAATGATTGGTCAACATTTTGATAGTATTTGGGTTTATATAAAAGATATAACTAATAAATATAACGCTGATAATCGTTTAGATTATGGTGTTTCAAAAGATTTAATATCAGATGTTTTAAAAGACTTAGGTATTAAAATATATCAAAATAATTTTTCAACAGATGACTTATATTCATCATTTTTAGGTATAACACCTGGTGGTTCATTATTACCTCCAACTGGAAGTGAAATTATTACTAATTATATCTCAGCATCTTTTGGACCATATGTTCTCCCAGGCTATGTTATAACAGGATATGTTAATGGTCAACCAATTGTAGTTCCATTAGCTGATGTTAATGCTTCAATTTATAAACGTATTTATCATAATGTGCCTTATTTATTTAAGAAAAAAGGTACCATTGAAGGATTAAGAGCATTAATCACATTATACGGTATTCCAGATACTATTTTAAGAATAAATGAATTTGGTGGTAAGAATAAAGATAATTCTAATGATTGGGATCAATGGCAAGATCAATTTAATTATACCTTATCCTCATCTTTATCAAATGTTTTAATATCAGGAAGTACTTATGGATTAGGCACTTATGGAACAGCATCATATGGACCCTCAGTTTATGGTTCTGGAGTTGTTATTATACCTTGGGAAAATTTATCTATTGTAAATACTGTCCCCTCATCAGTTGCTTTTAGGTTTAAAACTAATGGAATACCAACATTACATCCTAGTCAATCATTATTATATAATGAATCATCATTTGGTGGTTCACCATTTAGTTTAGTATTAGAATACTCAGAGTCAGTATATGGAAGTTACTCAGGTTCTGGTGCTCCTACTTCTTCAACTTATGATTGGGGTACATTAAAATTAGTATTACCAAATGTTTCTGCCTCTTGTAGTGTTTACTTACCTTTATTCAATGAAGATTGGTGGTCAGTATTAATAACTAAAAACGGTTCAACTCATAATTTATATGTTAAAAATAAAATATATAATGGAGAAGATGGTAATCAAATTGGTTTCCAAGCTTCATCTAGTATTACTATTTCAAACCCAAGTTGGAATAATATAGGTAATACATACTTAGGTGGTTTTGAAACCAATATGACTAGTAGTATTTTATTTAATAAAATATATACTCCATATGAAGGTACATTACAAGAATTCAGATATTATAGTGTCCCGTTAAGTGAAAGTGTATTTGATGATTTTGTAATGAATCCTTACTCTATAGAAGGAAATAGTCTTAGTGGTCCTCAATCTTCAATTGAAATACTTAAATTTAGAGCACCATTAGGATCATTTTTAGATAATGATGATACTCAATATTCAAGAATATCTACACATCCAAGTTTAACTAAAGTACCACCAACTGCTTCATTTTATAGTAACAATGCAAGTGGATATATAATAACAGGTAGTTTTTATTTTGTATCTAATACTGAAACAATATTTTTAGATCAATTCCCAGCTGGTATAAGAAATGCTATTAATAATAAAATTAAAATAGCTCAAACTATTATACCATTAGGTGATACTTTATCACCATATATTAGAATACAACAAGAATCATCTGTGAGTGGTAGTTATACTAAAGATATAAA
>Ga0315903_10010424_pt1 | contig 11079 bp, 7 predicted proteins | sample LakEriMetagenome_7_FD_203524 | JGI IMG/M metagenome (GOLD analysis project Ga0315903, IMG submission 203524) | Freshwater fungal communities from buoy surface, Lake Erie, Ohio, United States - Buoy 2 MA119 | ecosystem: Environmental > Aquatic > Freshwater > Lake | place: USA: Lake Erie, Ohio... | reverse complement strand
TGGTGTTTATTTCAATTTAACTAATGAAGGTGCGGAGTTGGCTCTTGACAGAGTCACTAAAAAGTTCCCTCATTATATCAACTACAGCAACAATGCGGGAATTAAGGAAATTCAAATTAAGGATGGCGTTGATACAATAAGCATATTGGAGGGTTATTACAATGGCTAAAATCAAACAAAATAGCACTTCCGTTAACATAATTAGAGATACTGAAAAAAGTTTAGATTATTTAACAACACCTAATGCCACAAGCATTTTTAAAAGACTCTTAAACTGTTATACAAAAGAAAATCAAAGAGCATTCAGCATCATCGGTTCATACGGAACGGGTAAATCAAGCTTTCTTTGGGCATTAGAAAAAAATCTTCGGCAAGAACGCAATTATTTCATTGATACTAAGGATGCTTTTGATAGTATCGACAAATTCGAATTTATTAAAATTATTGGTGAGAACAATTCACTGCAAACCACCATTGCAAACCACTTCGAAATTCCGAATGCAAATACCAATGAAATTCTAAAGGAACTAAAGAAAAGAATTCAATTAGAAAATAGTAACAGAAAGGGGCTAGCCCTCGTAGTCGATGAGTTCGGCAAATTCGTTGAATATATTGTCAAGAACAATAGTGTTCAAGATTTCTATTTTTTACAACAAATAGCCGAAATCGCCAACGACAATGCTATTGATTTCCTCTTTGTCATAACGCTTCACCAAGACCTATCAATTTATCTCAGCAATACAGAGATTGATCTAAAAAACGAATGGAAAAAAGTCAGTGGTCGTTATTTGAATCTACTTTTCAATGAACCAATTGAACAGCTAATATTTTTTGCCCGAGAAAGGCTAAGAAAATATCAAACGCAAGACACGAATGAAAATCACATCCATGAATTAAACAACTTAATAAACGAATCTAAGCTCGTCCCAAATCATCCGGACGACAATTCTTCTGTTGGTATTGAGGTTTTCCCCATGGATTGGCTGTCAATTAACGTTTTGGTTTCCGCCTTGCAAAAACATGGTCAAAACGAAAGATCATTATTCACATTTCTTGAATCTACTGATGAAGATAGCATTGCCAGCAATCAAGATTCATCATACACTGTTGCCGATGTTTATGATTACTTAATGAAGCGAATGAGCCAAAGTATCCTTGGCAACGAAAACTCAAACAAGGGTCAATGGCAAGCAATACTGAAATGCCTTGATCGAGCCGAAGTAATCTTCGATAAAGACATTCGCATTTATCAAGATATTATTAAAACGATTGGACTTGTCAATATTTTTGGCAAAACAGGTGGACTGTTAGATGACACCTTCCTCAAACGCTATTTCCTGATCACGAAAGGAAATGATATTTCAAAACACATCGACAAGCTGGTAAAAAATAAATTCGTTCGATTTTTTAAGCACAGAAACAAACTAAACTTTATTGACGGGACAGATTTAGACTTGGATCTCGAGCTCAATCTAGTCACCAAAGAGATCCCATCACAAATTCAGATTGGGGATGCCATTGAAAAGTTCATAGACATACCAATGGTCGTTGCCAAGAGAGAGAGTTTTGAAAAAGGAACAACTCGTTTGTTTCAATATCAGGTATTTAAAAATGACAAAATTTCGCTCAATCAATTTGTCGATGGGACTATTCAACTAGTATTCAATGAAAACATATCAACTGATGAGTTAATCAAAATTTCTAAAGCCAATGGCCAAGTGCATTTATTTGTCAAATTCAATAATCTAAAGGAAATCAGACAGGAGATCATTGAAATTAAAAAATATGAATTTATTATTCAAAAATTTAGTGATGATCGCGTTGCTATAAACATATTGAATGACGAAAAAAACTTCCATGAAATCAATTTGAAATCCTTAATTCTAAATAATCAATTCAGCGATACAGATAAAAGAAAAAAATCAAACCAGTGGTTTAATTCTGGTGATCAAATATCAATAACATCATCGAGAATACTTAACTCGTACTTAAGTGATAAATGTAGTTCTGTGTATTTTAAAACGCCAATCTTTAAAAACGAACTCATAAACCGAGAACATCTTACCACACCAATAAACACCGCGCGGAAAATTCTATTCAGAGCTTTACTAAGTGACGATTCAAGCTTGGAGAACCTAGGATTTGACCCATTGAAATTCCCGCCTGAAAAAACTATATTTCTCAGCCTATTAAAAAACACAGGTATACACAAGAACAATGGTGGACATTATATCCTTACAGAGCCCACAGATGCCTCCTTTGCTGCATTATGGAAGCACTGTATGAATTTACTGCAATCCGCACAAAATAACAAAATACCTATTTCAAGATTTTACGAAGAACTCACAAATCCAGAATTGGGGTTCAAATTAAAACGTGGATTCTTGGAAATATGGATTCCAGTTTTTCTTATTTCGCAAAAAGACAATTTTGCAATTTATCATGAAAATACAGGCTATATACCTTATCTAACAGCGGAGTTAATCGATTTAATACATAAATCATCGCACAGTTATTTGATCAAATCTTACGGTCAAGGGAATATACCTTCAAATCTATTGCTGCGATATAAAGAAATCACCAAAACCACACACACGGGGACTAACCTAAATAGCTCTTTCATTTCCATTTTCAGTAACTTCTTGAGATTTTATAAGTCATTAAATGATTATGGAAAAAATACTAAATCAATTAGTCCGCAAGGCATATCAGTAAGGGAAGCAATCAAAAATGCTACGGATCCTGAGACCGCACTTTTTGAGGATTTACCCAGGGCGTTATCCTTCCAAGGTAAAAGCTTTATAACTAATTCAGAAAACTTAGATTCATTTACAAACGAGATATTAACTGCTATTGAGGCAATTCGTGATGCTTACCCCCAATTATTGTCTAGAATTGAGAAGATTTTATTTGAATCATTCAATATTGACAATAAAATTGAATTCAAAGACAAAAAACAACTTCTCAACGATCTTTTGATTGGGCAAATTAACGAATCATATTTAGGCCAGACTAGTCTCGTTTTTTTCAAGAGGATTGTTTCTCAATTAGACGATAGAGATTCTTATTTGAAATCTGTTGCTGACGTCGCGCTGAATATGTCAATCGACAAACTAAAAGATGAACAGGAACCACTCCTCCACAAAACAATTCAGGACCTCAGCCAAGGACTACTTGATTCAATTGTAATTCAGAAAAACAGCAGCGCTTCTAATGCAAATCGCACTGAGCTATTAAAAATAACAACATCTAATATCAAAGGCGAAATGTTTCATAAAACAATCATCAAATCACCTGATCATAACGAAGCTCAAATACTAAAATTCAAGAATCTTGTTGAACAAATTTCACCGCAAGAGCACAATGATTTATTAGCGTTCTTGTTAAATAATATTGACAACCATGACAACAGTTAAACATGTTTTAGGAATATCCGGTGGCAAGGATAGCGCAGCACTTGCGATATACATGAGCCAAAAACACAGAGATGTGGAAGTTGATTATTATACATGCGATACAGGCAAAGAATTAACGGAAACCTATGATCTAATCGAACGATTGAATTCGGTTTTGGGAAAAAACATCATTGAATATAAGTCAATTGACACGTTCGAAAGCCCACAAGGGAATTCATTCGATCATTTCCTGGCCATATATGGCGGATATCTACCCTCTTCAACTGCTCGGTGGTGCACGAAAAAAATGAAACTAGACCCTTTCGAAAGAGTAATTGGCGATTATCCCACGATTTCTTACGTAGGCATTAGAGGCGATGAGGATAGAGAGGGCTATATTTCAAAAAAAGAGAATATACAGTCAATTTTTCCTTTTAGAAGAAATATTTGGAGCGAAGATGTGATACTAAAAGCATTGTCAAATTCAAACATTACGCAATTACTTGAATATTACGAAGCTACCGTAGATCAGACAAAATTTGAATCCGTTTCATACTTCTTAAAACAGCCGCTAACATTGGGATTTAACTTAAAGCAAAAACTTAACTGCTTATTAGATATCGATGTTAAAGCATTTAACCGGGTCATTTTTGAATTTCTAAAAACCACCGATTATCCGGTTGGCAAACTCGAGAGTTTTTCGTTGATTGAAAACGACGAGGTCATCGGTATCACGGAAGTATTTAAGATTCTTGAAGATAGCGGCGTAGGTATTCCAGCATATTATAAACCAATTGAATATCAAGTCACAATTGCTGGAGAGATAAAAACAGGCACTTATTCAAGGAGCCGATCGGGTTGTTTTTTCTGCTTCTTTCAGCAAAAAATAGAATGGATTTGGCTATTGGAAACCCATCCCGATTTATTTGAAAAGGCCGTTGAATATGAAAAAGATGGCTACACCTGGAGTGAAGAACCATTGAGTGAAATCCGTCTCGCGGACAGAGTTGAACAGATAAAACGAGATCATTACCTCCGAACCCAAAAAGCACTTCAAACAAATCGCAATTCAAGTAGCTGGCAAGATGACATTATCGCCGCAGAAGGCGACGGTTGTGCGAGCTGTTTTATATAATTCAGATTCAAGACACATATTAAATGCATTCACTTTGGCATTTTGAATTAAACATATTAGATTCCCTGCAATTTAAAATTAGATAAGCAAGAATGAAAATCAATATTGAAAGTACACCGCGTTCTATAGGAGATTTGTTTTTTAATGATGGCACAACGATGGGTTCTGGCACGTTTTCATGCATCGGGAAAAGCCAACGTGTCAACAAGATAATAATACCACTTTATCAAAGACAATACGATTGGGAAAAGGAAGAATTACTTAGGTTATTAATAAATACAAACGAGTATATCTTAAGCCAATCACCAAACACATATGAAAATAGCTATTTTGTTGGAACTGTATTACTCGAAAAGCAACCGAAGAATGATGGTCACTTTGAACTAATTGACGGCCAACAACGATTAACCACTGCATTCCTGCTAAACTTTGTTGGATACATCAGTGCTATAGAAAGACTTTCTCAAATGTCTTCCTTCACACCGCGCAGATATGCAGCTGAATTAACAAACCGGTTAAAAAAGATAAAATCGTATGAGGATAAATTATTTTGTAATAAAAAAAATGTCAATGTCCCGAAAGATTGGGATTACATTTTCACTACAGAATTCTTAGATGAAGATGATGTAGAATCTACATCAAGAATCAAGGTTCGGCTCTCTATTGACAATGTTTTACAATTCCGTGAACCAAAAATTAATCATGAGAATCCTGACCAACACGATTTATTCATTGACACTTTAAGAAAAACAAAAATCACTTCTTCAAACAACCAACTTTCAGTAACAAATATAAAAGAAAACGAATTCAATGAGAGAACGAACAATATATTTGATTATTTCAATGATTGTCACGCTAACACTGCGTCGAACGATTCTCTCTTAGAAAAAACAATCAATGATATTGATAAGTTTTCTGCAGCAATTTCATTTTGCGTTTTAGTCAGTGACAACCCGGATGACTCATTCAAACTGTTTGAAGTACTGAATAGCACAGGACGATTATTAACTATAATTGACAAACTCAAAAATCATCTATATGAAAGAGTGGTAAAGAAGGCAAAAACACTAAATAATGACCAATTCAATACTAAATGGAATGAAATATTAGAAGCACAATCCAATTCTGGCTCATCTAACATTACTATAGATCTCGTTAGGTCAGAATCGGCATTAATTAAAGAAAAATTCTATGAGTATTTTAGCAACAAGAAAATACACCTTCCAAACAAAACTATACTGAGAGATGTAATTTTTAGAGAAGAAAACTCATTGGATTTTCTGAATAGAATTTCGACTGTTGCAAAAACCTTGGAAAGAATATATTCTATTGACGCCTACTCCAAAAACAATTCACCTCATACGCTAGGTTGGTACTACAGGATGATGAACAAAATTAATTATGATTGGGGACGACAAATTTTACTCGGAACTGTAACACTTACACATCATCTCAAAGCTACATTTCCTGTAGATACTAATGGTTGTTGGGACACACCATCAATCGACAATCACACTACACTTAGAAACTTGGAAACCACCCAAAGGTTCATCGTAAATTTGTCCGATATATTGTTAAAAATAGGTATTATAGGTATCATCAATGGCTTATCAAGCAAAAAACTTCCAACAGTTTCACAGTCAATTCTTCAAAAAATCCTTGATTTCGTTAGATATAAAAAAGACGCAAATCAACTTCAAGATCTATTCTTAGAAATTAATGCAATTTTAAAATTATATATTCTTGCAGAAAAAACCGCCTTTGAAAACAATATTCGAAGCCTAACTTACACTAAGAGTACAGAAAAAAAATATATGACTAATCTTTTATATATTTTATACAACAAAGGCAACGGAGCAAGTTACACCTTTGAAAAACCCTCATTAGAACATTTTGAACCAAAAACACTTCAAAATGGAAATAGCTCCTATTATTCGGGCAACGATCGAGAAGAATTGATAAACAAAATGGGGAACATGATTTTAATGAACCAAAGACACAATAGCATATTAAGCAATTTACCAATCAATCTAAAGCTACAAAAAATCCAAAGTAATTTTGTAAACGACACATTTTTTGGGACTAATTTATTCAGGAATTTGATTCCTAATTCCGCAATACACGGTGATATCGCGCCCTACACAGGATTCCCAATAATAGATAAGAGTTTAGCCTATGGACCAAATGGAGAGCCCCATAAAGATTTATTTAGATTACGCATGGATTTTTACGTCAAAAATTTAATAACCATGATTTGTTCCGATGATCAATTCATACTCTCAGGGGAAGAATATTTAGTTTAATTTCTGTCGTATGTTTTCGACAAAAGTAAAATACTTTTTAGGAACAACCGATAAAATCGACGAAGAAGCCAATAAAACTACTTTTACCAGAGCTCATCCCCCAAATCTCAATATTTGGGAGTATCCTGGGCGTTCCAAATAAAATTCTTTATCGAAATAACAAATCCAGTCAAACAACACATTCACTACTTGTTGTTCTTTCAATTCCCAAGAAATAGGAGTAGGTACGGTTTTTGTATTTTCACGAATCCACCTAACAATAGAACCATAATTGAGAGATTTTCTAACGTTTTTCTTCACTTCATCTTTAAGTTTATTAATAAATACATGAGAGTTAAAAGCTACTTTTAACTCATCATAAAACTCTCTCTCACTTTGGTAGATATCAACACCGTAGGTCGCTATATCGTGAGATAAACATTGCTTTTGTATAGAATCTAAATCCATATAGTTGTGTGCTGATTCGTATAGCCTTTCCACACCATAAAACATTGGTAAATCACTAATTAAACAATTCTCTCCCTGATTTGTATTTAAAAAAAAATCGGGGCTTGAATAAACATCTTGACTTTCATAAGTTGGCAAATTTGCCAATAACATTTCTATTTTTTGAAATACATCTTGAGTAACATATTCGCTCTGAGATATCAAACTTTCCAAATATAAAGCGTCAGCAAAGTCAATACTTAAACACATAGAATTAAGCTCAAAATTGTAACGAGGAGATATTCCCCCAATTCCTCTTCCTGTAAAATTCGCAGACCCAAGAAAAACATCATCATTGTTATTCCGGAGACATTTTAGATGTATCCTGGTGTTGCGATAAAGAGCAATGCCATTGTCAATACAATAGTTGAACAAATCTAAATCCGATGAACCTCGATGTAAATCTTCAATTTCCCAGCGAACAACAATTCGTTTTATTTTACGATCATTATTCAACTTGACGATTTCTTTCGTCTTGATATATGCTGAATACAATGTTAGCTCGGCAGATCTATCAATAAAATCAATCACACCACTCTGTAAATTATCACCACTCCTAAATAGCATTTGTATTTATAAAATATTCATTAAAGTAAGAATATATCTCATTATTATTTGGCAAATCAATCATATTATCAACAACAGTATAAATTTCACAAACTTCTGTCCCACCAATACTTGGGCCTCTCAGCCCTCTACCAATTACCTGACTGTACAATACAATCGAATTTGTTGGGCGAGCCATAAATACAACATCAATTTTAGGATCGTCAAATCCCGTAGTTAATACTCCAAAGTTAGAAAGCAAACGTAGATCGCCATTCTTGAATTGTTGAATCACTTTTGCTCTAGTTGCACCAGTTTCGCCATCCACATGTGCTGCATTGTAGCCTAAAAGATTGATGATTGAAGCAATAACTTTTGAGTGTTCTATGCTTGTAGCAAAAAATAATATCTTTTTATTCGCTGCAAGAAGCTTTTGTAGTTTATCGATAATTATCGCATTTCTACGCGAATTATTGGATAAGCGTCCTAAAATCATAGCAGGAATTTTCTTCGTTTCATTCATTTTCATCTTCTCTGCCGGAGTAAGGCAACTTTCAATGTATGATCCTTCAATTGAGAAAAATTTCGCATTACTAAGAATTCCCCGTTCTCTTAAAAAATCAATCGGCGGTTTATCACCCGTATCAATTTGAAATAACTTATTTAAATAAAACTCACTTAACTCCTTATTATCATCAGTTTTGTCACCGTCAAATCTATTGATAGTTCTACCTGGCGTAGCTGTTAGACCAACAAGTTTACCTTCTTTTGAAAGTAAATGTTTTATTGTACTTCTATAGGTCGGCGCAATAGAAATATGTGCTTCGTCAACTATAACGAGTCCTATTCCTGGCTTGCTCGTAAGAATCATATCTATAAGTTCTTTTCCATTTTTTGTATTCAATCCTTGAAGTGTACTTAAATGAAAACTTTGTTGCCCAAAGTCAATATCACCACTAAATCTCATGTGATTGTAAGCGGCTAATGGCTTTTTTCTTCTAACTTCCCATACTTCCCTAAAACTTTCAAAAGCTTGATCCACTAATTCTTCGGTGTTCGCCAACCAAATTACACTTGATGAATGTTCATTCAAATACTCTGAAACGATTTCCATTGCAGTCCGAGTTTTACCAGAGCCCGTTGGCATCTGAAGAATACAGCGTGCAAAATTCACACTTCTTACATACTCATAAACCTCATGAAAAATTATTGATTGATAATCTTTTAAATTTTTATAAACAATATCTGGTTTATCAAAGAATAGTGCCGCTTCAGATCCAGTTTTAATAGCTTTCATTGAAGGTCTAAAACGATCATTTATCCCATAATTTTCTTCGAGAAATCTAAAAAGTGAATCGTCCCATTTAATAGATCGCAAGTCAAAATTATCTCTAATTGAAACCTTATATTTTCGAGGTAGTGCTTCTATGAATTTTCTTAAATTCACTTTAGAGTTAAAAAAATCAGACGGAATACTATTTTCAAATAAAAGTCCTGCAAGAAAACGATCACTTATTCCTCCTGTTACTATACCATCCAGCGCGAGCGAGTCATAAGAACCTCTAGCTAAAGTAAATAGCTCAATTCCGAGTTTGTCAGTAAGATACGATATGTCAAGATTTGAGAAAATACTCTTGTTCATCTGATTCTTTTTAAAAAAAAGTTCAATCTATTCATCAATGCTTCAAATTCATCGGAATCCTCAATAGCATCAATTGCTGAGCGATAAAAAGCTTCCAAAAGATTAGATAATAATTCTTCTGAATTTATACTTTTCAGACCCACTAACTCACTGTTTACACTTACTACCGTTTCACCACCATTAAAGCTCACATTAAAACTGCGGCCAATGAGAGGTTTTTCTTCGAGCCTCCGCACTACCTCTAAATTCGACTCTTTTCCCTCGAAGAATTCATTGATAAGTTCTTTGTTGGATTTTATTATTTCCTCTAATTGCTCGATCTGACTATGATTCAACGAAATACCCTTTTTTGTAGGTAATAATTTATCTGGATCATCCTTGGATGGAAAAAATTTCCTAATATCAACCAATGGTCTACCTTCATACCGTTCTAGGTTAAAAACAATTGGATTACGTTTCGAACCAAAAATAAATTTCAACTCTGCCATTTTTTAAGAATTCTAGACAATTCCATAGCCCAATTGGCTTTCATCGTTTCCATAAATTCCTCACCCTCATACAAAGTTTCCGAATCAATTTTGGACTCTGCCAACATGTACCCAACAAAAATTAGATCAATTAATACTTTATAATCATCCGCTAATTTTTTATTATTGGATTCTAGCTCTGTTAATATTGAAGAATAAGCCCTAAAAAAAGTCGAATTAGTATTATAAATCAATGTCTTTATTCCATTTCCGTGTTGAATATCTAAAAATGAATTACCCACAAATGGGCGTTCATCTATTGTTATCCCATTCTTCTTCAAACTTTCAATGACTTCTTGAATTTCAAGATCATTACCAGAAGCGCTTGGCTTTATTGCAGTAGCTATAATTTTATCTTTATTCTTATTTTTCTGCTTATCACCCGTCATTAAATCATCTTTATTCTCAGCTAAAATCGAGTTTGTAATACTGTGCGTACTTGATATATTAGCTAGTTGATTATGACCTTCTTGACTTTGCTGCTTTTCAAGATTTAACTCGTCTCTCCGATCCTGTATAACATCTAATTGTGTTCTCAGTGTTGGCTCCATTCTTTCGCGAAGTGCTTTATTTAGTTCACCGTAAGGCAGAGCCCCTCTTTTGATATTTTTCACTTTAAAAAGCTTGTCTATCTCCGCATGAAAAGAAATTTCAACACCTACAAACCTCGCAGGCTCTTTGATCCAAGGACCAGTCCAATATGGCACCCTACCATAAAACACCTCTCTGTCATTCCTAAGGATTGAGACACCCTCATTTCTATCAATAAATCTCTCTTTCGCAAACGAATCACCACCTGTTCCTCTATCCCGGCGGTAAGAATCTGGAAGTAATGACATATTAATTTCAATTTCTGATTTTTGTCTATCAGAATCATGATCGTTTGGAATCATAACTTCATGAATTTGTTTTGCAAAAAGAAAAGCCGGATCCTCGTTTTCGAAACCAGTATTATTTTTATTCACATAGAGCGGATCAATAGCTTTTACGACTTGTTCATTAACAAAAATACTGATAGCATCAAAATCCTTTGCGAACCCCCAAA
>Ga0315903_10010423_pt1 | contig 11079 bp, 9 predicted proteins | sample LakEriMetagenome_7_FD_203524 | JGI IMG/M metagenome (GOLD analysis project Ga0315903, IMG submission 203524) | Freshwater fungal communities from buoy surface, Lake Erie, Ohio, United States - Buoy 2 MA119 | ecosystem: Environmental > Aquatic > Freshwater > Lake | place: USA: Lake Erie, Ohio... | reverse complement strand
CCGGCTCGCGCGGCTCGCGCGCGCACCGTTCGTGAAGGTCGAGGCCACCAAGTTCACCGAGGTGGGCTATGTGGGCCGCGATGTGGATTCCATCGTCAAGGACCTCGTCGAAGCGTCGATGAAGATGCTGCGCGAGGAGCGGCTCGCCACGGTGCGCGAGCGCGCCGCCGACGCCGTCGAGGAGCGGCTGCTCGATGCGCTGCTGCCCAAGCCGCGGCTGATGGGCTTCTCCACCGACGAACCCGCCGCGCCGCGCGACGCCGACACCCGCCAGAAGTTCCGCAAGATGCTGCGCGAGGGCAAGCTCGACGACCGCGAGGTCGAGATCGAGGTCGCCGGGCTCGGCGCGGGCGTCGACATCATGGTGCCGCCGGGCATGGAGGAGATGCAGCAGCAGCTGCGTTCCATGTTCCAGAACCTCGGCGCCGGTCGGAGCAAGCCGCGCAAGCTGAAGGTCGGCGAAGCCAAGAAGGCCCTGCTCGACGAAGAGGCCGCCAAGCTCGTGAACGAAGAGGAGCTGCGCGCGGAAGCGGTGCGCAACGCCGAGCAGAACGGCATCGTGTTCATCGACGAGATCGACAAGGTCTGCCGCCGCCAGGACACCTACGGCGCCGACGTCTCGCGCGAAGGCGTGCAGCGCGACCTGCTGCCGCTCGTCGAGGGCTGCACCGTCAACACCAAGTACGGCGCGCTCAAGACGGACCATGTCCTCTTCATCGCCTCGGGAGCGTTCCATCTCGCCAAGCCCTCCGACCTCATCCCCGAGCTGCAGGGCCGCTTCCCGATACGCGTCGAGCTCGGACCGCTGCAGGTCGAGGACTTCGTGCGCATCCTCACCGAGCCGGACGCGGCGCTCACCCGCCAGTACGCCGCGCTGCTCGGCACCGAGGGCGTCGGCGTCGAGTTCACGCCGGAGGGCATCCGCCGCATCGCGGAGGTCGCGGCGCACGTCAACTCGAACACCGAGAACATCGGTGCGCGCCGTCTGCATACGGTGATGGAGCGGCTGCTCGAAAGCGTCTCGTATGAGGCCACCGAGCGGCGCGGCAGCGCCATCGTCGTCGATGCCGCGATGGTGGACGAGTGCTTGGGCGAACTCTCCAAGGACGAGGACTCGAGCCGGTTCATCCTGTGAGCGACCTCGCGCCCGGCATCATCGTCGCGGTGATCGCCGCGGCGCCCGTGGCGCTGCTCATCCTGCTGCTGGCTGACGGGCTCGGGCTCGAGGGCGAGGGCCGCTTGCGCCGTCGCACGCGCATCGCGCTCGCCGTGCTGTCCGTGCCGGCGTCGGTCTGGTTCGGCATCGCGGCCTGGGGCTGGTCGGGCGCGGCGCATCTGCAGCCCCTGTGCCACACCTACGCGACCCCGGATTTCCGCGCCGTGCGCCCCGTGCCACCGGGCGACATCCTGTTGGACGCCGCGCCCGGCGCTGCGCCGGCAGGCCCGCAGCCCTGGGCCCGCGCCTTCGGTGCGCAGCTCGTCACCGACCCCGCCTCGCCCGCCGCCGCCACGGCGCCGCTCGTGCTCGAGGTGCGGCGCGCGACGCCGCGCCGTGGGCGCTGGTTCACGATCGAGATGGAGCGCTTCCGCCTGCTGCAGCGCAGCTCGGGCAGCGTGCTCGCCGAGGGCGACGAGCTCTGGATCACCGCCGGCCGCGCCCGGTACCACTGCGGCATCGTGAGCGGCCCGGACCCGGTGCACGCCGACCGCACGCCTTGGCCGGGCGGCGACGGCGTGGCGAAGTTCGTGGCTCGCGGGCTGCAGTCCTCGCCGCTGAAGCCCTGAGCCCCCGCGCCGCTGACGGCGCCTGCGCCTAGACCAGGAACCCGAGGTTGCGCGTCGCGAAATTGTTGATGCTGGGCGCGACCTTCGGGAGGTCCGCGTCGGGGACGCCGAACCAGCTCGCGAGCGTGGACGCATACTGGTCGGCGGAGACGGTCGGGATGATGCGCCCGCCGCCGATCTCGAGCGCGCTGCCGATCTCGAGCAGCGGATACTGGCCGTAGAACTGGCGACCGCGCACGGCGCCGCCCGCCACCAGCTGCACGCCGCCCCAGGCGTGGTCCGAGCCGTCGCCGTTCGAGGTCAAGGTGCGGCCGAAGTCGGAGTGCGTGAACATCGTCACGTTGTTCTGCATGCCGATCTCGACCATGGCGTCGTGGAACATCTTCATCGAGTTGCTGACGTTGGTCAGCAGACCGGGCTGGTCGCGCAGCAGGTCGTCGTGCTGGTCGAAACCGCCCACCGACACGAAGAAGATCTGCCGCGACATCGACAGCTGCGCGCGCGAGGCGATCATCTTGGCGACGGTGCGCAGCTGCGTCTGCAGCGGCGTGAGCGTGACGCCCGCGTTGGGCAGCGCGGCGAAGTTGGGGCCGGCGGCGATCGCAGCGTTGACGCGATCGGCGTAGCGGATCGCGCGCTGCTGGACCGCCGCGAAACCGCGCTCGTACATCGTGTTGGACGTGGAGGCGGCGTTCGACGCGAGCAGCGCCTCGAACGAGGTCTTCCGGCCGCCGTTCACCCCCGTGGTGCCGAATCCCGTGAAGGTGGCGGCGCCGGTCGAGCCGGACACGTAGGGGCGCGCGACCTCGCCCGCCTGGAAGAAGGTCTGGCCGGCGAGCGAGACGTTGAGCGCGAGCTGCTGGTCGGCGGTGCGCGAGGCCAGCACATCGGCCACGCGACCCGCCCAGCCCGACCGCATCACCGTGCGTCCACGCAGGCTGTGCCACTGGTCCTGCTGGTCGTTGTGGGAGAAGAGCTGGGGGGGGAGCCGGTGGCCGCTGGTGGCAGCGGTCTGGTACTGCGCCTTGGTGGTCGGCATGACCAACGGACCGACGTTCGGCAGCACCGCGAGGCGGCCCGCCGCGAACAGGTCGCGCGCGCCGGTCATGCTCGGATGGAAGCCGAAGGTCGGATCGCCCGCGACCTCGCCGACACGCGTGACGGGCAGCAACGCCGTACGGTCGATCGCGAGGCTCGAGGTCGTGCCGCCGCCGCGCGAGCGCGAATAGGCGTTGTACTCGGCGGTGCTGGTCGGCACCACCATGTTGTGGGAGTCGTTGCCGCCGAACAGGAACAGGCAGACCAGCGCCTTGTAGTCGCCGAAACCGCCGGTCCCGGCCGACTGCGCCCAGACCGTGCCGGGCGTACGGCCGAACGCGTACACCGCGCCGCCGGCGGCGGCGGCCTTGAGGAACTTGCGGCGTTGGCGGTCCATGTGCGGGCTCGTGTCCTGAGGTGTGCGGCGGTCAGCGTTGCAAGGCGTATTCGGGGGAGGTGACGACGAAGTAGATCGCGTCACCGGTACGGGTGGCGAGCGCCGTGGCCGGGTTGGTCGCGGGCACCGTCGTGCGTTCGATCTGCGCCTTCGCCTCGGCCTTCAGCGCGGCCGACATCTGGCCTGCACCGCCGAGCAGCTTCTCCGCGACGCGGTTGATCAGCGCCTCGGAGTCCGCGGCGATCGCGAGCTCGTCGGTCGTCGTGATGTACATGTCGTCGGCGTTGAGGGTCGCGGCCTGCGCCTGCGTGCGGGTGAAGGCCTGCCCGTAGAAATAGTTGGTCGAGGACGCGGCGAGGATCTCCGTCGCGAGCTGCATCTCGGGCGCCACGAACCCGCCGTCGGCGATCTCGCCCGGCGGCGCATAGGACGGGCTGAAGAAGTTGAACACCGAGGGCGAGAGGCCCTGCCCTTGGCCGAACTGCGCCGACGGCGTGCCGCCGGAGAAGTTGCGCGCGACGCCGAGCTTGCCGCTCGCCGAGGTCACGCCGTAGGCGCGCCAGAACTGCGTCAGGCGCAGCAGCGGCTCCTTCAGCTTGCCGGCGACCGCCGCGCCCGAGCCCGACGGTGCGTTGCGCGCCTCGGTGTCGAGCAGGACGGCGCGCACCACCGCCTCGAGGTTGCCGCGGCGTCCCGTCCCGTCGTTGTTGAACCGCTCGGCGACACGCTGCACGTAGGCGCGCGACGGATTGCTCGTCACCAGCTTCTGGATGAGCTGTCGGGCGATGAACGGTCCGACGTTCGGATGGTTGAAGACGTTGTCGAGCGCGTCGGCGAGGTCCTTGGCGCCGGTCTGGTTGGCGGGCACGAGCCCGCCCGGCAGCGCCGCGCCGGTGTAGTTGAGCAGTTGCTTGGTGCCGGCCTCGTGCTGGTCGGCGTAGAGCTGCATCGGCTTCACCTGGTTGTAGCCCGTGGTGAATCCGGTCTGCACGCGCGCCGTGGTGAAGGTGCAGGTGGGCAGCGTGCTCGGGCAGGCCCAGGTCCAGCCGGTGAAGATCCGCGCGAAACCTTCGATGATCGCCTGGTCGTAGGTCGGAAGCGGTTGGCCGGTCGCGTCCGTCTTCACGCTGCCGTCGATGTCGAGCTGCACGAGACCGATGCTGAACAGCTGCATCATCTCGCGCGCGTAGTTCTCGTCAGGGCGGAGATTGGTGTTGGCCACCGCCCGCCGGTTGCCGAGCATCGACAGATAGATGCCCATCGCCGGGTGCAGCGTGACGTCCTCGAGCAACGTACGGAAATTGCCGAAGGCGTTGCGCGCCAACATGTCGTGGTAATCGGCATGCGCGAACGGCAGGTCGTTGAGCGCGCCGATCTGCGAGACGACCATGATCTGTGACAAGGCGAAAGCCACGCGCTGGCGCAGCTGATCTTCGCCGCGCAGCACGTTGGTGAACCACCGCTCCTGCCGGATGGTGTTGAGCGAGGACGGCGAGAAGCCCGTCGGCACCGGATTCGGATACGCCGCTTCGACGGACGGCCGCAGCAGCGAGACGGGCTTGTTGATCTCCGCGTCGATCCAACGCGAGTAGGCGTTCGAGGAATCACCCAGACCGATGAGACGGGTGGCTTCGGCCTCGGTGGCGCCGAAGGTCGCCTGGTTCAGGAAGCGGAAGGCCTCGGCCTTGCTGACCGGCGCAGGCGGCGTCACCGCTTGCGGGGGTGGGGATGAACCTCCTCCTCCGCCGCCGCAGGCGACCATCAGGCTGGCCAGCAGCCCGGCCATGACTTTGGTGCGCAGCGCTTTCGTGACGACCATACGACGACACTAGCGCATTCCGGCCTCTCCGCGCGACCACGCGGACCGTTTAGCCGCGGAAAAGATGTGTGAAGCAGCGGTGTTCGGCGGTCAAACCTGATGGCCAGGCGACCGGGGGACCACCCGGGATCAGGAGTAGTGCTGCGCCGCCAGCAGGTCCAGCCGCTGCTCGAAGTCCTGCCCCGCCGCCAGCATCTGACAGCCGGCCGGAAGCTCCGCAGCGGTCAAGGTACGGGCCGCGAATCCGCCCACCCACACCTCGCAGCGGCCGCGCAACGCGTCGCAGAGCGACTTGAGCTGCGTCAGCGCAGGCACTTGGTTCTCCGGCATGACGAGCGACACCAGCACCGCACGCGCATCGACCTCGAGCGCGAAACGGGCGATCTCCTCGGCCGGACAGTCCGCGCCCAGATAGTGCGTGCGGAAGCGGCGCGTGGCAGCGAGCCAGCTGCACATCAGGATGCCGAGCTCATGGCGCTCGCCGGACATCGTGGCGAGCACGAGGCAGGGGCCGTTGTCGTTGCGCAGGTAGCCGCGCGACACCGAGATGATCAGGCGGCGCACGATGTCGGTGACCATGTGCTCCTGCGCGATGGACAGCTCGCCGCGATGCCAGCGTTCACCGACCTCACGCACGAGCGGCACGAGCACGGTGTTCACGACCTCGTTGGGCGGCAGCAGGGCGAGCGCCGAGGTCAGCACCTCTTCGACGCCGGTCGGGTCGGAGTGCAGCGTGGCATCCAGCGCACGCTCCACATAAGACTGCCCGCGGGCGGGACCGGGACGGGCCTGGCCGCCGGAATCGGCGACCAGCTTGGCGAGCTCGTCCTCGGACAGTCTGGCGAGCCGGCTGATGGTGTGGCCGAGTTCGGTGGCCGTGCGCAGCAGGCGCAGACGGGCGACGTCGGCGGCCGAGTAGGTACGGCGACCCGAGCCGTCCCGGGAGGGCTGGACGACCTCGTAGCGGCGCTCCCAGGCCCGGAGGGTCTCGACGGTTACTCCGGTCGCCTGGGCGACCGCCTTGATCGTGAATTGCCCGCCTAGGGGGGGTGTAGCCAGTCTGTTCATGGTTTGTTCAGGTTCTGTCCACCCATTGGTTGTACAACATCTTGACAGGTCCGGGGGCCGCTGTCACCATTCTCGCGTACTGAACACCCGGTCGCAGGACGCGGCCCACCCCCGAAACGACCCCCAACGGAGTATCGCCATGACCTTCCGACGCACCATCCAGACCGCCGTCGCCGCCGCGATCCTCGGGATCGCTTCCATGACCGCGGGCGCCGACGCCGGCAAGGGCGACATCCTCGCCGTTGCCAAGCAGCAGGGCAACCTGACCACCTTCGCCAAGGCCGTCGAGGCCGCCGGCCTGCAGGACGCCCTCGCCAACGGCCCGGTCACCATCTTCGCGCCCACGGACGAGGCCTTCGCCAAGCTGCCCCCGGAGCAGCTCGAGGCCCTCCTCCGCCCCGAGAACAAGGACCAGCTCGTCAAGGTCCTCACCCGTCACGTCGTGCCGGGCCAGGCGCTCGAGGCCGACGACCTGAAGCGCACCCGCAGCGCCAAGACGGCCGGCGGTGACGAGGTCAAGGTCGAGCTCGTGCGCGGCCGCGTCCGCGTCGACGGCGCCCGCGTGACCGGCGACCACAACGCCGCCAACGGCGTGGTCGTGTCGGTCGACAGCGTGCTGCTGCCGAACTGATCTTTCTCCAGTCTCAGGGACACGACAGGCCGTCCGGTCTGTCGTTCCGGACAAGGATCGTCCGGAAGCAAGGATGCTTGATGTCCAAGGATGAGCCGGCGGGGCGGGTCCGAAAGGGCCCGCCCCGTCAGGACCTACGACCGCGGGTCGGTCTCCGCGGGTCCGAGAGCTTAGCTACGATGTGCGGATGGCCTCCTCGCCTCCGCTCGCCACCACCACGGTCGGCAGTCTCCCCAAACCCGATTGGCTCGCCGAGCCTGAAAAACTTTGGGCCGCTTGGCGCCTCGACGGCGCTGCGCTGCAATCCGGCAAGGAGCGCGCCGCGCTCGAGTGGCTGCGCGTGCAGGAGCAGGCCGGCATCGACATCGTCGGCGACGGCGAGCAGTTCCGCATCCACTTCGTCCACGGCTTCCTCGAACGTCTCGAGGGCATCGACTGGACGCGCAAGACGCGCATGGGGATCCGCAACAACCGCTACGAAGCGGAGGTGCCCACGGTCACCGGTCCGCTGGCGCGGCCGGCGCCGGTGCATGCGGCGGACGCCGCCTTCATGCGTCGCAGCACCACACAGCGCCTCAAGGTCACCCTGCCCGGCCCGATGACCATCTGCGACACGCTCGCCGACGGCCACTACGGCCGACGCGCCGACATGGCGATGCGCTTCGCGGAGCTGCTGAACGCCGAGGCGCGCGACCTCGAGGCCGCCGGCGCCGATGTCATCCAGTTCGACGAACCGGCGTTCAACGTGTTCCTTGAAGAGGTGCGCGACTGGGGTCTGCCCGCGCTCGAGCGAGCGATGCAGGGCCTCAAGGCCACCACCGTCGTGCACATCTGCTACGGCTACGGCATCGAAGCCAACATCCAGTGGAAGGACACCCTGGGCGACAGCTGGCGTCAGTACGAGACGATCTTCCCGTGGATCAACGCCAGCAGCGTGCAACAGGTGTCGCTGGAGTTCGCGGGGTCGCGCGTGCCCCACGAGGTGCTGCGCCTGCTGCCCGACAAGGACCTGCTGGTCGGCGCCATCGAGGTGCTGCCCGGCAAGCTGGAGACGCCGGAAGAGGTCGCGCACAACATCATCGCGGCCTCGCGCCACGCGGACTCGGCACGGCTCCTGCCCTGCACCAACTGCGGCATGGCGCCGCTGTCCCCCGCGCTCGCGCGCGGCAAGCTGCAGGCGCTCGGCGCAGGCGCCGCGCTCGCACGGGCCAAGCTGGGCCGCGCCTGATGGACCTGCAGCTGCAGGACCGCCATGTCGCGGTGGTCGGCGCGGGCGGCGTGCTCGGTCAGGCCATCGCGCGCGGTCTCGCGGCCGAGGGCGCGCGGCTCTCGCTGTTCTCGCGCGACGCCTCGTCGCTCGCACCGCTCGCCGACGCCCTGCGCGCGCTCGGCTCGCCGCGCGTCATCACGCTCGACTGCGACCTCGGCGACGAAGCCGCGGTGGGCACGGCGATCGCGGCCGCGGACGGCCGGTCGGCCGCCGACGGCGGCCAGGGTCCGATCGATTCCTTGGTCTGCGCCGCCGGCGCCGCGCAGGGCGGCGTGTTCTGGGAGCTCGACGATGCCGCCTGGCGCGACAGCCTCGAGGTCAAGCTGTTCGGCACGCTGCGCGTGCTGCGCGCCATCACGCCGCGCATGGTCGCGCGCCGCGCGGGGCGCATCGTGCTCGTGGTCGGCAACTCCGCGCGCCAGCCCGAGCCGCGCATGCTGCCGGGCGCGGCCGCCAACGCGGCGCTGCTCGCCGTGGTGCGCGGCCTCGCCGAGGAGCTCGGCCCCCACGGCGTCGCCCTCAACGCCGTCAATCCGGGCCCGGTGCGCTCGGCGCGCTGGGACCGGCTGATGCAGGCCGCGGCGGCGCGCGAGGCCATCACCGCCGCCGAAGCCGAGCGCCGTTTCCTCGAGAAGACGGCGCTGCGCCGCCTCGCTACGCCCGAGGAGATCGCGCAGCATGTGGTGTTCCTCGCCTCACCCACCGCCGCGCACCTCACCGGCACCTCCGTCACCGTCGACGGCGGCAGCACCAAGTCGCCCTGACGGGAGCAAGGCCATGACCGACCAGCTCGGCCACCGCGCGCGCATCGGCATCGTGGTGCCCTCGACGAACACCAGCTGCCAGCCCGAGAGCGAGCGGCTGCGGCCCGACGGCGTCACCAACCAGGTGGGACGCATCAGCATCCAGGAGCGGCCGCTCACCAGCGAGCAGGCGTTCATGGAGCATGTGCAGGCGATGCGCGACGGCATGCGCGGCGCCATCGACCAGATCATGACCTGCCGGCCGACCCATGTCGTGATGGGCGTCGCGCTCGAAGCGTTCTGGGGCGGCGTGCGCGCCGCCGACGTACTGCAGGCCGAGCTCGCCGCGCGCGCGGGCGTCGGCGTGTCGATGGGATCCACGGCGACCGTCGCCGCGCTGCAGCGCTTCGGCGCGAAGCGCATCGCGGTGCTGACGCCGCACCAGCCGCGCGGCGACGAGCAGGTGCGCCGCTACTTCGAGGAGGCGGGCTACACGATCCCGCGCCTCACCGGCCTCAAGTGCCCGTCGCCGGTGCAGATCGCGCACGTGACGCGCCAGCAGGTCACCGACGCGCTGCGCGCGCTCGACGGCGATGATGTCGACGCCCTGGTGCAGGTCGGCACCAACCTCGCCGCCATCGACGTCTGCGCCGAGGCCGAGCGCTGGCTCGGCAAGCCGGTGCTCGCGATCAACGCCGTGACCTACTGGGACGCGCTGCGTCGCTGCGGCATCGACGATGCCGTCCACGGCTGCGGCTCCGTGCTGGAACGGTTCTAGCGCGACGCTGCGCCCGACGCGTCGGGGCGCCGCGCTACAATGCGCGCCGGGGGTCAGAACGTCTTGCAGACCGGCACGAAAAAGGTCCTGAAGCGCCTCGCATGGGCGGGGCTGGCGCTGCTCGCCCTCGTCGGCGTCTTCACGTTCGACTTCCTGCGCCACGGCGGCCAGTTCCGCGACCTCCCCGCCGCCACGCCCCTCGCCTGCGACACGGTGACCCTCGGCGTCAGCGCCGAGGACATCCAGTTCGACCGCGCGCGCGGTATCGCCTTCCTGTCCGCGTTCGACCGCCGCGCGCTCATCGAGGGCCGCGCCTCCGAGGGCGATGTGCTGCAGCTGGAGCTGCCGGCCACGCCCGACTCGCCGATGAGCGCGCCGACGACGGCGCTGGTCGCGAAGCCCGCGGGATTCCGGCCGCACGGAATGTCGCTCTACCGCATGGGCGATGGCGCGCTGCGCCTGTTCGTCATCAGCCACCTGCCCGACGGCGGCCACGCCGTCGAGATCTTCGAGCAGCGCGCGACCGACCGGCTGTTCGTCCCGGTGCGCAGCGTGCGCGACCCGCTGCTGCGATCGCCCAACGCCATCGTCGCGGTCGGTCACGAGCAGTTCTATGTCGCCAACGACTCGGGCGCCGAGGGGCCCGTGGACCGCTTCTCGGAGCTCGTCCTGCGGCGCGGTCTCTCGAAGATCGTGTACTTCGACGGCAAGGAGATGACGGTCGCGGCGGACGGCCTCGCGAGCGCGGTCGGACTCGGCATGAGCCCTGACGGCGAACGCCTCTACGCCTCGGAGACCCTCGGCAGACGTCTCGCGGCCTTCGAACGCAATGCGGGTACGGCGGAGCTCACCCGCCTCGCCGACATCCCCGTCGACGGCGCACCCGACAACATCAACGTCGGCGCCGACGGCGTGGTGTGGCTCGCCGTGCACGGCCGCACCCTCGATCTGGTGCGGCACTTCGGCGATGCGGCGCATGCCGCGCCGTCGTGGATCCAGCGCCTCGATCCGGCGGCGGCCGAGCCGCGGCTCGAGACCGTGTTCTTCGACCCGGGCAGCCGGCTCTCCGCCGGCAGCGTGGGTGCGGTCCACGAGGGCCGCCTGTTGATGGGTTCGATCACCGAGCGCAAGCTGTTGTCCTGCCGTCTCCAGTGATCCTGCAACGGAGGATCTGCCGATGAGCGTCACCCGCCGCCAGTTCGTCGCCACCACCGTCGCCACCGCAGCGCTCGCCGGACTCGCACCGCGGCTGCGCGCCGCCGGCGCGGGCGATCCCGATGTCATCGTCATCGGCGCCGGTCTCTCCGGTCTCGAGACCGCGCTCATGCTCGAGGAGAACGGCTTGAATGTGCGCGTGCTCGAGGGCCGCAAGCGCATCGGCGGCCGGATGTACACGCTGTTCGACCTGCCGGGACACCCCGAGGTCGGCGGCAACAGCATCGCCAACGCCTACGGCCGTTCGATCGCCGCCGCGAAGCGCAACGGCGTCGAGGTCGTCAACGTCGCGCAGCGCCTCATGACCAACCGCTCCGGGCAGGCGCTGTTCATCG
>Ga0315903_10010422_pt1 | contig 11080 bp, 10 predicted proteins | sample LakEriMetagenome_7_FD_203524 | JGI IMG/M metagenome (GOLD analysis project Ga0315903, IMG submission 203524) | Freshwater fungal communities from buoy surface, Lake Erie, Ohio, United States - Buoy 2 MA119 | ecosystem: Environmental > Aquatic > Freshwater > Lake | place: USA: Lake Erie, Ohio... | reverse complement strand
CGCGCGTGCTCTTGCCTGCACCCGGCGGACCCACGTACAGCCGCACCGTGCGCGGCTCCGGTCCCTGCGACCGTTGCACCGGGGCGGTGTCGTATTCGTAGACCCACACGCACTGGCACATGTTCGCGCCGGAGTTCGCGACGGACCTGCACGCCGGGTTGGGCGGCGAGAGCTGGCGGTATTCGTCCGACCCGTACTCAACGACCGTGCCGTCGGCGGCTTCGCACACCGCGCACGTGTACCGGTCCATCACCGCCGAGTAGACGGCGCGGGCGATGCGCGGCCCCTGCGTCGTCGCCGTCTCAGCCCGTGCGGCGTTGGCCACGGTCGACACCGCCTGCACCACCAGCGCCGCCGACGTGCGACTCAGACCTACGCCTGCCCCGGCAACGTCATCCACCGGCGACCCGCTCGCGAGCGCGGTGCCGGCCATGCGCAGATCCTCGATCGACCGCCCCTGCACCTGCTCTGCCAGCAGGATCGCCGACGCCCGCGCCCGGTTGATCGCCTCCTCCGGCGTCTCTTCGGTCTCCGGCGTCCAGCGACCGCCGACGGCATCCCGGATTTCGGCGCGCATGTCGCGAGACGACCACCGCCCCTGCGACTGCAGGATCGGCTCGATTGCCGCCGCGAACCGTGGCGCGTAGTCCAGCGAGATCGCCGCCACCCCTGCCACGTCGCCGGCCTCGATCATCGGCGCGGCAAGGGCCATGAACTCCGACCGCATGGCGCGCTGTTCGCGTTCGATGGCGCGGGTCAGGCGCTGCGACGTGCGGTCTTTCGCGCCTTGAATCTCTGCCCACGCTACCGACTGCTCGGCCGGCGTCAGTGCCCGGTGCGTGACGTAGTGCCCGCCACCGCGACCGGACACCGTGATCTGGATGCTGCCCTTGCGTGCTCGCTGGTCGTGCGTGCAGTCGGGACCGCAGACGTGCGCAGACCGCTGTTCGTTGTCGGCGGCGTCCATCTGACGAACGAGCTTCCGCGCCCAGCTCCAGCCGGCGTCACCTCCCCACCCGTGCCACGCCTGCCAGCCCTTGCCCTGCTCATCCCAGGTCTCACCTTTCTTGTCGACCTCGTGCCGCTCGAAGAATGACAGCATCCGACGCGCGGTATCGGGAGACACCGTGCGGCCGTTTGCCAAGTCGCGAGCGCGGGCGATGCCGACGGAGGTCATGCCGCGCTGTGACGGGGGCTTGGTTTCGCGGACCTCCAATGCGCGCTTGGCTGCCTCACGGACGCCTTCGGGCGGTGTGAAGTCGATGTGACTGTACTTCGCTGCCACCCGCTGGTCCGCTTCTGGATCCACCGGTTCCGCAGGCTCCCCGTCCGGCTCCCCGTCCGGCTGCCCGTCCAACTCCACCCCGACCCAATCGCGCATCGGCTGCCCGCCCATCGCGTGCCACTCCTGCCACGTCGGCCCCTGTGCCCCCCAATCGACCGACGCTTCCGGATCTCCGGCGCCGATGAAGTACGCCTCGATCATGCGCAAGTCCAGACTCGACAGGGGATCGCCGGCCGCGATGGCTTTCACCAGCCGCCGCTCGGCGATGGTCGGTTCCCACTTCTCAGCCGCCCGCGCCATGACGCGCCGGGCCGATGCCGCCGCCTGCTGCGCCGCGGCCGGGGGTACGTGCACAGGCGCGGCCGGCTCTTCGGCCACGGCGACCGCTGCCACCGGCTCCGCACTCGGCAGAACCACCGGCGCTGCAGACTGCGCGGCGACCATGGACGCAGCGGTCTCCGGGCTGACACCTGCGGCGATCAGCAGGTCCAGCGCGGCGCCGGGAGCAAGCGCCATCGCGGGGTCTGCCGGCCGGATGAGCTGCAGGATCGTCAATGCCGCCTGCAACGACGCCGGGGCCATCGGCTCAACCGGCGCCGCCGCAGTCGCTCCGGTTCCGTTCGCGCCTGCATCGGCATCGTCCGCCTCTTCGGCGCGTCCGTTCCAGACCACCTCGGCGCGCTCGGCAACGTCCGCCAACTCGACATCCGTCAGCACGCCCTTGGCGGCAAGGTCAACGAACGCCGTCTGCACCCGGATCACCTCTTCCGGCGACCTGGTGGCGAACCCGCTGATCCGCATCGTCGGATAGACCGGCTGCGGGCCGTGGTACGTGTCCACATAGGTGCGCACGAGGCGGTTGAACCCGCACTCAATCTGTTGCGAGAACACCGCCAAGCCCTTCAGCCATAGCTGTGACTTGATGTCTCCGAGATTGTACGCCCCGCTCTGACCGGCGCCGAGTCCGGCCAACGAGTTCCGCATGCTCGCCCGGATCTGCTCCGTGCACATCTTGACGACCTCCACGAGCGACCGATCCTCCTGCATCTGCAGGATCCCCACGTCCACGCCCTGCCCGATTTCGAGCACGGCGTTGGACAGGTTCGCATACGTCGCAAGCGCCTGATACGCGCTGTCACTCGCTCCCTCAGACGCGTGCGACGTGCGCACATACGGCACACCGGCCCCGAACCGCTGCCGGTGCAGGATCGCCGACGAAGTGAACTCCAGTTCCAGCAAGTCCCACGACCGCGCCGACCGGAGCATGGACAGGCCCTCGAAGTTGTCGCCGTCCTGATCGATGCTGATATGGATGCACCGCGACAGGTCAAGAACCGACCCGTACCCGCCGACGCTGCCGTTCGGGTTCGTCTGCCGGATGGCGACCGGCCGCCCGTACCCGTCCTGAATCCACTGCATCCACGTGTTCGGCAAGCGCGGGCTGATGTCGAGAATCCGACTCCCGACCCCGGCGCGCGGATCCATCGCGAACTCGTGAACGTCGGCTCCGCAGATGATCGCGATGCGGATCGCCTCCTGGATCATTTCGGCGAACCCCCGTCCCTCGTTCCACCGCCCAAGGTGCAGTTCGGTATTCAGTTCGTCGGCGATGCGGTCGATCTGATCCCGGTCCACGCCGAGCAGCTCTGCCGCCCGTGCCGTCAACTGTCGCGGCGCCTGCACCTCAATGGTCGCACCGGCGATCACTCCGAGGATGTCGGCGACGGCTTCGCGAACGATGGCGTTGCTGCGATAGAAGGCGTAGAACTCGCCGGCGTCGTAGGACAGGCCGCGCGCTCGATACGGGTACAAGTCGCGGTTGCGCTCCACCCCCGGCACACCGCCGAGCATGGGCGTGCCGACGATCCCGGACATTGCGTCGAATGCCGACCGCTGGATCACTTCATCGTCCACACGAACGGGCATCCCCATGAACGCCTGATCCAGCGACCCGCGCTGCCGGGCGATGGGGCTGGGGTAGTAGCGGCCGGTGCGCTCGCAGAACTGACGCTGCAGCCGGTCAAGTTCCGGGTCCGTGCCAAGCTGCGTCAGCGCCTTGTCCCACCGGTCCCGTGCCCGGTCGGCGTTGCGCGTCGCTGCCCGTGCCACGCGGACGATCCGCGCCAGCTCCGGCCCCACCTCATGCTCGCCGGGGTCACGCCCCAACGACTCGCGAACGATCTGCAACAGTTCTTGATCGGTGCTCATGCTTCCTCACTTCGGCCATGGTTGCCCGGACCTTGCCGGGATGCGTGCCAATATGGCACAAGTGCCCTTGACTTTCCATGAACACCGTGCCACTTTGGCACAAACCACCCCCGCGGAGGCCAAAATGGCACGTTTCGGCGAGACACTTGAAGGGCAGTTCATCCGACCGCAGCTCATTGAGCCGACGACCACGGGCGCATCAACCACTGAGCGCCTGCTGGTAAGCGGCTTGCTGGTTCGCCGGCTGACCACGACCAACGTCACCACAGCCGGCGCGGCTACCCTGACCGCTGCCGCCGTGCTTGGCGGACGCATCACCCGCGACCCCGCCGGATCCAACCGAACTGACGTTCTGCCGACCGGCACGCTTCTGGACGACGAAGACACCTCACTCGCGACCGGCGACGCGTTCACGTTCGTGCTCGACAACACCGCCGACGCGGCTGAGACCATCACGCTCGACATGGGCGTCGGTCTGACCAACCGCGGCAGCGCCATCACCATCGCGCAGAACGTGTCTGCAGTCCTGCAGCTCGTGAAGACCGGCACCGCCACTTACAACGTCTATCGCCTCGCATGAAGCCCCGAACCCTAACCAGCCCCGACCGGTGCACGTGGCACCTCCTGTTCCCGCTCGGGGGCAAGGAGCTGATCACGCGCCGACGTGCGGGGACTGACAAGGTGACGACCGAGGAGGTCACGCACGACGAAGCCTACTGCACCGCGCTGGTGACGGGCTTTGATCGCTACGTCCGCGCATCGTCGGCGATGGGGATGCCATTCCAGCCGATCCCCGTGTCGATTGACCACGCGGTCAGCGACAAGGTGCTCGGCCGGACAACCGAAGTAGACCCCGCACGCGTGGCCGATGTCATGGCCCTGTCGTACCTACCCGCATCCACCGCCAACGCGCCGGCCGGGGTCTACGCCCTGATCTGTTGGGGGTACAGCATGGGCATGGACGGCCGGCGCTACCTGTCGCCGACCACCAGCGCCTTTCACCGGATGCGCAGCGGCGAGAAGATCCCCGGTCCATTCCTGGCTGAGGTCGGACTTGTCGCCGCTCCGGCTCTGGACACCATCGGCTCAATCGACGAGCGCTTGGAGCTGCAGGCGTTCCCGCTGCCGCCCTATCTGACGCTGCCCGAACCCGGCACCGATCCCCTGGAGCCGATGACGCTCCGTTCCCTTTCGACCCCCGGCTCCGATGTCATTCAGCGCGGCGCCACCTACCTTGAACCCGCAGAGGATGAGATGACCAAGGACGAACTCAAGGCGCTGATGATGGAGGTTCTCGACTCCGATGAGTACGAGGAACGGATGTACCGCCGCATGATGAAGCGCATGGCATCGCCAACGATGCCTGTCGCCGATCCTGACGCGCAGATGCCGACGCCGGACCCGGCGGACACGCTGGAACAGCGGGCGATGAAGGTCGCCACGGACATCCACACGACCGCCGCCATGGGGCTGGTTCAGCGCTGCTCGCTGCTGCCCAAGGACGCGCCGGTGTACGTGCAACGCGCACTCGCTGGCGAGTCTGTCAGCGATCTGGTGAAGGACTACAGCGCACTGGCACAGACCACCGGGCACGCCACGGGCACGCCTGCAGAGACGACGCAGCGGTCGGCGCAGATCATCAGCATGGGCAAGATCGGCGCGGAAGTCGCCGAGAAGGGCACGCCGCTCCACGAACGGCGGGCGAAGATGGAACAACTCCGCGCAGACTACATCCAGCGCGGCTACACGGTGGAGGGCTGACCTATGGCATCGAGCACACAGGATTTCATTCAGGTTGGCGCCGTCGTGCAGGTCTACAAGGCCGCGTCCGGTGGCGTTGCTGCAGGCACCATCGTCAACCATGACGGCGCGGCTGCGACGGTATCGACGGCGACCTCCCTCGCTGGCTATGGCATCGCCGCGAACGATGCCGACGCCGGTGAAGACGTGTTCGTCGTTCTCGCCGGTCGGGCGCGCTTGAAGTTCGGTGGCACCGTCACCGCTGGCGCGTACATCGTCGCCACGACTGCGGGCGCGGGACTTGCGGCCGGCACGTCGGTTCGTTCCAAGATCCGCTGCATCCCCGATCAGCTCGCTGGCGCCGGTTACGTCTCTGGTGACATCGGCTTCGTTTTCATCGGCAACGATACCACCACGCCGGCCTAAGGAGGTCTACCCATGTCCATCGCATCACCTACCGTACAGGCCGCCGCAATGGCGGCCATGAACACCGAGTCGGACTTCTTCAGCAACGTCCTGTTTCCTCGCTGCCCGATCATCGGCGCGGCGCTGAAGCCTGGCGAGAACGTCTATCGCGGGACCGCCTACAAGGTCGACCGCGACCAGAACATCGCGCCGGACGAAGTGTCGGATGAGTACATCACCGGCGTTCCCGCGAACACCATCCCGGTCACGCTGGAAGACTACGAAGTCTCGGCCAAGCTCTACCACCTGTCGACGCAGGAGTCGTTGAAGTCGCTCCCCACGCTCGGCCGGTTCGGGATTGACAACTGGCTGTCGGACGTGGCTGCACCGACCGTCATGGGCCGCTTGCTGATCAAGCGAGAGCTGCGCGCGCTCACTGTCGCCACCACGACCGGCAACTACGCGGCGAACACCGCCGGCAACTGGGGCAACAGCACGTCGGATCCGATTGAGCAGATCCAGCTCGCGTTCCGCACCATCCAGCCGATCTTCCGGCCGGATTCCAGCGTTCACGAGTTCGTGCTCTGCTTCTCCATGGACGCGTGGCACAGCTTCGTCAACAATCCGGCCGTCCGCGCTCGCTTCGCCGCGACGCAGAACAGCCCCGCCAACCCGGCGGACGTGATCGCGTACCTGACCGGCGTCATGCGGGTGGGCAACGACATCCCCATGCGGATCCACGTCGCGAGCGCATCGCAGCAGGCCGGCAACATCGGCCAGAACGCGACGCCTGCCTACATCCTCAGCAACAAGGCGATGCTCGTTTGCAACGCGAAGTCCAACACCGCCGCGCTCAACGATCTGAATTTCAGCGAGAACCTGGCTGCACGCGCTCAGGCGGACCTTCGGATCCGTTCCTGGGGCCGCGGCTACGTCATGCTGGATCCCACGATCCGCACGTTCGAGGTGGAGGACAACGACATTATGAAGGTGGTTGGCGAGCACGCCACGACCGACACGATCTTCGACGCGTCCGGCGGCTACCTGTGGACCGCCCCTGCATCCAACGCCTGATGAACCGAGGCTCCTCGCATGACGGTCTACGTCTACGGTCTGACACATACCGACGTCACAGCCGAGGAGCTGGCGTTCTTGCCGACCGTGGATACGGCACGTCTGACCGATGCGATTGAGCGGGCCGCGGCCGACCTGAATACGGAGCTGCGGTCCTTGGGGGTGGATCCGACGCAGATCACGGCAATCGCCTTCCCGGACGATTTCGCGTGGTGCCGGTCGACCATCCTCTACGGTGCGGCCGGCTTCTACCTCAGGAACGTCACCGGCAACGAAGAGACCGCCGCGGTCAAGTTCTCGGCGTTCGCAACTCGAATCAAGAAGTTCAATGACCGCCCGCAGATGCTCGCCGTCTACCAGTCCACGAAGTCCGGCGCCCTGACCGTTCGCGGGCCGGGCAACTACGGCGATCCCGCTGCTGCAGACCGGGCGCGTGCGCGGTTCCTCGATCCGTCCACTGTCACCCGGTGGCGGCAATGACGATCCAGATCAAGACCTTCGGCTTGGACGGCGTGCAGCGCGCTATCGGCATCATGGCTGACGCTATCGACGCCGACGACATGCGCCGATTCCACGAGGGCGTGATTCGCGCGACGCCCCTGCCCGGCTCCAGCTCCGAAACCATCATGCGCAAGGGCTTCTCCCTTGAAGAGCAGGCCGTTGACGCATTCGACCGCGAAGGCCGAACCAAGCTGCTCGGCGGCTGGGAAGGCTACGGCAACGAGCCGCGCTACGCCGAATACAAGGACCAGCGCGGCGGCGGTGGCAAGGTCGGCACGTGGGACGGATCCGCCAACCCGCTGTCGAGTACGTTCCTGCGTGGATCGGCGGACCATATTGAGGACATCGGCGGTGACGGCTTCCGGTGGGGATCGGCGCGGTACTACGCCGGATCCTTCCATGGCGGGCAGTTCCAGACGTGGGATGAGGTCGACGCGCCGGCTCGCGAGATCGTCGTGGTCAATGAGCAGTTCGCGCGGGAGGTCTGCCGCGGCATGCAGCGCTACGTCGTCTACAAGGTCCGGCAACAGGGCGGCGACTTCTCCGGCGTGCGGGTGACGCTATGACGGTGCAGTTCTGGTGGGGCTCCCACCATGCGGTCATGTGCGCGGCGAAGGCGTGCGCGGAGAACTTGGCGACCGCCGCCGGCACCAACAAGTGGACTGACGCTTTCGAGCCGTCGCTGCTGCCCGTCAAGCCGACCGCCTATGCCAACCCCTATAACCTCGTCCCGACCAACGGATCGTTCTACTGCCGGCCCATGCGACCGGGCGATTCCGCACGCCCTGTACCGTTCATCGAGTTCGGCTTGGAGACGGCGGATCCGACGCTGGTGACGGACGACGAAGCGGACTTCATCGAGGTCCGCGTGACCATCCGCGTCTGCATCGGTACATCCACGGGCACGCCGATCAACGGGCAAGCAATCCTGGAGTCTCAGGCGCTCGCTCTGTGCACCCTCGCTGTCACCGTGACCGGCGACTATCTGCGCGCCACCGCCTTGGCTGCCGACCCGACCAGCGCATTCGGCATCTGCTACGCCGAGATTCGGCAGCGCCCCACACTCGACTTCACCGGGCCGCGACAGATCACCGGCACCGGGTCCGCTGGCATCTACGCCGCCGCCACACTCTCCGTCTATCAACGTCAATTCGCGGTCGCTGGCATCGGTCAGACCGCGACCAATCCATGAGGCCGCTATGTGCATGAGCTCCCGGACCCGTCTGTTTCTCGCGAAGCTGGAACCCACCGAAGGCACGGACGCCAACCCCGTCGTCGGCACGGACGACCTGTTCTGCCTGCAGTCGTCGGCGGGCATCGTTGAAGGCGTCACCACGGTGCAGGTCGACCCCGCATCACCGAACGGGTGGGAGCTGCCGCAAGCGGTCTCAACCCGCAAGCCGACGGCGACGCTTTCGATCCCCTTCTACGGGCTCGGCGAAGCGGGCGGCGGCGTGGTCAATGCCCCGGCGTGGTTGCGCGTGCTGCTGCAATCGTGCGGCCACGTGAACTACAACGCCGGGGCCGGGGGCGGAGTCGCGATCACCTGGAACCCGGACAACATCTACCCGCTGACCACGGCCGCCAACGGCACGCCGACGGCGGCGCTTCCGACGTTCACGCTGTATGAGTTCAGCGGCCGGGACGGATCGAACGCCACCGGGACGAAGGTCATCAAGAAGATGCTCGGCTGCCGGGTCAGCTCGATCACCATCAACATGACCGTGGGTCAGTGGACGACGATGGACGTCGCGGTCTCCGGTCTGTGGGTACAGTCCGACAACTCGACCACCGACATATCCGGTGCGGATCTGGACGGCGCGGCGTCGGACTTCCTGCGGCCGAACGGGGCCGCATCCGTCCTGACGTTCCCGAGCGGACCGACCGCCGTCACGCTGAAAACGCAGTCGACCCAGTGGACGATTGACTTTGGTGGTGAGCACATTGAAGGGGATGACCTGTCGTCCGGCGTGTCCTGCATCGGCACCGATGCCCCGCGCATCACCGGCACCGCGAACCCGATCCTCGCCGCGTCGCAGATCGACCTGTGGGAGAACGCGAAGGCCGCGCAGACCCAGCTTGTCTACTCGCTCGGCACGGCCATGACGCCACAGGGCCGATCCGCGAACGCCGGCTATACGGTGGATTTCGACGCTCCGGCGGTGCAGGTGTCCGGCGAGATTGACCGGTCACAGAAGGTCATGCGACAAGCGGTCCAGCTCCGGGCGGTATCCCCGAACGGCACCACGACCAACCCATTCACCCTGACGCTCACATGATGATCGCACTCCCACCCGTCCCCTACACCCCGCCCATGTACCGCGCTGCCGACCCGGCCAAGCGCGCTCGCGTCTGGTATGCACAGGACGCCGAGAGCGCTCGCAAGGTCGCCGCGATCTGGGATGCCGCGGCCAAGCGTGCACAGGCCGTCAAGGGCGGCGCCGAAGAGGATCCTGAGTACTTCACCGAGGCGTGTCTGGACGTGCTCTGCCTGCTGGTCGTCGCGCTGGAAGTCGGCACGGTCACGCACGAATGGGCGACCGATACCGACAAGCGCGTATCGCTCGCCACCCTGCCCCCGCGCTTCTTGTCGGAGTGCGCTCAGGGCCTTGTGCTGGGAGGCTACGACAGCAGCTACCCAAAATGATCGGGCAGGCCGCTCGCTCTGAGGCGACGGGCCTGCTCGCCACCCCCGGCTACCACTGCGCGACGTGCATCATGTGTGAGACTCACCACGACCGAAACTGCACCGGCGCACCCGTTCGGCACCGCGGGCCGATCACGGTTCTGGACGGCGTGCCGCGCCTCGTGATGACGGCGACCGCTCCGGCATACCCGGACGGCTGGTACTCCATCAGTGCCGAGACCGGGGCCGCGCTCGGCTTCTCGCTCGTGGATGCACTGACGCACGACGAAGAGGCCGGCGATCCGATCATGCACTGCATCCGGCTCGCATGGGCATCGCCGTTCGTGCATCGGTGGCTGCGCACGTACTCGCTGATCCGCGATGGTCTGCAACGCCCGCCGGAGTTCGTGTCGGATGCCTACGCGGCGATCATGCTGTCCATTCGTGCCGCCACCGAGGGCGTGAGTTACGCCCGAATCAAGGGGGCCGTCGATGGCTAGTGTCACTGCAGAGCTGATCATCGAGGCGTCGGCCAACACCGACGAAGCGCAGCAGAGCTTGGCGCAGTTCAACGACCGCGTGGCACTGGTCACAGCGGCGTTGGGCATCTTCGCGGCCGGCGCCGTCGCTGCCGGTGTCGCGCTTGTCGACTTCGCGCGCCAAGCGGCCGAAGAACAGGAGCAGGTCAACCGGCTCGCGTTCGCCCTGGAATCTGCCGGCGTCGCTGCGGAGCAGGGGCTCGGCCGGTTGGACCGGTTCATGATCGGCGCCAGTCGCGCCACCGGATTCAGCGACGAACAGCTGCGGGAGGCGTTGACGCTGTTCGCCACCTACTCGGCGGCGCTTGAACCGGCGATTGGACAGATCGAAGATGCCGGCGCGCTGATCGCGGACATCGCACGGCAGACCGGCAAGTCGCTGCCGGAAGTGGCGATGGCCGTCAGCAAGGCGTTCGCCGGTGAAGCAACAGCCATCGGCGAGTTGAACCCGGCACTGCGCGGGGCGGCGACGGAGATTATGGCCGTCGAATCCGCGGCGATCCGTGGCGAGCGGGCCATGGGCCTGCTGCGGGATCAGTTCGCCGGGGCGGCTGCGGAGACGGCATCGGCTGGGACTCAGATGCGGGTGCTGGTCAACGAGTTCGGCGACCTGCAGCAGACCATCGGGCGCGCGGTGCTCCGGTCGGGAGAGTTCAGCGGGGCACTGGACACCACGCTCGCGGCGCTGCGGGACTTGAACGC
>Ga0315903_10010421_pt1 | contig 11080 bp, 4 predicted proteins | sample LakEriMetagenome_7_FD_203524 | JGI IMG/M metagenome (GOLD analysis project Ga0315903, IMG submission 203524) | Freshwater fungal communities from buoy surface, Lake Erie, Ohio, United States - Buoy 2 MA119 | ecosystem: Environmental > Aquatic > Freshwater > Lake | place: USA: Lake Erie, Ohio... | reverse complement strand
ACGGTTGCTTTTACCGGTGCGGCTATGCGATTCAGTTTTACCATCGGGGTGTTGCCGATAGCTTCGAGAATGTTGTTGAAATACATGTAGTTATGGTGAAAATGTGTCCTGCAAAGTTACAAAAACGGCTGACAAACTGAAGAAAAGGATTTAAACCTGCCTGATCTGCCGAAAAACCTGTCAACCAGGATAAAAAACAGGTTCTTTTAATCAGAGAATCTGGTGAAGTTTTCACCGGATAATTTGAATCCGGAAGTCTATTTCAGAAATCGCCCTTCATTACTCACTGCCTGTCAGTCGAAACGGATCACTTTTGTAGGCAGAATCCGGCTTATTACCATACTCGGACCCAACAGCATCAGGAAACAGGCAATCAAGGTACCTGCGTTGAGCAAAAGAATGTGTTTGATGCTGATATGCACCGGCACTTTGGAAACGTAATAAGACTCTTCCGGAAGAGAGATGATTCCGAAATATTCCTGCGCAAAGCCCAATCCTATTCCCAGAATATTGCCTGCCAGCAGGCCGGTTCCGATAACGGGAACAGCAATATACATGAATATTTTTCTCATGGAAATATCTGTTGCTCCCATTGATTTCATAATACCGATCAGCGTCGTGTTTTCCAGGATCAGAATTAAAAGTGTTGAAACCATACTTACTCCGGCGATTAACAGAATCAGTGTGATGATGATGATTACATTGATGTTTTGAAGATCGAGCCAATGGAAAATCTGTGGGTATTGCTCCCTGATGTTCTGAGTGTAATACTGGTAACCGGCCATATGGTAGATGTCATCAGTAGCTGATTCAATCTTGGAAAGATCATTGATGAGAATTTCAATTCCTCCTGATTGATTTTCGTTCCAGTTATTGAGTTTTCTGATCAGTTTGATATTGCAAAACGCATAAAGATTGTCGAACTCATCCAGCCCGGTGTTGTATATGCCTGAAATCTTCAGTTTTCTTACCCGCGGCGGCTGCTCAATGAAGTAAACGACCATTTCATCACCGGTTTTCAATCGTAACTGATTGGCCGACTTTTGGGAAATCACCACCGAATTGGGTTCCTTCGGATCAATAAAAGTGCCGGATATCATGTTGGCCTCAAAGAATCCGGATTGGTAGTCGCTTCCGATCCCTTTCAGCACAACACCGCTGATTTCATCCTTCGTTTTGATAATCCCTGCTTTGGTGGCGTAGGTTTGCCAGTGAGTTACGGAAGGATGGTCGGAGATCATTCTGATGAGTGCGGTGTCGGGGGTAATCGGGCTCTCCTCGAATGAATTGTTTGAATCAAAATTGCCGATTCTGATGTGTGCACCAAATCCCATCACTTTGGCCGATATCTCATTCCTGAAACCGGTCACAATCATTACAGCTACCAGCATTACGGCTACTCCCAGAGCGATACCTGCCGTGGCAATTCTGATGACAGGATTGGTCAGCCTTCCTCGGCCTTCCTTTCCGCTCAGTAATCTTTTGGCAATGAATATTTCGTAACTCATGGTGGTTCAGGTTGCGAAAATGGGCAGCATTGCCGACATTCGCAAGGAAGAATTGAAAAGGTTATATCAATGGCTAAATTACGGTATTTATTGTTTTTCATGCTTTGCCTGCATTCCTTTTCGGGATGTAAGGGTGCTGACAGGGTGCGCCATGACCATCACAATTTGGCAGGTGATGATCAATCGGACAGGATCATCACAGGTGCTGATCAGACCGAAGTGTACGTTAGGTTACTTTCAGGAAAGAAGGTGGGTGTAGTGGCTAATCAGACCTCTTTAACCGGAGGCCGGCATTTGGTGGATGTTTTGCTGGAAAACAAGATCGATGTCAGAAGGGCGTTTGCGCCTGAACATGGTTTCAGGGGGGAAGCGGGACCGGGCGATAAAGTTCAGTCGGGCAAAGACCCGCGCACCGGATTGCCCGTGATTTCACTTTACGGCTCTAAAAAACGCCCCGATCCGGCTGATGTGAATGATCTGGATGTGGTGGTTTTTGACATTCAGGATGTTGGTGTGCGTTTTTATACTTACATCTCCACTTTGCATTATGTGATGGAAGTTTGTGCTGAACAGGGAGTGGAGGTAATGGTTCTCGACCGCCCCAATCCAAATGGCTTTTATGTGGATGGTCCTGTTTTGAAACCTGATTTCAGTTCATTTGTCGGGGTGGCACCGATACCGGTAGTGCATGGACTAACGGTGGCTGAATATGCGAAAATGGTCAATGGTGAAGGATGGCTCAGAGGAAAAGTGAAATGTAAACTGAGTATCGTGGAAATGAAAAATTATGATCACTCCATGATGTATGCCTTGCCGGTTCGGCCATCACCAAATCTTCCCGATATGGAGGCTATTTATTTTTATCCGTCTCTCTGCTTCTTCGAAGGCGCTAAAGTTTCAGTAGGCAGAGGGACGCCCTATCCGTTCAAGGTATTTGGTTATCCAGGATATGGTAAAGGCGAAATGAAGATCACCCCTTCGGATATCAGCGGCGTGATCACCGATCCGCCTTATGAAGGGAAGGAATGTAATGTAATTGATTTAAGAGGTAAGGAAAAAATGATCCTGGAAAAAAGAAAACTAATGATTGAGTGGATCATTGAAATGTACCGTTCATACCCTGATAAAAACACATTTTTTAATAATTTTTTTGATAAGCTTGCCGGTACTGATGTGCTCCGGAAAAGCATTATAGCAGGGAAATCGGCAGAGGAGATTCGTTCAGGATGGAAAAGTGAACTGGACGATTACAGTCGATTGCGTGAAAAGTATCTGATCTACAAATAAAGAAAGCCCGTGCTTAGCACGGGCTTTCGGGATTTAACAGAATAACAGATATCTTTATTTGCTCACGCTGAACCTGAATCTTCCAACCATCGGGCCTTTCTGAACCACCAGCATATACAAGCCGTTGGCATAGCCGGATAGTACTACCTTATCATTATTCAGACCTTCGCTTGCAACTTTTGTTTCCTGATAAAGTTCTCTGCCTGCCATATCGCATACTTTAACTGTGTATGGCAGATCATCATCCGATTCAAATACATAGTTGATGTCGAGCTTTGTTGGATTGGGATAAGCATTCAGGTGTAACGGACCTGCTTCAGGATTAATTCTTACAGTTGGTTCTGCAAGTGTAGTGAACACCTGAGCCTGTCCCCACATACTGGTACTACCGATTACACACTTAGTGGCAACCCAGGCATCATAGGTGGTAAGTGGTTCGAGACCTTCGATTGTATAAGATCCGGTGTTAAGAGAGGCAGGTAACTTGATGTATTTGTATGCTGTGGTTCCGGTCAAGGCATACCTGATCATGATGGTGTCAACCTGAACGCTGCTGTTCCAGGTAATGGTAGCATTGTTAAAGCTGACAGTAGTAACCGCCACTGGACCGGCCGCAGGACACGATGATGGAGTGGTGAAGTATACAGGGTCAGAATACAGACTGGGGCGATTATCGCAAACTGATCTCACACTCCATTCATAAGAAGTATTAGGAATCAGACCGTAGAATGTTCCGCCGGTTTCGGTGTTTCTGTATCTCATATAAACGTAGTCTGTTGTGCCTGTTGGTCTCATCCTGACTACAAAGCGGTCAGCCTGAGTATCGAACCAGGAAACACGTGCCCAGGTAGCGTTGATATGATCGGTAGACAGGTTTTGAGGCGTTGACCCACAAGGAAGCGGTCCTGACAAGGTGGTGAAAATATTTTCCTGACTGCTCAGTGTTCCTGATACACAGATGGTTTTTACTGACCATCTGTAATCCTTTCCTTCATTCAGTCCGGTTAGCTTCAGTCGGTGAATGTTCCCGGCAACGGTTTGAACGATCGAGGTGTTCGATGCGATTTCAGTGCAGGTTACTTCGAATGAATTGGCAGTGATGGCAGGATTCCATGACACCTCTGCTTCAGTTTTAGTGATAGCGCATACGGCCAGCATGTTTGCTGCGGCACAAGGTTGTGGAGATACAGAAGCTACATTTACAGTTCGTGCATCTGATAAACATCCATATGAGTTGATTGCCCTAACCGAGAAATTTCCCACTGTTGTTACATTGATAGCCTGGCTTACAGATCCGTTTGACCACAGGTAAGAGTGTGCTGTAGGTTCATAAGCTTTCAATTGATAGGCACTGTTCGGAATATAAGATGAAATAATGGAAGGAGTACCTGGTACAGGTAATGGATCCACTTCTACGGTTCCAATAGAATTGAATTGACCGGTGGAGTCAGTTACAATTACATTGTATGTGCCAGCTTCATCAACAGTTATAGTTTGTGTGGTTTGACCACCAGGCTGCCAAAGGTATGCTGAACCCGGACTTGCGGTAAGTGTGGTGCTGACACCTTCGCAAACCGCGGTGGGGCCGTTTACGGAAATATATGCAGGCGGATTGTTTACCGGAGTTACAGTAACATTCACCGGAGAAGACGTTCCCGAGCAACCGTTTGCATTAAATGCAGTAACTGAATAAACACCTGAACTGGTAACGGTTATTGATGGGGTTGTTTCACCGTCAGGATACCAGACGTAAGAAGTTCCTCCTGAAGCGGTCAGCGTAACTGATTGTCCTTGCAGGAATGAGGTTGGACCACTTGCGCTGATGGTGGCCGTAACAGGTTGCTGGACTGTAACCTGAACCGGAGCCGGAGTAGACGAACATCCGTTTGTATTGGTAACGGTAACAGTATATGAACCTGAAGTGTTGGCAGAGATATATGGCGTGGTAGCACCGGTATTCCAAAGATATGAACCTCCACCTGTAGCTGTTAGTGTTACGTCCTGGCCATTGCACAAGGTAGTTGAACCGGAGGCAGTAAGTGAGGCTGAAGGATTGTTGTTGACTGTCACAGTAGTCGGAGCAGATGTTGTTGAACAACCACTGGCATTCGTAACTCTTACAGTGTAATTACCGGCAGAGGTTACGTTGATGGTTTGAGTGGTTTGCCCGCCCGGACTCCACAGATACGAAGAGCCTGCATTTGCCGATAGGCTTACATTGCCTCCCTGACAGAAGGTGGTGTTGCCATTCGCTGTGATATTGGCTGAAGGCGATTGGGTCACGGATACTGTCACCGGAGTGGAAGTATTCGAGCATCCGTTTGTTCCGGTAACAACTACCGAATAGGTTCCCGCTGTTCCGGTTGTGATGGATTGGGTAGTTTGTGCTGTCGGACTCCAGACATAGGATGCTGCCCCAGCAGGTGCGCTGAGTGATACTGTTTGCCCGGCACACAGGGTGGTGGAACCATTCACGGATATGTTGGCGTTTGGTTTTGAGTTGACGGTCACAGAAACTGGTGTAGCAACTGCATTACAACCGGCACCTGAACCAACCGTTACAGAATAATTTCCGGAGGCATTGACGCTGATGGATTGAGTGGTTTGACCTCCGGGTGACCACACGTAAGAGGTACCGCTGCTCGCTGTAAGTGTAACTGTACCGCCCTGGCAAAATGTGGTGTTTCCGTTTGCAGTTATTGTGGCAGTAGCCGCAGAGCAGGAGGGAGGTGCTGAATTCAATATCAAGCCGGCATCAGTTGTGAGCAGGATTTTATCGATCTCCAGCTTATCGTTACCTGGGGTGATTCTGAGAATATTATTTTGCAAAGGAAGATTCAGGAATCGGATGGCCTGCTGGGTACAGGCGTCATAACGATACCAGGTCCAGGCAGTGTCGCTGATACAGCCAATTGATACTGCTGTATTATTGTTAACCTGAATACTGGCACTGGTGGTTACACCGCCCCGGCTTCTTGCCCTTATCCACAAAGAATAAGAACTGTTTCCGTTGGTACGTGGTGTGAATTGAAATTCCACCGGGTTAGGATTGGTAGTGTTGTTCGGCCACGTAATGTAGCTGGTAAAGTTGGTGAAATCACCGGCTGCTGATCCTGATGGAACCTGAGTTTTGATAGCAACCTGTGAATTGTTATTGTCATAAAGTTCTGCTTCGAAGTTGAAATCACCGGTCCAGTGAAGCGGATGGGTTCTTTCATGCCATCCGTCAAGTTGATAGAATACCGGAGAGGCAGGATTTGACTTATCATATATATAAGTGCTGCCCTGACGACGTACTTTGAACTTCAGTTGCTGATTGTCAAGTGTAATGGTTGCAATACTTTCATTTTCGGTATTGCCTTCCATATTGCTGTTTGGCTGAATGGTTCCGGTGATGGCAAATTTATTGACAGTATTATGCCTTCTGATCACCACCAGTTTTCGATGGTCACCTGCCCAGAAAGAATATCCTGGAGCTGTGGGATTGGTGTAGGAGTTGGCAACATCACCGCTCATCAATTCTCCGTTTCTAAGAAAATCTTCATATCGACTGGTAATTGCCTGGGCATAAGATGGCATCGCAGCTTGCCATACCCAGTTTCTTGAATCAGGCCATGGAGTTGTAATGCTGAAAAACCCGCTGTAGTAGAATTCAGCTCCTGTCATTCCTAATGCTTTCAGCAATCCAAGCCATTGGGCCGGTCTGATATTGTTTTCCTCAATATGATCCCAACCTGCGCAAACAAATGGAGAATACAACCGATCTCCGTCTGCAAGTTCATGATAACGGGATTCAACAATCCATTGCCATCCGTGCCATGCTGACGACCAGTTACGCCAGTTCCATGGCCAACGGGTATAGAAGTCGGTGGTTGAGTAGTATTGACCGTTGATTTGTGAATTGACTTTTTTCGCTTCCGACCATTTCATTGGCTGATAAGTTGGATGTCCACCGATGGCATACTCAGTAAATTTTGCGTTGGCCAGCCTTGGATGTGCCATGAATATATCACGGTATGACTGATTTTCGTTTTCCGCGAATTTTTTACCCAGAAATCCTTTCCAGTCCAGACCACTTGCGTTTTTTGCCGCAACAACATCAGGATCTTTTTGCATGGCAGCTTCCGTCAGGTGAGGAAATATTTCTCCATTTTCATTAATGATGTCAATGTTTCTGTTCAGTCTGTTGAGCAAATAGTCGAATTGATTGTACTTGTAAGTTCCATCTCCGGTATACGAGGAAACCGGTGCTGTTGGCCGCCAAACTTTATTGGTGGTTACGTTACCGTTTATATCAAGAAATTGTCCGGAGGAATTCTGAAGGTAATGGCTGGCTGGTTTGTTCTGACTTTTTAGATCAGGACCTTGTCCGCGGAAGGTAATTACAGAAAGTTTAAAATCAGGATTGGCATTTGCAGCATTGACATAAGCCGTAGCGTATTCACTGATATCAAATTCAAGATGGAAATAATAATTAAAGTTCTTCGCCAGCTCCACCTGAATTGCAGCTCCATTATTGGCTGCCTGCAGATTTGTTGTCACGTAAGGTTGAAATAATCCTCCCATGAATTTTGGATCCATCCAGTTGAAATTCTTTATGAGAGTATTTCCCGGTTTGTATCTGGGCGTTGGAAACTTGGGCAATTGCTCGGTTGCCATCATGGTTACGTTCGGATGGCCGGGTGCGTATTCGAGAGGATCCACAGGACCGGATACAGGGTCAGTAGTTGGATACGAGCCACTGTAGTTATTAGTGAAATTGTATGGCTGACCATTTTGGATGCCCAGATAATGTTTGTAAATAAGACTTTGCGGAATTGCAGTATTGTAAACAGCAAGTTCATCAATACTTCCAAAGTACTTCATATATGGAGTATTCTGGTTTAAGTAAAAGTTAGTGTTGCCGGTATTCGAAAAGGTTCCGGTGGTTACGGTTTTGCTGAAACCGGAAGGTAACTGACCATCTACCCAAATTTGTTTTTGACCGGTAGCTGCATTGAAAACAAATACCATGTGATGCCAGCGATCATCCACATAATATCCCCATGACTTTCTGTCAATACCATCCAGTACTATCGTCATGACATCTTCAACATTTGAACCTCCTGCTGATTTGTGATTGGTAGTGAATACCATTTTCGGGTATTCAAAATCAATTACAAATGCCGCATCACCTCTGCGAATCATACTGGTTTTGTGAAACTGGTAGCCTGGCTTAAACAAGAATTCAACGCTTACAGCATTTGTAAGAGGAATGCTGCCACCCGGGATAACCGTACTGCCACTGCCAAGAGTTAGGAACTTTCCAACTTGACCGCCGTTGTTGACGGTATATTGACACTGATAATAGTTGAAGTCGAGTGCGGCTACCCCCATCGAATCGGTACTGGCGCTGGCTCCGTTAAATGTGTAGTAATTTACGGGTGAGATTACCTGAGCTCTGATCGAGATTGGAATAACTGCAATGATCATGCAGATGGCCAATACTGTCAGTCTCTTCCCACAGATGACAGTCGTTGACGATAATGTTTTGTTAATTAATGGTTGGTTTTTCATTTCTGTTTTTCTGTTTCTGTTTTTATTATTCTGATCTGTCGTCGCTATTGGTTGCGGTTGTTTGTGCAAGGTTTGATTCAATAATGATGGATGATACGCTAAACACAACCATATGTCGCTACGGTATTGCCTTTACAGTTTCCAATGCAAGAAAAGTGCTTAAAATGGTAAAGATTCACCCCCGATCAATTCCAGGCGGGTTGTAATTGTCAGAAAAACAATAGATTATAATGAAGGTAGGGATATGTGCCTATTGTAATAGATGCGGATAATTTTGTTGTTTTCGTCCAGAAGTTTGGTTTTCCGGACCTATTTTGAGTAATATGACAGCAACAAAAAAGGGAGCCTTGAGGGCTCCCTTACTCAAACAGATTATAAACAGTTTACAGAACAATTAGTTGTTTAGAGAAAATGGTTGCACCACCCTGAACTTGCACGAAGTATAATCCTGGAGTGAAGCCTGTGAGATCTAGCGGCAGTTGAATTTTTCCGTCGCCTGATGAAACATTGGTTTTGAAAACCAGCGTACCGAAGGAGTTGACGATACTCACCTGATGGGTAACGTGTGCGGGCGCCTGGAACGATACGGTGGTGTGACCGTTGGCCGGATTAGGATTAACATACAGCCTGGTAGTACTCCTGTTGTTATTATTAACTCTGGGAGCAGGCTCTGCAAAAGTGGTGATTGTTTCAGGTGTACTCCAGTTAGACAGAACACCTGTTTGACACTTTGTTCTGATCGAAACATCATAGGTAGTAAGACCGGTCAGACCATTAATGATGATCCTGCCCGGATTCGGGTTCCCTGGTATGGAAACAATCCTGTCATTTGAAGTTCCGGTTTCAGTGACTTTAACCATGATACTGTCAAAGTTCACACGATCGTCCCAGCCCATGATGATATGACCGTAGCTTTTATCCAGCATGTTGATGCCTGTCAATGCAGGGCAAAACAGGATGGGAGCCGGAGTTACCGATTTTACCGGAGTTAGACCGGTGCCAGGATTTTTAAAGGAAATTTCAGTTACCTGATCTTCTGACCCCGATGTGTAGGTACTGTTTCTTTGTGCCATAGAGGCGGTTGTTGTTCCTAATGCCATGACTAATGCCATTGACAATAGCATGTTGAACTTTTTGCCGGACTGGTTCATGACAGCATTTTTGTTAGTAGTTGTTGTTTTCATCTTATTGTTTTTAATCTGTTCTAAATTGTTTGTTGGACCAAAAGTAGGGTGATCAAAAAGCTACAATGCTGCAATTGATGCGATTTGAATAAAATGTCAGATATGCGGCAGGAAAGTGATGAAATTATGGTCAGGAAACATTTGAATGGACAGGGTTTCAGCTATTTGACTTGAACTGAATCCGGTGGCAGGTTGAAAAGGCTTTGTATGATAACTTAATTATTTTTATAATAATCCATTCATTCGCCCTTGCTTTCTGTTATATGGCCAAAAAACATACAATTTGAATTACTCAAAAAATAAAAAAGGCGCCCTTCAGAGCGCCTTTTTTAAGCTTTTTATTTCCGGTTATTGTAGCACCAGCCTTAGATTTTTAGAAATCATGTTGCCTTTAAGCTGAACCAAATACAATCCACGTTTTAAATGGGTGGTTTGAATTTCATGAAGGTTCAGTCCTTCCTGAAGATCTCTTTTTTCTGAATGAACTACTTTCCCATTGATATCAGAAACCAAAATCTGAATCTGATCCTGGTGCTCAGCCCAAACAGACAAGGTGGTTGCTTCATCTGCAGGATTGGGAAGCAATTGAGCTGCATAAAGATCAAATTCAATCATACGTGCAGGTTCATTGGAATCTTCATCCATGAAGACCTGTGCCGGAGCTTCGAAGTCAGGATCTGATGAGGGATTATGTCGTAAAAATGAGGGGGTCGTGAAGGTGAGATACCCGGCATAACTCGAGACCAAGGTGTTGCAGTAAGATCTGACCCACCATCGGTACGAAGTAGAGGAATTCACTGAAATTGTCAACGAAGTAGTGGTAGCCGGAACTTTTTGTGAATAATAATACCATCCGTTTCTCATGTTCCGGTATCTCACCTGGAAATCCGTTTGGCCGGAATTAGGATTAGTCCATTGTACAACTGCTGTATTCGATGTTACGTTTCCTGTTACCAGGCCTGTTGGCATAGCACAAGTGGTGCACGATGTTACCGTTACATTTACATCTGAAGAAGTTTTTGAGCATCCGGAGGAGTTGGTAACAGTTACCCTGTAAGTGCCCGCAGTGCTTACCGTCACAGACTGGGTAGTTTGTCCGCCCGGACTCCACAGATAAGAAGTTCCGCTACTGGCGGTCAGGGTTACGGATGAACCTGAACAAAGGCTTGTTGATCCACTGGCGCTAATGGTGGCAGTTGGCAGGCTGTTCACAGTTACCGTAACAGGCGATGAAACAACTGCAACTCCGTTGGTTGTAACTGTTACAGTATAGCTGCCTGAACTGCTGACAGAAATCGACTGTGATGTTGCTCCGGTTGACCACAAATAGGAATTTCCTGAATTTGCACTGAGGCTGACATTTCCGCCTTGACAAAACGTAGTGGGTCCACTTGGAGTAATAACTGCCTGTGCCGTCGCTGTACACTGGTTTCCTACACTGGCATACAATGCTGATGAACTTCCTGAAAGATGAATCTGATCAATTTCAAGGTTAGTATTAAGCGGCGTGATTTTCAATTGCTGGTTGGCCACCGTAAGTCCGGA
>Ga0315903_10010416_pt1 | contig 11082 bp, 29 predicted proteins | sample LakEriMetagenome_7_FD_203524 | JGI IMG/M metagenome (GOLD analysis project Ga0315903, IMG submission 203524) | Freshwater fungal communities from buoy surface, Lake Erie, Ohio, United States - Buoy 2 MA119 | ecosystem: Environmental > Aquatic > Freshwater > Lake | place: USA: Lake Erie, Ohio... | reverse complement strand
ACTACAATTCGGTCGTAGCAAATATGAATACGTCTACGTAGGATATTTCAAAGTCAAAGCGATCAACAAATATAAGTGCACTTTAGAGATCCAAACGCAGCACTCTACCGATAGAGAAGTTACAGTAACCATGAATCAGTACAACAACTTTGTCGAAGAAGTTTATCGGTGGCAAACCAGCGAATCTCAGAAAAGGAACCAAAGGGAGTTAGAAAGATTTGAAGAGCTTTGCGAGTACAGAAAGAAACAAAACGCTTAATCAAATTAAAAAATAAAAGTTATGGGACTAGACATGTATTTGTACAAGAAGAGTTATCTCTTATCAGGAGATTGGATTAAAGAAGAAGCTAGAGAGTCTGTGGTTGTTACTAAAGGTGGTGAACCACATCCTAACATCAAATCTGACAGAGTTAAGTATATCATCGAAGAAGTCGGATATTGGAGAAAGGCCAATGCCATTCACAAATGGTTCGTCGACAATATTCAGAACGGAAAAGATGATTGCGGTAGGTATACAGTAACTAGAGAAGATCTTTCTAATCTACTGAATTTATGTGACGAAGTGGTAAAGAATAAGGATAACGCGTATCGATCTCTGCCCACCCAATCGGGATTCTTTTTTGGCGGAACAGACTATGACGAGTGGTACTATAGAGATATCGAAGAGACTATCAAGATTATCGAAGACTGTTTGTCTGACGATAATGCTGAAGAGTTTGAATACACATCAAGTTGGTAATATGGCAGGAGTTGTTAGTCTAGTGGAATCTATAGAAGAGTTATTCGATCAGAAGCCAGATAAAAGAAAGAAGGCTGAATATAAGGAATGGATAGAAAAGATAAACACACTGATCTTGCAGGTCAACAAAGAATCAAAATTCAAAATGTACGAAAAAATAAAATAACATGCTTAAAGTGTTCATTACCGCTACCATAATATCAATGCTTGCCCTATTTGTGCAAGTATATTTTGCCTCAGCGTCTCAAGCAGAAACCAAAATCTATAAAGCAAAGTGCGATAGTCTACAACATGTAGCCGATTCTTTATATTGGGAATTGCTTCCAACCCAAATAGAATTTGGCAGATATCAAGTTGCTTACGAAATATTTGCAGAACGCAATCCTAAAGCGGCTAAGCAGTACGGTGACATAATTTCGAATGAAACTGAATAAAAAATATATGACTAAAATATTTTTAGTAGATATCGATGGTACTATTTGTGATGACATCAAGAACGAAGACAGTCATTTGTATCCTACCGCAAAAGAATATCCAAATGCCAAAGATATATTAAATAAGTGGTACGATGAAGGCAATCAAATTCACTTCTTTACCGCAAGAGAGAACAAAGACAGGGAAGCTACAGAAAGATGGTTAAAAGAACATGGCTTCAAATATCATGGTCTAATCATGGACAAACCCAGAATAAAACAAGGACAAGAGTATATGTGGATAGACAACCGCAAAGTTAGAGCTGTCACGTATGAAGGTGTATGGTCAGAATTAAAACAAGTTAACGCTAACATTCAAACATTCGATAATGAATAATCGTAGATCGTTTTTCAAAGGACTAGCAGCATTTGCTGCAGGAGTAGTAGGAGCTAAAGTAGCATCTTATGTACCAAAGAAAGAAGAACCAAAAGAAGAATTAATGGTATCTAGCACAATTACATTAATGCATGACAATGAAGAGTATCATCCTCTAGTAGTAAGGAAAACAAAATTCGATGGTGTAGTACAAGCTCAGCCAAACACTAGCAATAGTTTCTCAATAGCAAATGGAAGTACCATACAAATGCCTAAACCAATAATCAGGAAAGCAAACGTATGAGCAATCGAATAGACTCACAATACAAAGAACTTCTCGATCATATTCTACATTTTGGAGTAGATAAAGCAGATCGTACAGGTACAGGTACCAAATCAATCTTCGGTTGGCAAATCAGGCACAACATGAAAGAAGGCTTCCCACTATTGACTACAAAGAAGATGGCATGGAAGTCAATCGTAACAGAATTGTTGTGGTTCTTGAGAGGTGATACTAATATCAAATTTTTGTTGGACTATGACTGTCATATTTGGGATGGGGATGCTTATAAAAACTATGCAGCCAAAACATCAATGGATATAGATGGACAATTTACAAAAGAAGAATTCATTAATAATATTAAAACCGATAAAGAGTTTGCCGAAAAGTGGGGTGAATTAGGTCCAATTTATGGTAAGCAATGGAGAGATTGGGAACCATCAGAAAAATACTCGTATGGATGTATAGACCAAATCCAAAACCTAATCTCAGAACTAAAAACGAATCCAGATAGCAGAAGATTAATGGTTAGCGCTTGGAATGTAGGTGAGTTAGATCAAATGGTACTTCCACCTTGTCATTATGGCTTTCAAGTTTATACGAGAGTGTTATCAGCGATAGAAAGAACAGCTTTAGGTAGTGATGGTAGTACAAAGATTTACGACTGTATAAAAGAATCAAATTATGAAACTATAGATGCTGATATTGAGATGCATAAAGTATGTGACGAAAAGAACATACCAAGAAGAGCAATTTCTCTAATGTGGAATCAACGCAGCGTGGACACGGGACTCGGTTTGAGCTTTAATATAGCTAGCTATGCGCTTCTACTCATGATGATTGCTAAACAAGTTAATATGGTTCCTGAAGAATTGATAGGCAATTTAGGAGACGTGCATTTGTATGCTAATCACATCGAACCTATCAAAGAACAATTAACGAGAACTCCTTATCCTTTACCAACAGCGAAGTTATCGGATAGAGTAGTTAGCGATATATCTGAATACACTTTAGATGATATAACTTTGGAAAATTACCAGTGTCATCCAATAATAAAAATGCCGTTGTCTAATTAAAATGAAAATACTCTATTTGATATTCGGGTTATTGTGCGCTGCTGGAATTCCATTAGGTATGCTCAAAATCGCAATTTATTTTTCTGACAACTTAAATAACAAATCTAATGACGACGCAAGAAAAAATGCTACAGATAGCAAATAGACTAGAAGCAGATTTAGAGATCCTATCAGACAAGGAAAAAGTCTACGAAATTTTTAAAAGCCTAGTCGTAGAATTTCCAAACGACATGCAATTAGGAGAGGTAGTAAGAGCTCTATTCACCAAAAATAAAAAATAAGATGGCAGAATTTTCTAAAGAGTACTGCGATATTTGGGACCAAGGTTTTCCCCACGACTTTAGCATAGAGAGTATCGCTAAGGATCTACACAAGGGAAACTATTACCCAATCATCTGTGAAGGTTTCGGATCTATTGCGATAGCAAAAGACAAATGGGGAAGAACAAAACTGGCTTTCGGATCAACTGATGATTATGTTTGGGAAGACTATGAAGAGTTTATAACAAAACAAAAAGAGAGGGCGAATGGAATCGAGTAGATCTTTCAAGTACTGTAAAGTTTGCGGTACAGAAATACCAGTGGGCAGAGTAAAATTGGGATACGGTACGACGTGCGTCAATCATTCCTCGGCGGAGAGATACACCGCTTTTATAGCCGCTAATCAAAAAACAGATTACGAGACACACATAGTTAGGGATCCAGAAGTTGCTTCGAGAATGGCAAAGCTTTCTGAAAGAGACACATATTTATAAAAAATAAACCTATCCCAATGGGAAAATATAATTTAGGTCACCTATCCATAGAAGAGAAAGAGCAACTGAAGGAGTACATCAACAGTATCAAAGAGATAAAGAAAGCGATCAAAGAACTGATGACACCTAAGGATATCGCAGAAAACGAAGACGACTTCAACAAGATAGGAGGAAACAAATCCACTGGACAAACACTAAAAATCTAAACAATGGACAAAAAAGCTTGGATACTTTCGCAGTTCGCTTCAAAAGCAGAGAAAATAATGGAAGTAGCCAAGTCTTTTTCCACTCGAAAGGCCTCTTACGGAGAAAAGATCACCTCAATAAAAGAGAGACTGTTAGAGAACTACAAATTTTGGGCGGCGAAATCTACCGATAGATCTAAAGCGAGATTGTCCGATATAGAAAGAGATACCAACTTCATAAAGTCAGTCCAGCACAGACCCACTAAGCTTACAGACAGCGAAAAGAAAAGGATAGACGAACTTATGACAAAGCACAGCGTGTCCCTATAAGCATCCCCTAAGCACCCATACACATACACAACCGATTGGTTTCCAATAGCTTAAGCGCAAGTGATTGGGTTCCAATCGGTTATATTTTTTAGCCTTTTCGCTCCCCCATTAGATGTTTTTCAGTCCAGGGACCAGGGATTAGATGATCTAAAAACTTTAAAAAATAGTTAGGAAAAAGTTGTCCAGTTGACGGAATTGTCTTAATTTTACCCTGTTACCAAATCAATAGAGTATGAACATCAAGATCAAAGTTACGAATCACTTCACGAATCAAGTTATCATCGACAGCGTAGTAACCCTTAACGAGTCCACCGATTGGGCTACAGTAGAGGCCAACCAAAAAGCGTTCTCCGAATTCTATCCTAACTGTTACGTTAACTTCACATGCGAAGAGCGCAATAGCTACATCTTCGGTATGCCTCTCAATCAATTGAAAGATGAAGAGGCTTACGACAAGGGTGAGATGACTTGGTGGCAATATTGCGACAAGTGGTACAACGGTTCCGCCAGCGGTTGTAACGAAGATATCGATATGCTTGATGATCACGAGATGGAGCGTCAGATCGAAGAGCTTCGCGAGGCTCAGTTTAACCAAATGGACTCTATTTGTTACTAATCAAAACCCAAAAAAGTTATGCAAACAGTCAATAAGCTAGGAGACAGGGGTAGAATGCCCAGTCCAAACTTCAGAAAGCACCTAAGACGTAGACGCAGTTTGGATATGCTCAACGATCAGTGTATCAAGTTACACGATAAGAATACCGTCACCGGTAAGTTGGCTCTAAATTACGTACCAGTTCACCTCACAAAATAAAAGTTATGTTGGAAACAATCACAAATCAGGTCATTAAACAGGGATCCTCTTCCAAAATGGACAAGGACTACAACAACTGTACAGTGTTGGCCCTCGCCGCCACGACAGGCGTGTCTTACGACGAGGCGTACGATACCGCGAGAAGATCATGGAATAGGTTACCCAATAAAGGAGTCAGAGCCAGTGTAATTGGTAACTATCTCAGTGGTGTATTGGGCGCAAACAAAATGAACACAAAGAAAGTCTATCACGTCAAGAACAGAAACGAGGACGTGGTGTGTAAAATGACGGTGAGTACGTTCGCTAAGGAGTATCCCACAGGTAACTACTACGTGTTGGTATCAGGTCACGCGTTAGCGATCATCGACGGTAAGATATTAGATCACGCAAACCTTCTTCTAAAACCAAAGCGCATAGTTAAAAACGCGTGGAAAATCAAATAAAAGTTATGAAAGCACTCACAGTTCCCATCATCGTTTATCCATCTTTTCCAAAAGACATTCAAACAATTCATCTTAATTAATTAGAATATGGTTACATGTAATTTGACACTCAGAGATTGGTACACTAAGAAAGTACAGAAAAAAGTTATAATGCCCAAAGATCCAATGAAAGCCTCAGAGATCCACTCTAAAAACAATCCGAATTGTGTGGTCATCTTAGAGTGGAAGGACACAGAAGACAAAGATCACTTCATTCAACTGAGACCCCACAATATGGAGTTAGATCAACTTCAAGTCGACGAGGGAGAGATGAGTATCAATCGCTTCACAACTAAGTGGTACGGTAAGGTAAGTAAGGCTAAACTGAAAGCGATAGAAAAAGAATTGGCGAAGGAGTTCGTAGAGGAAGAAGAGGAAGAGGTGGATCCAGAGATGATCATAATCGTAGACTAATAACTCAAAATAAAAACTTATAACATGAAAAAAGTATCAGTAAAAAAACAGCTCGTAGATTTTATGATCGCAAATGGTAACGACTTCAGGTACACAGACATGATCAAAGCGACACTCAAAATTTGCAAAGGAAAAAATTATGTGTATAACAGAGAATATGATCGAGGATTTTACGCTACTAATTTCTCTATTCCTGGAAACGGGTATATGGTAAACGGTGGTGGAGATTGCGGATTATACAAGAATGAGAATGGTAGGTGGAGCGCAAAGTACTACACTAAAAGCGACAAAATTGATCATATACTTAGTCGCCAAATCAATGTCCTATCCGCTTTAGTTTCAAAAGAGAGATACATTTATGATAACAACATGAACTATAAGCTCTCAGATTATGAAAGAGGCACAAAACAATACTCCGAACTGTTCAATTACTATATCTCCGAGTATAGGAATAACGTGGATAGGTACAAATCTGAGACTCGAAAAAGCATTCTCAAATCAATACTTAAGATGGCATAAACAAGTGGCCAGTGAGCTCCCAGGCAGCTCGGGCAATTCATTGAAAACCAATCAGTTACAAACCTATTGACAAACCTATTGAAAATCATCTACTTGGGGACTCCCGGGACTAAAAATTATTCAGTCCTGGGACCCTGGGTTAGACAAACTAAAAACTTCAAAAAATAGTTCAAAAAAGTTTTACCAGATCACGGGAAAGGGGTAATTTTACCCTGTTACCAAATCAAAAGAGTATGAATCAAAAGAATCTCAGTTACGGACAGTTGTACTACGCTAAAATGAAAGCTAAAGAATTCGGCATCACGGTCGATCAGTATCTCGCAAGCAAAGGCACTAAGCGTGTGTCCAGGGTCGAAGCCACCGAAGTTACAATCTCCAAGCCTGAAGTCATCGACCTTTCCAAAGTCGTCAAGCTTAGGAACCTCGACATCACCGAGGGTATGCTCAAGCGTTATGCAACTGGCCAACCGGTCGATCAGCTCTTCTCTTATGAGGGCGGTGTTCCTGTAGGTACCAACATCATGTGTACAGGAGATCCAGGAGTAGGTAAGACCACGGTCCTCCTCCACACTTTGGCCAACCTTCAGGTTAAGAATCGCAACCTCAAGTGCCTCTTCATCTGCGCCGAAATGAACAAGATCCAAATGTTCAAGTACACTCAGCGCTTCCCTATCTTCGGCGAAGTAGAGACAGTGTTCGCCTCAGACTTTATGCACACGAACTTCAAAACTGTGTTGGAGAAGTTAATGGCCCGTGGTTATGACTACATCCTCATGGACAGTATCGTGGAAGTGTTAGAGACTGTTAGGGACGATAATGGTTGGGGACAGATGCAGGCAGAGAAGTGGCTGATCGACCTTTGCGTCACCAATAACGAAGGTCGCAACGATCGTAACGCCTTCACCACTATGCTCCTTATCCAACAGGTCACAAAGTCAGGAGTGTTCGTTGGATCCAACAAGATGAAGCACATCACTGACGCACACATGGAGATGAGACGTCAACGCGAGCGCGATGGCGGTGGTACCTATATCGAGTTCAGTAAGAACCGTAACGGTCAGGCGGGCATCAGGTTCGGTTATCAATTGAGTAACGATCGCATCGACTACGGTACAGTAAGTCAGATCGAAGAAGGCGAATTCGAATTGGAGAACGAAGTTACCATTGGTTAATCAAAACAAATCACAGTTATGCGCACAGAATACACAAAACAGGAACTGAATAGGTTAGATACAATTGAACAGGCCTGGGACGGGGACGAGCTCAAGATCCAAGAGTCAGACTACAAAGTCTGGCTCTCTCACCCAGAAAATAGAGCCTACAATGGAGACTACACAATTGAGGTGTTAGTCAACGGTAAATGGGAACAATCAAATCATTCATTTTGAAAATAAAAGTTATGACACAGTCAGAAAAGAAAGCATTAGCATCACAGATCATCGGAGACGGAAAATTACCAAACAAATTCTTTGTGACCACAGGACCGTGGGTAACCTTAGTCGATGAATACGGAGATCAAGAGTCTGAGCTTCTTGACGGATACACTGAACACGATTCTGTCACTGAAGTATTTGATACCTATGAAGAAGCAAACGAGTACTTCCAAAGGATCGAGTTGGATATCTACGATGGTACAGCGCAAATCCTATTAGAAGACAGAAAGACAGGAGTTATAAAGGAAACTAGATTAGAGAAGATCTTAAAGGTGGAGTACATGCAAACTGGCCACAGCGATGCAAAACTGTTTGGTTACGAAAAATAAAACAAAAAACACAAATATGAAAGTAGGAGACAAGTTCAGAGAGAATTCTCTATCAAAAATCCCAGGTGGATCAGTAGTTACCGTAAAGTACAAAGGTAAACAGCCTTTAGATTACGACAAGATCAAGGACGTAAAAGTTTACGTGAATCGAATTCTAAATAAGGCTAAGAAAACCGGAGAGATCGTGGATATCGAATACATCAAAGATGATAGTGGTACCACGTTGTATCCCAAAAGCTCAGACGATTTTAACCTTCCATTCTAAACAATCAAAAAAAGCTTATGACACTTTTAGGAAAACTTCAGAGACGAGAAGACTCTCGTTGGGAGATCAAAGACATGAACAGTGACACAGAGTTTCTGATAGATCCTAGTAAGGGACCTATTTTAGAAGAATCTGACGAAGGCTCGATGTTCGAGTATTATCTTCACACCATCGCAATAGGACAGGATCAGTTCACCATAACAGGTATCGACGTAGCAGTTCTAAAAAGGAGGGCGTCATGACCGTGAGAGTGATAGATCTAATTGAGAAACTACAGACACTGGATCCAGAACTTCCGGTGTTTGTAGACGGATACGAGGGAGGATGCAATGATATTTCCCATGTAACAGAGATAGAAGTGGTAAGAAACGTTAACAGCGAGTGGTACTATGGTGCTCACGAGAAAGTTAGAGACTTACACGAAAAAGTGATCAGAGAATTTGAAGAGAAGGGTAAACTACCCACCAAGGGAGTCCTGATCTATTAATATTTATAACATTGATATGAAACTTATACACGGACTTTTCTTAGTTGTGATCGCTCAGGTTATATCTTACATCCAATTACAGGGACCGGGGAAGTGGGAGATACTAAAAAAATACGAGTACGCGTTGGCTTTAATGGGAATTCCTATAGGATTGTTACTAATCAATTCTACAAAGTTAATTAATAGTCACTTCGATGGAGCCACGTGGCCAGGTAGGTTGTTGGGACAGAGCGTAGGTGTTATAGTGTTCACGATACTATCTTACACGATATACAACGAAGGACTTACCGCAAAGACTGGAGTCTGCCTAATGTTATCTTTTGTAATAATTTTCATACAAATATATTGGAAGTAAAATGAAAACACCCGTAGAAAAGATCTTCGATATGTTACACGAAGGAAAAGTATCGGATCTATCAGAATTAAAAGAGTGGTTTTTAGTGGAAGAGGAGAAGATGATAGAGAATGCTATACTGTACTCTTTAGATGTAGATGGTCACACAGGAGAGTGGCGCAATAACTTCGCCAAAGAATACGTTGACAGAGTCATCAGACAAAAATCAGAATTACAAAACAAAAAATACTTCGGTAAGTTATGATAGATCCCACTTTAAAAGAGTTAGAAAACTCACTGAGCATAATGAATAGGTACGATATGGAAGAGGCATGGTTAGAGAGAATAGACGGAAAGCTATACACGTTTCAATCCAGACCCTCAGGAGAGGAGAACATCTACGTCACAGAATCCACTCTCATAGATTGGATAGAGAATTTAAAGAATTAATCATGTCGCAACAAGGTAACAAACCAAAAAGATATTCTTATTCCACCGTAGGATACGGAGTGTTCAGCCTTTTCGGTGAGAAGTATAGGATGGGTAGAATAGAAGTCTTTGATCGAGAAGACGAATCTGGATACCAAGTACACGAAGGTATATATAGTATGCCGTTTGAGGCTGCAGCCAAGTTTGAAGAATTCATAGAATCACTGAAGACGGATTTACCTATCCACATAGAAATAGGTAGTCATGCTTGGTGCGCAGACGAATGCGCTAAGTCACTTGGTTTTGAAAACGATGAAGACATGAAAAACCCAGAAAAGGTAGCTGCGTATAGAAGAAAGAAGAACGATCTATACGCTCAAGAACAAGGATATAAAGACTGGGAAGATCTATTAGCTAATTCTAAATGGACAAAAAAAGATTAATATGACAGAAGAACAGGTAAAACTTATACAGACTCTTGACAGGATCATAGAAACATCTAATAAGATAGATGATAAACTCAAACAAATCCTAGATCTAATAGAAGATAAGAAGACCCACACATTTGAATACGATGGAGAGATCATGTTTAAGAACAGAAAAAAGGATGAATAACTTTGGATATTTATTCTAAAATCAAAATGGCAAGGAATAAACCACAGAACAAAAGACGTCCAATGAAGAGCATCAAGAACGGTAGGAAGCATCAAGAAAGAATTACTGAGAATATTAGAGTGATAAAGAAAGTTGAGAAAGGATCCTAAAAGATCCTTTTTACTTTAAAGATCGTTTGTATTAATATAAGAGATCGTTGTACATTTACATAAACAAATCAATATGCCAAAAGCAATCTTAGAATTCGATCTAAACGATGCAGACGACTACATGGCTCATAAGCGTATGATCAAAGCAGACGATTTGGCTGGTGCCATTTGGGAAATAGTACACAACACCAAGAAAGGTTTGGAGTGGTCCATGGACGGTAAGGAGATGGACAAGTACGATGCATTGTACATGGTATTCGATAAGATCCATGATATCCTAGAAGAACACCACATAAATATAGACGAGATCTACAACTAAAAACAAATAAAAGTTATGAATAATCTTGGGTACGCGTGTATCTGTCTTTCCATGCCCGGAAGAACCACTAATAGAACTATGCGTAAGGCAACGCTAGAGAAAAACGGTATAGCATACCAATCACAGTTAGCTTTACAGAACGTATCAGATCTTATCTATATCTTAGAATGGAACAGACAGAACGGAATATTCTTTTTTAGGATGAGCAGCGACATGATCCCTTGGGGCAATACAATAGAGTTGGAGAATCTACCTGATTATAAGAAGATTGCAGAAGAACTTAAGAAAGCGGGTGACTTTGCCAAGTTCCACAACATGCGATTGACCATGCATCCAGGTC
>Ga0315903_10010414_pt1 | contig 11082 bp, 9 predicted proteins | sample LakEriMetagenome_7_FD_203524 | JGI IMG/M metagenome (GOLD analysis project Ga0315903, IMG submission 203524) | Freshwater fungal communities from buoy surface, Lake Erie, Ohio, United States - Buoy 2 MA119 | ecosystem: Environmental > Aquatic > Freshwater > Lake | place: USA: Lake Erie, Ohio... | reverse complement strand
TATTGAAAGTCCTTGGTTTGAAGAAGAACTCCATGTTAAGTTTCCATCGGATAAAGTCCCGGTGCTGCCAAGTTTTAACGGATTTAGCGTGCAGTAATTCCCCCGCACGATGCCGCCGCTATCCACGTTGGTTGCGCTGTAGCCCACCCACTGCGTTGGCACATCGGTCAGGCTGTCATTACCCACGCCTGCGGTTACAGAGAAGTTATTCGGCGTCCAGTCGTTGTTGTTGCCCGAGTAATCGTTACCCAATGCGGCAACGCCGCTGGAGTCGCTAAAGTTCAAATAAAACCCATTGCCGCCGTATGTGCCGGTGTAGGGCTTTGGCTCCCAGACTCCCGTATTGGAATTGGATTGGCCGAAGTCGGATGGGGTTAAAGCCTGACCGTCGATGAAGTTGATCTCGGTCATGTAGCCGTTAAAAAAACTTGTTGAGCCGTTGTATGTTCCAATTTTGTGCAGAAACGAACCGCCAACATAATTTATCAACCCGTCTGCGTTTTGCGCTGGATAAGTGGCTGTACTAAGCGCAGTTACTTGCGATCCATTAACATATATTTTTGCTCTGTTACTTGATGTGGCTTGCGTTGTGTCAAGCACAACCACAAGGTGATACCAAGCAGATGGGTCACGGTAAACGGCCGTTGTTACTAGTTCAAGACTGATTGATGAATCGTTAAAAGAAAAGCTATCCGTGCTATTTTCAACGGCGTTTATCCTAGCGGTATTAGTTGCGTAGTCTGAACAATTAAATATGTATGTGTATGTTTCTGAAGTTCGTGGAACTTTTTTAAACCAACAACTCCAAGTCCATGTTTTTCTATTTCCAGAACTTGCAAAAGACCTGTTCAGATACGCACTATCCGCACTATTAAACCGCAGTGACTTGCTGATCGGGTTCGGCACACCCACAATCGGCCAACTGTTGTTTCTGACCGCAGCGGCGGCGTCATCCAGCGTCCAAACTCCCGAGGCCGAAGTCTGGGTCGGAGTGACCGGATTTGCTCTAATGATCTTGCCGCTGTAGTCCATTTATGCCTCTACCCAAGAAGTCGTTGCCTCATCCCATGTATGCCGCTTGCCATCTGTCGGCATCGGAACCGGGGCATCCCATAGGCAAGTTGTTTCGTTTAGAACCCAAGAGGCATACGGTTTTTGGGGTATGAAAGCATCACGGCCTGCGTCATAGGTATAACCCAGACCCGCATAGTTCTTGCGGAAAGCCTTGCTTTGGTCGGCTGACGGGGTTCCATCGGCTTGATAATGAACGCCGCCACGGGTGTTGTACGAGGTCTGACGATAGACATCCCCCGTCCGAGCGCAGAGTTCCTCTTCCCGATCCTCGTCCCGGCCTACCGTGACAAAGATGACCACGTTATTAGCGTCTAGTTTGGCAAAGTGGGCCAATTTGTTCTCCTTACTTAAATGGTTTGCCAGTAATCCAAGAGACAAGGCTATACCGTGTTCCTTGGGTTACAGGTTTGACTTCATGTAAAACATAACTTGGGAAGAGAGCTACGAACCCCTGCTCCCGCTTCATCATCTCTGGCTTGTCTCCAAGGTACAGACATAAGTCCCCACCCTTGTAATCCTCTGGCTCAGATAACTGAACGGTGAACGACAGTTTGCGGATCAGGGTTCCCGGTGCGGAATCAATGTGTCTTCCGTACTTACCTCCCGGAGCGGTGTACTTGGTGAACTGAAAGCCTTCAGTTGCTCCGAAGATGTCGAACTGAAAGAACCTGTTGTTCAAGTCCATGATGATGTCCGTCATCCGGCGGTAGCACCAGTCCAGATCGTCAGATGGGTATAACCACGCAACCTCAGACTTACGCACTTTGTCTACATTGCCGCCACGGGTTTGTGCTTGCCGTTGGGTGCGGTCATTACCGATCTCAATAATCCGCTCGCACTCCTCCTTGGTGAACGCCTTATCCCAGTAGGCCCACGAATGAACCGGATCGAGGTTAAAGGCCCACGCAGGGTTGGGAGTCTGCCTTTCTTCCGGGGCAGAGTGCATCGGGATTACTTCGGCTGTGTTCATGCGAATGTCACCGTTTCTGAGGTTGTTGAGGTTGCTGTTACGGTGTAGATCCTAAAGCCACCGCTTGCCGATCCACCCGATGAGGTTACACCGCTTGAGAACACCGCAGTCCGAGTGTCGGGGATCTTGATGATGACCACGCCGGAACTACCATTACCTCCCGTACCTCCTGTTGCACCACCACCCCCACCACCACCACCACGGTTGGTAGTGCCATTTGAACCCGGCAAAGATACGCCACCACCGCCCCCTACTGAGGAGCCTCCAGTTCCAGCCGTATATGGACTTATAACTCCCGCACCACCACCGCCAGAATACGCTAATGAAGAACCAGAAATGCTAGTTGTTTTGCCTGTACCGCCATTTGCACCAGCGGTTCCAGTGCCATTTGACCCAGTTCCACCCGCACCACCGCCACCTCCACCGCCATACCCGGGACCCGCTTCACTTCCAGTTCCTCCGGCATTGCCTTGTGATGGACTTCTATAAGGTACGTTTCCAGTTCCCGGCGCTCGACCGTAAGTACCGCCGCCGCCAGAGCCACCATCAAGCGATACAATGTTATATCCACTAGCAGCGCCACCACCAGATGAAGTTATTGAGGCAAATTGCGAATTTGATCCGCTAGTTCCAGAGGTGTTATTTGCTGAAGGAGAACCTGCACCGCCACCACCAACCGTTACTCGATAGGCTTGGCCCGTAGTTACCGGCAGAGAAACAGCGTCATCAGAACATTGATAACCTCCTGCACCACCTCCTGCACCACCAACCCCTGCGTATCCACTTGCGCCACCACCACCCCCCGCAACAACGAGGTACTCGGCATTAAACGCCACGGGGTAGAAGGTCACGGTCTCGTTGGTCGTGCTGGTTGCCTGAATCTCATACACGTTGTAACTCGATACCGTGTAAGAGCGTGATGCCACGCCGGTGGAAAATACCGCCGCGTAGGCACTTGGGATCTTGATGATGACCACGCCGGAGCCGCCAGCGCCAGCACCTCCGGCACTGCTTTGGTTTGCTGACCCACCACCACCTCCGCCTGTATTGGCTGTGCCTGATCCACCGGCTGTTTTGGGTGAGTTATTTCCTCCAGCACCTGCACCACCGCCACCTCCAGCGCCGCCCGAACCATTCCATGCGCCACCGCCACCCCCGCCAGCATAAGCGACAGGAGAACCTGTTATTGAATTGCTTGTATTCGTCCCTCCAGCAGCACCCGGTTCACCGGTCGCATTACTTCCGGCACCCCCAGAACCACCACCGCCAGCCCCACCTTGAAGGCTTGCTGTACCACCACTATTTCCTTGGGATGGGCTGCGGTAAGGGCTATTCGCTGGGCCGGGTGCAGCATTTGCCCTTCCAGCACCGCCTCCAGATGACCCGCCGGTTAAACCCGAAGCATTACCCTCAATACCACCGCCACCACCACCGGTTGAACTGATAGACGCAAACTGTGAGTCTGACCCACTACCGCCTCTAGATGCTGGACTAGACCCCCCGGCAGTACCACCAGCACCAACAGTTACCCGATAAGCCTGACCTGTTGTTATTGGAAGCGCAACAGCATTAGCAGAGGCTTGATAACCACCCGCACCGCCACCTCCTCCGCAATCAAATTGAGCGCCACCTCCACCACCGCCCCCACCCCCCGCAACAACGAGGTACTCTGCGGTAAAGGAGTTGCCGTAAAAGGTGACCGTTTCGCTAGTCGTTGAGGTGGCCTGCACCTCATAAATATTAAATCCAGTTACCGAGTAAGCCCGTGAGGCAACGCCGGATGAAAAGACTGCGGATACGTTTGATGGGACACGGAGGATAACTACGCCGGAGCCGCCGGAGCCTGATGATGTAACAAATTCATTTGCAGCACCACCGCCGCCACCACCAGTTAAAGCGGTTCCGTTAGTAGCAGCCGGTCCCGGCGAAAAATATCTAGCGCCAGCACCACCACCGCCAGCACCGCCAGGACCAACAGCATCAGTTCCACATCCACCACCACCGCCTGCTCTTTGTACCGCAGTTCCAGTTATGTCTGAATAAACCCCAGCACCGCCGGTTCCGCCAGTACCCGATACTCTATCGCCACCAACCGCAGAAGCGCCACCGCCGCCACCGGCTCCATTTGTCGGAGTTGCTGTGCCGCCGTTGCCGCCAGCATACCCTTGATTCGCTGTTCCAGGACCTACTGGTGACGAAGAATTAGCAGCACCACCGCCAGATCCTCCAGTTCGTCCTCCAGCGTTTCCAACTCCACCACCAACAACAACACCGCCACCACCGCCGCCACCAGTTGATGTAATGTTGCTAAATACAGAATTTGACCCATCATTACCAACAGAACCGCCACCAGAACCAACAGAAGCACCGCCAGCGCCTACTGTGACTGTGTAAGCAGTTCCAAGTGTTGCGGTAAATGCTGCTTCTACCGAACCGCCGCCACCAGATGCTTTTGGAGATGGTGTCGGACCCGATGATGTGTAATTGGTACGATAACCACCAGCACCACCGCCGCCACCTGAGCCTGTGGCTACTGCTTCACGACCACCAGAGCCACCACCAGCAATAACAAGGTACTCTACGGCAGCAGTAGTAGGCCACAAGCCCTGCGCACTCAGTTGCAGTTGCTGTTCGAGCGGAAACACCCCGCCCGACGGTAAAGACGTAGGGGCAGAGAACTGCGCTGAAATTAACCCGCCAAGATAGCCGTGGATGGGCATCGCTGATCCTTAACTGTTGATCTCTTCCCAACTTGCGGTAACCACCAAATCGTTTGCTGCGCTGGCAATAGCGCCGATAGAGCGGTCCTCTAGCAAGTAAAACGAGGTGGTCTTGTCGGTGACGATCAGGGTTGAGTCAGCAGGGACCGAGATGGTCGATGCAATCGCCGTGGCCGTTCCACTGCCCGCCGTGGCACTCGTGTAAAGGTTGATCGTTATATCAGCCGCTGCCGATCCGTCTACGTTAGCAACCACGATTGAGTTGATTTTGTAGACCTTATTAGATCCAGAGGCATTGCTCGCAATGCTAAAAACGCTTGTCGATGACAACGCCGTCGTTGACGTATTTCCTAAAATCGTCGTGACGTTGACAATATTTGGGTTTGCCATTTCTTACTCCTTAGAATCCAAAGATCATCGCCATCGCGATGGATTTGCCTGTTGTAATACCACCAGACGGGGTTGTGAAAGAAAGTACACCGCTACCATTAGTTTGCAAAACTTGTCCACTTGTACCGTCTGCGTTAGGCAGCGTCCAAGTCACGTTAGATGCGATTGTTGCTGCGCCCTGAAAAGCCACCCAGTTTGATGAATCAGAGTCTGCAAATCGAACATCGCCCTGAGCGTTAAGGGTGAGGTTTCCACCTATTGTTTGATCTGCAGAGAATGTCTGCGCCTCATCTATAAAAGCAAACGTCCTATTACCACCTACGTTTGGTACTGTTAGCGTTCTTGCGGTGTTTGTTGCGTAAGTAAGTGTGGCTTTGCTTGCTTGTGTACCAAAAGTGATGTCACCTAAGCCAGCGATATTCCCCGTGGTATCAGCGATTGTGACTGCTGAGTTTTGGACTAACTTGCCTGTCGTGCCATCAAATCGGACCACGGCATCGTCTGTGGCCGATCCTGGCCCCACTACATCTCCGGAAGCACCAGAGGAAGAGGCTAGGAGCGTGACTACATTTGATGAATTCTTAAAGTAAAGCTTTCCATCAGCCGTGTTAAGTGCGAGCTCTCCGGCAACCAAGTTACCCGCAGAGGGTGCTTGAGTTGGAGTAGTTGAGTAGTAAAGCGATATGGGCGTAAATCCGACAGCGGCCATTAGAAAGTACCTCCAAAAATACCGGTCGTTGCTACCATTGTGCCGGCAGTTAAAGTGTTTGTAGATGGATTGTAAGTAAGGTCTGAATCTACCGTAACCGCCAAGTTCCCAGTAGTTGCATTAACAAATGTGGGGTAGAAGCTTGCGTTGGTCCCGGATGCGGCAATCGCTATATTGTTTGCATTCGTTGCGGTTGTTGCGGTCGTGGCATTTCCGCTTAGTGCCCCACTAAATGTCGTGGTGGTTAAGGTATTTGTCGATGGATTAAAGGTTAAACCTGAAGCCACCCGGATCGGCTCATTACCTGAGGTATTCGCAACAAACGATGGGTAGAAAGTCGCATTTGTTGATGTCAGGGTGATGCCTGAGTTCACGGCGTTTGTCGCCGTTCCCACCGTCACCCCGGATGGATCAGACCATTGAGGGGCGGTTCCGGTAGATGTCAAAAGGAATGTCGATGACCCAATACCTAAAAATGTCGTGGTCCCCGATGCGGTGTTATATGGCACCGATCCGGCCGCACCGCCTGCGATATTTGTAGCCGTTCCAATCGTGATTCCTGAGGCTGCCGACCACTGGGGCGCTGACCCCGTAGAGGTCATGATCGTTGTCGATGCACCGATGCCGAGCTTGGTAAAGGCGGTCCCGGCGGCGTAGTAAACAATGTCACCCGCCGTGTATGAAGTCAGCCCCGTGCCACCCAAACTGGTGGTGACCGGCGAGGTGAGGCTAAAAGTCGTACCCGTTAGAGTAAGTCCCGTTCCAGCTGAGTAGACCTGGGAGGCCGAGAACTGAGTAAAGGTCAGGTTGGTCGTGCCGATGATGATCGGGTTAGAGGTGGTCATCACATACGACTCACCCGCCCCAGTCAGACCCTCTTGAACAAAGAAGTAGTCACCCTGACCCAAGCCGCTAATGCTGTCCGGCTTATAAGTGTTTTCAGTAGTCGCCCGGGTAAGCACCCAGGGGGTTGAACCATCACCTACTGTCGTGACCGTGTAGACGCCGTTATGAGCCGCATTGGCCTGGTTATAAACCAAGACCCGGTTGGTGGATGATAGATTTACGCCATCAATCTGAATGGCTGCATTTGCGCCGGCGTTGGTTAGGGTTGCCCCTACCCCAGAGTTTACCAGGCCGCCAATCGTAAGACCCGTGCCATTAGTAAAGGTGGTGATCTGCGGCCCGTCATAGGACAGCGACAAGGTTACCTGGTTAGCCGCAGGCACCGAGTAAACGTAGTAAGCCGTGCCGGCAACGATTCCATTTGACGTGGACGAGAAGACAACTTGATCATTGACCGACAGGCTTGGCGATGTTGAGAACGTCAGGGTTGTGCCGCCGGTAATATCTGTCACCGTGACTGAGGTGCCGCCAGCCAGGTAAGTAGCGTTTAGAGCGGTGGGGGTCTCGACCCGAACCGGGGTGTGAATGGTGATGCCTGTCGATACCGCATCGTCTACATATTGTTTGGTGGCCAGTTGTAAGGCTGAGGTCGGGGCTTGGGTAACCGTTACCGACGTTAAACCGGACGGCGTAAGACTATAAGACGGATTGCCGCCGTTGTTTACCAATACTCCGGTGCCGGACGCCAAAAATGTTGTAGTTCCAGCCCCTGATTGATATGGGATTGAGCCCGCAGCTCCGCCGGCAAGGTTTGTAGCGGCGGTGGCTGATCCGACGGACAAACTTGATTGATTAGACCACTGTGGGGCAGATCCGGTTGAGGTTAGGACTTGACCGTTTGAGCCAATCGTAAGTTTGGATAGGGCCGTGCCGGTGGCGTAGTACACCATGTCTCCAGCGGTGTAAGACGCAAGACCCGTGCCGCCGTTTGCGGTGATCAGAGTGCCTGCAAAGGTGATCGTGCCTGAACTTGTAATTGGACCGCCACTTGTCGTCAGACCCGTGGTGCCGCCAGAAACGTCTACAGAGGTAACGCCCGAGCCAGTAGTGATCGCACCCCAGACATTGTTTGCGTATCCTTCAAAGGTTCCAGTCTGACTGTTGTATCGAAACATTCCGTTGACCGGCGATATTGCTCGATCCCCGGTAGTTCCAATAGGAACCGTGACCGAACTATTACCCGGCAAGATTGGATCATTAGCAATCGACACGACTGGTGTAGTCGTGCCGTTGGCCACGCTGATCTGATTGGCCGTCCCAGAAACCGAGGTGACCGTGCCGTCTCCATTACCCAAGGTCGACCAGGTGCCGTTCTGATAGCCCTCATATCGATTGGAGGTGGTGTTGTAGCGGATCTGACCATTGGAGCCACCTGGACGCTCCCCCGTGGTTCCCAAGGGCAGTTTCATTGCCCCGGTTCCAGGGATCACCGGATTGGTCGCAATGCTAATCGTCGGATTACCCGGGCCTGCACCGTTAGCTACATTGATCTCATTTGTGGTGCCCGTAATGACGAACGACGTAATCGAAGTGCCACCGTTAATTCCAAGGACGCCAGTACCGCTCAGGTTTGCTAGGCTGGCCGCTAGGCCGCTCAAAGCATAGGTCGGATTACCAGATACCCCATTTCCGTCGGAGACCGTCAGACCGGCTCCTGATGCCTGTAGCGTGCGGGCTGTTACCGTCGCCCCACCGGTCTTAGCGATGATGCCGTTTAAGGCTGACTCAAGGCTACCTGAAGCTCCGTTTAAGGTTAGCTGAAGGGTACTTTGAGCTCCGCCGTCGGTGATTCCAATGCCAGTGCCACCAGAGAGCGCCCGGCTGTTTGTCAGGGTGGGTTCCTGGTTGACCGTGACAAAGGTCTGCGTCTGAGCTGGTGAGGCAGCAATAGCTCCGGTCGTCGTCTGTACGGTCTGGCCGTTTTGGACTATAGGAACCGCCTCAGTGCCTGTAATTGCACCGGCGGCGGGTAGCTGGGTAATGGTGACTTGGGCTGAAGGCATTATGGGCTCGGGCTAATTACATCAAGGTTGCCATTATTTTCCGGTGTATCTTGATTGCCTTGCGTTGAAATTAAAAACTGGCCATATCCGCCTGTTTGAAGCGCAGGCTGCACGTTGGCAACACTTACGTCAGGTCTAGGAAAGCGCAGATTGATTCTCTCAGTCTTACGCGCAGGAAGTCTATAAGGATCATATTGGTCTTTACAGTTATTACCACATACACGCAAGCCTGGAAAATTAGGATCAGGCCCTAAGTCAGAATACGCGCGCTTCATTTTACAGCGATCGCATACTGCAATAGCTATAGAAGTTAATCCGCGAGTATCAAGAAAGAGTGGCATTATCGTGTGTATGCAGAAATATTAGGCGCAAAGTAGATAGGCGATTTGTCACGCTCTTCTTGCTCAGCTTCATAAATATACCGATCAGCCATTTTTTCTAAATAACCAATTCTATCAGGCTGCACATTAGGCATTTCTAAAGCCATGCGGTGCGCAAGCATAAACACGGTTGCCTCATACCACCTTTGCGGTACTTCCAGCTCATCGGTGAGAGCGCCAACATCCATGATCTGTCTGGAATACCAAACGGTCATTTGGATAAACGGATCTGATGGTACTGGCCATAAGTACATGGTTGGCTGCGGGATTGTACGGTCAAACCAAAACTGGTAAGGCTGATTGGCCGTGAAATTTTGGTTTGGCAAATTTGTATAGTCATCCCGATTTAAGCGAGCCATTTGAATCAGTCGGGCGTTATTGCCAACATACCATTCACGAAGAGCTAAAGTTGTGCCATTATAAGCTCTAACTCTATAATACTCAACATTTTGTCCAGGGTCAACGTCGGTCCAAATCCATTCATTATCAGTAACGGTTATTTGCCCAAGGTCTTCCAAAGTGTTCCAACTAATGTTGTCTGTTGAGTACTCATATATGATAGACCATACAGCAGAGCCACCGCCTGCAACGTAAGGCAATAAGCCAATAGAACCGGCGTAAATGGGGTTATTTGTACCATAGGCAACTGAGATGTTGCCATTGGCGGATGTTTGTTGACAAAAAGTGTCAATATCGGAGTCTGCGACAAAGCTAACTGTACCTCCTGCACTTGTAGCGTAAGTGCCTGTGGGTCGATTCATTGTGCGATAAAGCACATTTAATACATCTACGCAGCCAACAGGCATAGCGTAAATATACTGATTTGCTTTTAGTCCAAAAACTTTCTTATTGATTGCCCAATAATTAATACCTTTATTGGCCAAAGCAGAAAGCGCAAAGAATAAACTTTCACGAGCAGAAATAACTTGCTCTGATGTTAGCTCTTCGGCAAGTTTTCCACAGCGTCGTGCCCCATGATCTATCATGGTTTGCACATTAACAACAGTTGTTCCAATGGTTCCTGAGTAAGCCATCTACCACCCCGGACAGTTCCAACGTTTTAGACTTGCAGCCTTACGAGTAAGGTTGCCTTTTTCATCACGCTTAGGGCCAGGCATGCCTGACATACGAGCGCAAAAAGACTTTTTACGCGCAGCGTCTGATTTAGTTTTTGGGTTTGGCGCTGGAGCTTTAAGATTAGCACCAGTTGCACGATTAAATTTTTGACGTCCTTTTTCAGTTAGGCCTGCGCCTTGACTTGTAGGTAGCTTCTCGCCTCTACTTACCGAAAGCCTAGGATCACCGCCCTTTTTCATCTTCTCAGGCAGTTTTGCATACGACTTTTTGCTGACATTGGCCTCAGTAAACTCAGCCGCCACAGAAGGCTTGATTCCCACCTTCTTGGCAAACTTTGGGTTGTATTCGGCCGCCTTCATCAGCCTGAATTGAGCCTTAGATTTGGCTGGCATTTAAGATACCTGTTGAACGCTAACGATAATTGATGGAATCGCTGGATAAGCAGGAGTTACTGATGCCGGCAGATGCTCAAGAGTTAGTTGAGTTGATGATGGCAACCAAAAGATTTCAACATAATCAGAAGAATTTAAATCTAAAAATATGTTCCATGCGGCAACCGCGTAGCCGAAGATGCTTGCTGTTTTTCTTGCCGGGACAGTAACTGTCGTTGCTGAATTGGCAAGGTCACTACCATTGACCCTAAACCAAATAACCACTTCTTGCTGTGCGTTATCAACATTTTTAAATTGAGCACTAAACTGAAGGTCATAAACACCTGTGTTTGGCACAGTAATTTTAGAATTGTTTACAAGTGTGATGCCATCGGTTACATCTTGAGTGTTATAGGTTATGACTGTTCCGGCAGATATGTTTCCTGTCTGATCAGTGCTATCACTCCATGCGCCGTAGGCTC
>Ga0315903_10010411_pt1 | contig 11085 bp, 19 predicted proteins | sample LakEriMetagenome_7_FD_203524 | JGI IMG/M metagenome (GOLD analysis project Ga0315903, IMG submission 203524) | Freshwater fungal communities from buoy surface, Lake Erie, Ohio, United States - Buoy 2 MA119 | ecosystem: Environmental > Aquatic > Freshwater > Lake | place: USA: Lake Erie, Ohio... | reverse complement strand
ACTGTAATGAATTACAGAATTGCTGCTAATCAAAGAAGAAAAGATGAAGCAACAGGTGAATGGGTTGACGCCAACACCACATACTTGGACGGAAGTATTTGGGGTAAGGCAGCAGAGAACGCTAAGTCATTTAAGAAAGGTGACTCAGTGATTGTTACTGGTGAACTTAAACAACGTTCATATGAAACCAATGAAGGTCAAAAAAGAACAGTGTACGAAATTGCAACAGACACTATTGGTCTAGCAGTTAAGAGATACTAGTGACAACCCCAAGTAAGCGTAAAGGTTCTAAAGCAGAACTTGATGTTGTAAAATATTTACAGTCACAAGGTTGGAAGTATGCAGAACGACGTCTTGCTGGGGACAGAAACGACAAAGGCGATATTGCTGGAGTTAATGGTGTTTGTTTTGAAATAAAAAACAGAGCCAAGATGGACCTTGCTGGATGGGTAGAAGAAATGTTAATAGAAACTGTGAATGCTAAAGCAGACACAGGTGTAGTAGTTCATAAACGAAAAGGCAAATCAGATGTTGGACAGTGGTACGCCACATTAACATTTGAAATGTACATTAAACTACTCATCCAAGCAGGATACAAGTAAATTGAAATTCCCCATTAAAGATATTCTTCTTTACTACAAAGGTAAAGTACCACGTGATGGTTTCGGTTGGAAGAAAATGAAATGCTGCTTCCATGATGACAGTCACGCATCAGGTCAAGTAAACTTTAATGATGAATACTACATGTGTTTTGCTTGTGGTATAAAAGGTGATGCAATAGATTTAATTAGACACAAGGAAGGATTAGATTATGCCGAGGCTGTCAAGTTCGCAGAAACAATTTCTAATCAGGGCGGCACAGACCTACGCAAAACACGTAGACAAAGCGTCAAGTTATTTGGAAGAGAGAGGTCTGTCCCTAGAGGAAGTAAGTCCATTCCATCTGGGCGTCGTGGAAGAGACACTACCAGGTCATGAACAATACAAAGGTAGATTAAGCATTCCATACATGACAAGAAGTGGTGTAGTAGATATCCGCTTCAGGTCATTAGACAATTCAGAACCAAAATATCTTGGATTAACAGGTGCTGAAACAACATTGTTTAATGTTAATGCTTTATTCACAGCAGATAAATACTTATGTGTATGTGAAGGAGAGATGGACACAATAACAATGGCTGCTAAAACAAACCATCCAACAATTGGTGCACCAGGTGCAGCAAGTTGGAAACAACACTACACAAGAATCTTAGAAGACTTTGATGTTGTGTTAGTGCTTGCTGATGGTGATGAAGCAGGGTTAGAGTTCGGAAAAAGAATACAAAGAGCAAGCGCAAATGTACGAATAGTACAAATGCCTGAGGGAGAGGATGTAAATAGTGTCGTCAGAAAACAAGGACCAGAGTTTATTAACAATCATGTTAAAGACGCCTTGGGAAATGAATAAAAGTATCTACGATTTGATGGATGTAGACACCGAAATGTATGTGAGACCATCAGTTGAGACTGATGAAATGGTTGGTATCAATATGTATAAAGCATTGAAAGATGTTTACATAAAGATACGTGAAAACAAAGAAGAAGGACTACGATGGTTAGATGAACTTGGTAGAATGGTGGCAGTAGGAACACTAGAACCAAGTAATGCTAAAGAGTTTGTTCACGAAACCATGGTAGAAGAACACATGAGGAACCTAGATACAGAACTGGAAGAATTAGGTAAAGAAATTGGATAACATAGAAGACTTTAAGTTCCAATCAGTCGCCATATATAACGAAGCATGGGAACTATTAGTTAAAAAACAATTAGACTATGGTCCAAAGAACATTGCTAGTGCCCCAGGAGGACCACTAAATGGACTCCTGGTACGCATGCATGACAAGATGGCAAGACTTAACCACCTAATTTATGAAGTTAAAGACACGCCACAAAATGAGTCAATAGAAGATTCATTCATAGACCTGCTAAACTATTCAGCAATTGCCCTTATGGTGCTTCGTGGCAAATGGTCAGGAGTCCCTAGTCAAGAAGACTAAAAACTTACAACAAGAAAACAAATGAAGCACAACTACATAGAAGACTACGAATCACTTGTTGGTTACATATCTAATGAATATGCTAAACGATATCGGATGGTTGACCGACAAGACATAAGGCAAGAACTGTGGTTATGGTTTGCATCAAGACCACATAAAGTAAAAGACTGGTATGAAAACTATCAGCAAAAAGATAGAGACAAACTAATAAGCAGGTCATTAAGAAACGCTGCTTTAAAGTTTTGCACAAAAGAAAAAGCCAAATCTGCAGGCTATGAAGTGCAAGATAATTTCTATTATGAACCACAAATCATAGAAGAATTTCTGCCATACATTCTCACTGACTCCTACATGTTACCTGTTGGTGTTAACGATGTTAACTATAAACCAAATAGGAATGCTGTTTCTGAAAGTAATACTTGGTTAGCAGTACGAGCAGATATATCTACAGCATTTGAAGCATTAGAAGAAAGACATCAAAATGTTTTAAGATTAAGATTTACTTCAATCAATACCACATTAGAAGATGTTGGTAATGAATTAAGTATCAGTGCTGATGCTGCACGTAAACGTGTAGACAGAGCAATACGTTCCATGATAGATGAACTCGGTGGTAAAAGACCATATTCAGAATCAGACTATGGCATCTAAAAAAAAGAAAGGTGAAGATTACAGAGGAATACCAACCCCTGTATGCCCTAATTGTCAAAGCAACTGGTTTCGTATGACAGTTATGTTTGACGAAATAGGTTATATGCCAAGTGCTTACGCACTTGAAGATGCAGAATGTTTTAGATGTGGTGCCCTAGTTACACCAGCCACACCTTTAGATAGAGAACCATATCCTCCCTGCAAAATATGCAAAGAGGAAGAAGGGCTTATTGATGGCTATTGTTGGGACTGTGACCCTGAGTTTTATGATGATGAGGAACTAAATGATAATTAAATTAGAAACTTGGGAATACGAATACGCCAGCACTATTGGTATCAGAAGATACACAAACAATTGGGGTAAACCAGATGCACCTTATTACAATCCTCTCAAAATGGAAGACAACCGTACTGCACTCGTTGCTGCTGCGATTGGCGAATTGGCTGTCGCTAAAGCAGTTAATGAATACTGGTCAGCCAGTATCTGGGAAGGGTCGGACCATAAAAAATATAAAGACTTACCTGACGTTGGTTATAATATCGAAGTACGTAGAGTTAGAACGCAAGATGGTCCTGCTGTCAGAGAAAAAGATTTAAAGAAAGAAGGACTAGTAATCTTCGGTGTTGTACCTATACCTAAAGAATTTAAAGAAGTAGAAATACTTGGTTGGATACCAGCACAAGAAGGGTGGGATAAAGGAATACAAGCACAATACGGTAGAATAATACCTAGAGATATTTTGTACCCTGTTGAACAATGGAAAAAATAATAGAAGAGTTTATTAAAAAAATAGAAGACGCTAAGATAGAACCTGAAACAGATGAATGGTTAAAAGGTTTTAATGGTGGTCTTGAATGGGCTATCAGAATATTAAAGAAAGATAAAGCAGCATACTAAAACAAAAAAGGACCGAGCAGATGGGGCTGCTCGGTCCTTTTCCTATACGTTATTCAGTTGTGTGTTTGGCTACCTTACCGCAGTGATACCACGGTTGCCAGCCACGTTTAGCATATAACATAGCAGCACGTTTGTGCTGTTCTGCTCTGCTTGCCGTAGCAGGGTCTCCCATCCCACCAACTGATTTCCAGGTAGGTAAATCAAATTGGTAAAGACCCCTATATTTTCCTGTTCTTGATACTGCATTGGTTCTATTGCTTGACTCGCACATCCTCAACGCTTCCCATTGACTAGGCGTTGGAGTTGGATGCTGAAGAGTCAAGGCAAATATTGCCTCAACTAGCATTTATCTCCAGTGTTAGAGGGGATTCAGACGCTAACTAATCGTCTGACTTTTCACTATTCAAGGTCACTTTTACAAGTGTCCAGATAGCGAAAGCACCTAACGATACTATACCAATAGTATCTCTAGTGGGACCTGGCTCGACCAGTATCCAAGCAATCATTAAACCTACAAGAGTAAATGCTTCTCCAGCCCAAGCATCAAGATGTTTCCAGATGAACTGTAAAACACGCTTCATTTATTTTATTCTCCTTATAGCAGATAATGCTAACTGTGGTAATATAACAGCAGCAAGTACGACTTGTTGTGCTTCCTTACGATTTTCAGGTGTAAGGTCAGCACCTAAATTAGAAACGGATTCTAATGCAACACTTATGGATTCAGATATTTCTTGGAATGTTTCTTGCAAACTTTCTAATGAAAGTTCTGGAAGAAATTCGAAAAGAGATTGAGTTTCGTCAGTGGCAGAAGGAACTAAAGGTTCTTCGAAAGACGGTAAATCGTTCTCCAAAGAAGAAGGGAAATCGTTAAATGACTCATCAACAACTTCTTCTAAAGTATCTTGAACATCTGGAGATGGAAGTTCAAAGGGCTGTACAAACTCTACAGAAGGTTCAGGGTCTGGCTCGGATGGCTGTTGAGTTGGACCAACTGGAACCGTTGGACTTTCTGTTGGCATCGGAATATCAGACGGTGACGGAGAAAGAGAAGAAGGCTCAGGTGTTGGCTCAGGAGTTGGCGAAGATGAAGTCTGAGTTGGGGTTGGACTAGGTGTCGGACTTTCAGTTAGCGAAGGGCTTGGCTCTGGTGTCGGCGATATCAATGTTGGTGATGGGCTTGGCATATTTACTGTTAAATTGGTAGATAACAGATAAGAACCAGTAGGTAATTGTGCACAACAAGCATAAGCATATGATGTTGCACGAATAAAATATTCACCAACCTGTAAAGGCATGGTAATAATGGATGCTAACACATTGCTAGCACTATGAGCACCATCATCATTATAGGCAATACGAACAGCACCTTGCCATATTTCAATCCAAGAATCAATAAACCCAGGATTAGTTTGAGGAGTACCAGTAACAGTCGAAACAGTAGCATCAACTGGCTCAGTCACAGTTACTGGTATATCCACATATGGTGTAGTAGAATCAAGATTGATAGTCACATCATCAGAGTATGATGGTTGAGCAATCAGGGTAGTAAGGATAAAAATAGTTATGACAGATAATAATTTAAACATTTGGATGACCATTCCTACTGGAACGCGCCGTCAATACCTTGCAGACATTATAAAAGAAAGTCAAGTGTCTCCTGAAAAAATTGTGATTGTACATACAGTTGAATCAGAACCCATAGAGGGTGTTAATAATATTTGGGACTTAGAACCAATCAATATCCACCGTTGGTGGAATCGTGGTATAGATGTTGCTAGAACATTTGGTGCTGATTATATTGCTGTATTAAATGATGACTTAAGACTGAAGAATAATCCTATAAATAAAATTGCTTATAGTATGAGAGAACTTAATGCTGTAATTGGATACCCTTTACCATACACAGGGCACATATCAGGCTACTGCTGGGTGTTGGATATTAAATCAAACATTAGGGCAGATGAGAATCTTAGATGGTGGTATGGTGATGATGATATTAGAATCAGGGCAGCACTACAAGGTGAGATTGCTTATGTTCCAGCAGAAGTGGAACACTTACATCCTAATCATTTAACATCAACTAATGAAGACCTTTTGAATCTTACTGTTGAAGATGAAGAATACTTTAAAAAGAAGTGGAACATTTCGTGACAACAATTATTGGTTTACAAAAACCAGACCACTGTTTACTTGTTGCTGATTCAAGAATCACAGATGATTCAGGAAGAACCTATACTCATCCAGTAGTTACTAAGATAACTAAACGTGGAAAGTTTCTTATAGCAGGGGCAGGGTTAACATTACCTTGCGATATTGTGCAACACATTTGGAAACCACCATCATTAACACCAGTGGCAAACAAAGACCCATACCATTATATGGTTGAAACAGTTGTTCCATCGTTAAGATTTACTTTATCAATGAATGGTTATCAACCTGATAAAGAATCAGAAGACCAAGATTTTATTTTTCTCATAGCATTAAACGGTATCATCTACGAGATAGATGACACATTGTCTGTGCTTATGAGAGATGATGGTATCTATGGCATAGGTAGTGGGGCATCTTATGCCATAGGTGCTTTACACGCAGGTGCTTCTTGGAAACAGGCTATGAGTATTGCTGCAAAAAACAATGTCTTTACTGCCCCACCCTTTATTACACATAAACAAACTAAATAGTTAGTTGATTACTGAGGTGCCACGATACTTGTGACCTTCAAGACTATAGTTAATAAAAGGATTAAGACTATAGATATTACATCCATATACTTCTTGAAGTTTTTGTTTTAACTGAATAGTCTGAGCCTCAAACTGTACGGCACGGCTTTTAACATTGTTAATATATTCTTCATCACTAATCATAGTGTCATAAACATAACCATTAACCCAGGCTTTATCATCAAGTTCACCACAGTCGTGTGCTACAAGAATAATATTCTTAGCACCAAGATGTGCAGCCAAATGAATAGCAGAAGTTATACTAGACCAAGAAACAACCAGATGATTATCCCCAACAGGGAACTCATTTAAAATATTGGTTTGCTTATCACGGTTTTCGTTATGCTCAAACTCATACAAGTTATCAAACTCGTCAGATAATTTACCAGCACCATTGGCACCAGTGTTACCGTAAGAACAAACAATCTTAATATCAGGCATATGCCTAGCCCAATGCTGTGCATCACTATGATACTTAGTAACAATATAATTAGTAGTAGGTAAATATGTTGAACCTACTTCATTAACGGATACTGTTATCTTATCTTTAAAGAACTCTTTATCTATAAAGTTTAATGTTGCACCTGAACCAAGCACATAAATGTCTTTATCTTTATGTTTGTTTTTTAATTCAGATACAGGTCTTAAACCCATTTAACTAGCGAGAATGTCCTTTGGGTCTACATCTTTACCAGCAGACCAACGAACATTATCCCTTGCTTCAAAGTGTAAATGTGGACCTGAAGAGTTACCAGTGTTACCTGATTCCCCAATGTGTTGTCCTTTAGTTACCTTGTCGCCAGCCTTAACTAATGATTTAGATAAGTGTGCATAGATAACCCAAACATCTTGACCAGCAATCTTTTGTACAATCTGTGTACCATAAGACTTGCCCCAGTTAGCATTAGTTACTGTGCCATCGGCAACAGCAAGAATATCTGTGCCTTCTTTGCAAGCATAGTCAACACCAGTGTGATAACCTTTTGACCACATCTTGCCTTTCTTTTTGTAGGCAGTAGTAATCTTGCCATCTTTAATAGGTGATGCCATTCTTATTTGCCGCCTTCAGATTTTTTATTAGCACGTTTGAATACTGCATCTACTTCTTCTTGTGTAAGTTTGCCATCATCTAAAAATGCTTTGGCTAAATCAGTAATAACTTTGGACACACCAAGGGCACCAGCAATAAGGGCTGATTGAACTGGTTCAACACCAGCAAATGCACCAGCACCAATAGCAGGTAATGCCATTGTTAAGAACAATGCAACAGAACGAAAGATTACATCTTTTACAACACTTAATTTCATTATAATTTCCTTACAGTTAATAGAAGTTTGCCACCAAAACCATTAAATCTTTCACTTGGTGGTGTTGCAGAAAAGAACCTAATCTCTTCAATCAACGCTGAATATGTTTCATCAGTTCTGAAATCCTGAATAGTAACAATGTTCCCAGTTCTCTCTATACCTTCAAGTTCAGAGATACGGTCAAATGCTCTATCATCTTCAGAACCAACAATGTTGTTATACTTATCCATCTCCACATCGTAACAATATAATGGGAACTGAATCAGTCTTTGTTTTTCTATAGCAGGTAATGCTTTAACCTGATACCCAGTCATCACAGCACCTTTAGTGTTATCAGTAGCACTTCTCTTTAAATCAAATTTGAAAGCAAGATACTCTTGTCCACCAGTAGGTCTAGCAATACCAAGGTCTTGGTTAGTTGTTTCACTGGTAACGTTGTAAAGAAAAGTATCAACTTCTTTACTTGTTATAGTATTAACATCTATAGTTCCGTTATCAAGATTGCCACGAACTTTTAAGAATTTAAAATACTTTGATTCAATGGTTGCATACCTGATGAAACCTGTTCGCAAATATCCTGTTGCAGAAAGTCTGGTTGCTGCTTCAATGTAGTTGTAGTCTGTGTCAAGGGCAAAGATTTTGCGGTCAGATAAACCAAGGAAAGCCACAGCCTTACAGTTCTTAGCAACATTTTTAAATAAATCGTGGGCGTAAGCAAACCTGAGAGGACTAATTTGTTCTGATAAATCAATACGAATCAGACCACCTTTGCCGTTAACCTCAGCAGTAGCCCAACAGAATCTATCTCTGAAAGTAAAATCATAAACAGGTTGTTCTGTTTCAGCAATCAGTGGACCATATGCAATTGAACCATCATCAGGTGAAACTGTTGCAGCACGAATACCTTTAGAGGTACCAATAAGCATATAGCCTAGGTATTGTTTGATGGCGTAGATTAGTTCACCATCTGGCATAACTGCTGATACAACAGCAGATGTTAGCGAAGTGATAGCACCAGCATCAGACAAAGTAAATTTGTAGATTGATGATTGTGTGCCAGCATAACCTGCCACATAGATTGCTGCACCTGATTCTGCAATACTTGTAAAAGTATATGAAGTGTTAGGATGCGTAAAGATTGGGGATGGAAGAGATGAGGATGATGGGGTTAGTTCGTAAACTTTGTTATCTGTTGCAAGAATAATGCGACCTTTAACCCAGTCCATTACCACTTTACCGTCAGTAAATTGATATGAGTTAACGTTAAACATTAATGTGTTAGCAGTTGTTGAATCCCCAGTTAAAGCCTTCTTATAAAGATGTGCTTTCTTTGTGGTATCAATAGCGTTAGTTGCCCAATAGGCTGTTGTGCCATCATCACATATTGCGTAAACAGGGTCATCAGTTAAACTGTTGTAGTCAATGAAATGAATAATATCTGAAGTACCTGTACCGACAGGGGATACTGCTGTTGAAGCAACATCGGCTGCTGTTTTATCGTAAGTAAAAGTTGTTGTGGTAGGTACAGCCTTAACACGGTACTCACCATTGAATGTGGCATCGACACCACTGATAACAACTTGCATACCGATTGCTAAACCGTGTGCTGCTGTTGTTGTTAAAGTTGCAACGTTAGTTGTTAATGCTTTGTTGTTGATTGAGAAAGTTATTCTGGGATAAATTTTGTCAACATCGTGACCATCTAAAAGTAGTGCTTCATCTCTGCTTGATTCACGAATAGAACGAAGTTTAAGATTACCTGAAGTAGTTACGTGACTTGTATCAACATCTTTAAGAAGACTTATTTCACCTCTAGTCCAAACATCAACACCTTCAGAGTCTTGAAATCTGAAACGTAAAGTTTCATCCTGCACAGGTTCAAAAAACTTTGCACCTGCACCAAGATGAAAAGATGATTGTGACCTGAACCACCAACCAGTAAATGATTGCTCACCTGGTTCAGTTGTTTGGTCTATCTGTTCACGTTTAGAGGGGGCTGATTCTCTGCGATATGGTTGCTCATCTGTTGCTGCAATAAAGAATGGCATATTGTTTACAGCAATATCAAATGATATATCTGAGAGTTGATAGTTGTTTGCTGTTTCAGCCGATACGGCTAAGTCGTAAACAAAGTCTTCTGTTATATCTTTAATGACATCAGTCACTAATTACTTCTTCCCAGTTTTGGTTGTCTTCGTTCCAAGTGTAGAATTTGCCATCTGTTGGATATGGTACTGGTGATTCCCACCAGCAAGTGTCTTCGTTTAGTGTCCAAGATGGGTATGGTTGTGGTGCATAAAAAGCATCACGAACCTCATCATAAACGTAACCTATTCCTGCATAGTTTTTACGCAACGCTTTAGATTGGTCTGCGCTTGGTTCGTTTGTTTCAGGGTTGTAGTGTACTCCGCCTCTTGTGTTGTATGAGGTTTGTACCCATTGTCCTGTGTATCTTGTTTCACGGTTTTCAGCAAAGTAGTCTTCGTCTATTACGTTGACTTGGGTTACTGTTCCGTTTTCTATTTTTGCAAAATGTGCCATATGTTTTCCTTAGTTTATGCCTAGACTTACTATAACTATTCCAGAACCACCAGCAAAAGAAGTAGTTTGAGGGTCTCCAGTTAGACCACCACCACCACCGCCAGTATTAGTGCTTCCAGCAGAACCGCCAGAACCATCACCATTATTTGTTGAACCTGCGCCTGTACCGCCACCACCAGCACCACCACTACCACCCAAAATTCCAGAACCTAAACCTGCGTAAGTAGCACCACCACCGCCACCAGCATATGTTGTTGATGTTCCAGAAATAGTTGTGGTTATACCAACACCACCAGCACCGCCACTAGTTGTGTTTCCGTTAGCACCAACAGCGCCAGCGCCACCACCACCACCACCAGTTGAGCGAGTAACTTCTTGACCTACTCCACCAGCAAAACCTTGGTTAGCAGTACCAGCACCTGCTGCACCTGCTTTATAACTACTGCCACCGCCAGAACCACCTGCGCTACCTGAACTGGGGGTTACATAACTACCGCCACCGCCACCGCCAGTGGAAGTTATAGAACCAAAAACAGAATTAGAACCATTAGTTCCTCTTGTGTTTTGTCCTACACCCGCACCACCACCGCCAATTGTTACTGTAAAACTTTGTGTATTAAAAGGTAAAGATGTTTCAAGTGCTCCACCACCACCTGTAGCACCAACTGTGCATCTTGCCCCACCTGCACCACCGCCACCTGCATAATAACGACCACCACCTGCTGCGCCACCTGCTACAACAAGGTAATCAATATTTCTTGCACTATCAGCATAGCGAGCAAAACCTGTTGCTTTAGTTGCTGCACTGATTGCTAAAGTTCCATCGGAAGTAAAAGTGTAAACTCTTGATTTACCTAAATTGTTTAATGTTCCACCTGTTACAGAAAAGTATTGTGCATCAACTGCTGTTGAATTATATTTTTTGCCA
>Ga0315903_10010407_pt1 | contig 11088 bp, 12 predicted proteins | sample LakEriMetagenome_7_FD_203524 | JGI IMG/M metagenome (GOLD analysis project Ga0315903, IMG submission 203524) | Freshwater fungal communities from buoy surface, Lake Erie, Ohio, United States - Buoy 2 MA119 | ecosystem: Environmental > Aquatic > Freshwater > Lake | place: USA: Lake Erie, Ohio... | reverse complement strand
AAATCCTTCACGCACTTGCAGCTGCTTCTGGTTTGAATCAGAGAGCGAACTGCCTGGTCGTCACCCGGAGCACCCCACCGCGGTGGAGGGTTGCCGTCTAGTCAGCCGGGGCTTTCAACTAGAACTCGTGACCGGTGCAAATATTACCCGAAGATTCCGGCTACTACTTTTGGATGGAGCTCCTTACGCATCGCAGTAAAGGATTGTGCGGGCCAGCCTGCGGTAAAAACCCGGCGCAGTAGCAGGGCTAACGAGTATTTCTCATCATCTGCAAAGGCGCGGTCGAGGGCCCTCTGAGCCAGAGCCCCTTCGCCACGTTCGTAGGCAAGGGCTGCATAGACCGATGCAATGGGTGCAACAAATCCGCGAGGTGCAATCAAGAGCAGTTCGCGCCACATCTGCCAATAGAAATCTGTGGTCTCGGGGCTATGACTTCCTAGTGCGAAATCGCGGACCTGAATATCGCTCATGCGACCAATGACTCGGGCAACAAGTTCACGATCTTCGGTAGCTCGTCCTGCTTCGAACTCACCCGCTAAATCGATGACAGCTGTTGCGCCATCTCGTTGTAAATCATTGAGCTCTTCTGCATCGCTTTCTACCCAATAGGAATTTACTTCGGCAAGCCAATCAGGATCTAGAGAAGATGGCAGAGCGGCAATTGAATCAATCAGTTGATCGACGCTCTGATACGGCATCGGATGTCCTGCAATCACATGTTCTGCGGCGATCCGAGATGAATCAATCTCAGGCACAGGGCTACCTTTGGGCGGACAACAATCATTATCGATACAGAGCAGAGATCTAAAGCGATTGTCTTGCACCAAAAGTGACTCTTTGATTTCAACACCTGCCCGCATCAAGGCAGCGCTAGCGTTGATTAATACGCTCTCTCCTGTCTGACAATCACCTGGAGTATATGCAACTAGAAATGCACCGTCGGCTTCTTCGCGAGTGAAATGTGTTGCAAGTAAGTCATAGCTGGCACTGGTTGCATCACTGGGTAAATCAACGCGCATCGCCATTCCAACAGAATCATCTTTGAGCGCCACGAGCACCAATGAATTGCTGGGGTGGTAGCCAATGAGAAATGGGACAGCGGCGAGTAGATCGTGTGGGGATGTGAGTGTGGACATGGGAAACCTCTCTAGATTTTTGAGTTAGCGGGGTAAACGAACGGGCTCTGAGAAACGGGTGGGTGCAGCAACGACGGTGATCGGAACGATTGCTACAGATTCGATCTTTCCTGGAATCTTCTGCGTCACACCTTGCACGGTGAATTCGCCATCCCATTTGGTAATGAGTTGCACCAAGTAATGACCTGGCTTGGAATATGTATGTTGAATCTCGCCATCGGGGTATGGCCCACCAGCTTTACGCGTTAGGTAGATAACGCCATCGCCGTAATGCCAAAGGAATGTTGGCTTCAGCGATACCTCGACAACTTCGCCAACAATCTTGATTTTCTTGGTAACAATGGCCGGCACATCGCACCAGAAGAAGACCGGCACCTTAATGAGCGGTTGAAAGGATGGTGAATATGCAATGCCAGCTGTCGGCAGAATTTCAACTAACTTATCGCTTAAGGATGTTGCAGCTGTCGCTGATTTTCTTTCTACAGGTTTCTTTACAGTTGGCTTCTGTGTTGTGGTCGGAGCTTTGGGTTTCGCAGATGCTGTGACCTTCGGAATTGGTGCAACGTTCTTAGGAACAACTGCTTTCTTACTCTTGGCAGGTGCCGGCGTCACTGACTTCTTCTGAACCGGCCCTGCGCCCTTGCGCCCTTCAATGACGATTTTTCCATCTTGGGTATAGACCTCGATGCACGCCTTTTCTATGCACTCCTGCGCATAGGCGGGTGAAGGTAATGAAAGCGCAATCAAGGCAACAACAAGGGATTTGATCATGCGCGGGACAGTAGATGGGTCAGAGAAACTTCACCGAAACAATTTTCTCTTCTGTGGATACTCTAGGAACATGGCTTCCCGCGATGGTGATGGATGGATTGAGTGCAGATGCGGCTCAAAACATTGGGGTAAACATGGCGCAGCAGGTCTGCTCATCATTCGCGATGGCGCAATTTTCTTGCAGCACCGTGCACCGTGGGTTCATAACGGTGACACATGGGGAATTCCCGGCGGCGCACGCGATTCGCACGAGAGCGTGATTGAAGGTGCAATCCGTGAAGCAGTTGAAGAGACTGGTATCAACCCAGATGATCTAGAGCCCTTACATACCTTTACCGATGACCACGATGGCTGGAGTTACTCCACCGTCATTGCTCGAGCGAATAAGGATTTAGAAGGCCATGAACTCAATGATGAATCGCATGAAGTTCGTTGGGTAAAGCTCGATGATGTAACGCGACTGCCTCTGCATCCAAGTTTTGCTAAGAGCTGGCCTCTGCTTCTAGAGCAGATCAATAACTTGATCGCACCAGCGTAGAGAGTCGCGATCGATATGTGCGATGACCAAGATCGTCTTGCCTTGATCTCGCAAAGTTTCTAGATAAGAAATAATTCTCTTCTTACTCTCCGAATCTTGTGCAGATAGTGGCTCATCAAGGAGATAAACAGATGTGTCACGGATAAGAGCTCGTGCAATTTCAACGCGTTGCGATTGACCGCCCGATAGCGTTGTCACAGCCTGGTCTGCAAAGCTCTTCATATCCAACACATCAAGAACCGAATCTATTCGGGCAAGTGAATCCTGATCTTGGCCCATAGAGATCACTTCTCGCGCAGTGAAGGAGAGCCAGTAACTCTGATTCTGCAGAACAACGCTTCGAATGGTGGATTGCTCCTGCAAGGTGATTTCTCGCAGCTCGCGTGATGAGTACTTAATCTCGCCACTCTGATAATCCAAATCTCCTGCAAGGGCTGCCAAGAGCGTGCTCTTTCCTGAACCATTTGCCCCCGTAATTGCAGTAATTGATGCTCCAGGAATTGAGGCAGAGAAATCTTTAATGATTTCGCGTTTGCCACGAAAGACTGAGAGATGCGAAATTTCAATCATCGCCACACATCTCCCCCGCGCTTGATAGTCAGAATCAAAATAGGTGCACCAATAAGTGAAGTGACTAATCCAATGGGAAGTTCCAATGGAGAAAAGGCGCTTCTGGCAAAGGTGTCGGCGCTGAGCAAAATAATTGCACCAATGAGCATCGAGTGAATCACTAGTGAGCGATTGCTAGGACCAAATAAGTAGCGTGCAATATGCGGAGCAGCGAGAGCCAAGAAGGAGATAGCACCCACGGTGCTCACTGTTACTGCCACAAGAATTGAAAGTAGAAGAAATGCGCGGAATCGAATGCGCTGCGGGCTCTTTCCAATATGGCGAACTCCGGAATCCCCTAGTGATAGCAAGTCTAAAGACGGTGCAATCTTCCACGCAAGAAATGTTCCGGCAATCAAGATTGGCGCAAGCATCAGGAGATTCTCGGGAGTAACGAGAGCAAAGGAACCAAATGACCAGAACGAAATTGAACGTGCATCTGGTCGACCCACTGCAGTAAGTGCCAAGCCCACAAGTGCAGATGTAATGGCAGAGACACCAATACCGATGGTGACAAGAGTCAGCGCTGATTTCGCAAGGGAGAAGACCAAGGTTGTGATTGCAAGTGCTCCGAGAGTTGCAAAGAGGATTGCGCCAAGTGAGCCAACCTCAACGAGATTGGAGAGAACTCCAATCAATACTCCGAGCGCAGCTCCTGCAGAAGTTCCCAAGATGGCAGGTTCTGCCAGAGGGTTATTTGTTGCAGCCTGCGCAATTGCTCCGGCGACTCCGAGTGATGCGCCGACTAAGAGAGCTGCTGCGATACGAGGAGCTCGGATATCCCAAATAATCTGATGGGTTATTGATGTTGGATCAAATTGCGGATTGAAGATATAGCGCCAGATACCGGAAATCTCACTGGAACCTAAAGAGAGTGCAAAGATCGAGAGAAGAATTATTGCGAAAACTGAAGGGAGAATTTTCCGTGTCATGCCGCCTCCATCGCCCTAGAAATAGCAAGGGAAAGTTGCGCGATTAAATCTGGGGTTCGTGGACCAAAGGAGAGCAGGAGCGAGTCATCAACTGCAATGACCGCTCTATTCTTTCCTGCATCTGTTTGTGCAACTCCAGGAAGCTTAAGCAAACCATCGATGCCGCCAACTGAGAGCAAACCTTTCTCCATCACCAGAATCACTTGAGGATTAGTTTCAATCAGCGCCTCTGCCGAAATCGGTGTGTAAGCCTTTGGATACTTCTGTGCACCCACATCTACTGCCCCAACAGCACCGATCAGAGAATCAGCACCTGAGCCTTGGCCACCTAAAAGATAAATTGCACTGCCACCACGAAGGTATAAGAAAGCAACTCGCGTTCCAGTCTTTACTTGAGAAACCTCACTGACCGCTGAATCCATCACCTTTTCAAATACGAGACCAGAATTTGGTGCACCAATTATTTGAGCAATAGCTTGCACCTTCGTACTTATCTCACTTAACTTCCACGCCTCATTGATTAGCTCTACTCGAATTCCTGCTCGCTTGATGGCGCTAATGGCCTGCGCGGGTCCCGTCGTATCATCAATAATGACGACATCCGGATTTAGCCCAATGATCTTCTCTGCAACGACTTGATGGCCAGAAGTGACTATCGGTACATCCTTCAAATCAGAATCTGTACTCGCGATATCGCGGCCGACAAGAATTTTGCGATAACCCAGTGCGCTCACTATCTCCGCCGAACCATTTGCAAGAGCTACAACTTTCGTCATCGAGCTCTCTTGCTGCGCAGTGACAGATAGCGCTTTAGCTTGTGAAATGCTCTCTACCGTGGCAGGTGCATCGCCACATCCTGTGAGAATCAGGAGAAGAGTGGCACACGCAACAGTGCTCCGGATTACTCTCTTCATAGGAGCATCCTCTCAAATCATTTGCCGACATGTAGCGCCAAGTTGTCGGCTATCAACGCTTCTGGACTCAATTATTCTCGCCATATGAAGAGAGCGATTGCAGCACTTTGCCTGGCAATCACTTTTGCTTCGATACCTGCCACACATGCAAGAGTTACCGAAGAAGGAAGTTCAGGGCAAACAATCTCAATAAAGAGTTCAACTATCACGAAGAAATCTAACGTTACGGTCACTGGCAAGAACTTCGATGAGACAGTTGGAATTTATCTCGCGTACTGCGTCGTTCCGAAAGCGGGTAATCCACCTACTCCTTGTGGTGGAGGAATCAATAAAGAAGGAATCGGTACCTCATCGCTGTGGATCTCATCAAATGCACCGCCCTATGCAGAAGGCTTGGCTGAACCGTTCTTGCCAGGCGGAAGGTTTACTAAGCAAGTTCTAGTCAGTAAGAAAATCGGTGCATTTGATTGCACCAAAGTTAAATGCGCAATCACAGTAAGAGCAGATCACCTTCGAGAAGGAGATCGAACTCATGATTTATACATCCCCATCAATTTCAAGAAATAAAGGAGCATGATTAAGTGAGAAGCAATAGAGGAACAGTAATTGCCGTAGTACTGGGAGCCCTCCTCCTTCCTGTTACAGCCCCAATCGCATCTGCTGAGACCTTCTCGTTTCAGAGCGGTCCGCTGACAAATCTCGACCCAGCTGGTGCCAAGATCAATGGTGGATTTACAAAGTTTCCAACTAAGGCGGGAATGTATATTCAACAGTGCATCGCACCAGTTGGAACTGCACGTCCTGCAGTATGCAGTGATGCCAATCAATTGTGGGTAACAGTCACAGGAGAGCCAGGTTCTTCGATTGCAACAGGACAAATCGTTATGCCAGTGACAGGTTCAATTTCTGGTCGCGGCACAGTCGTTGATTGCACAAAGAACGAATGTGGCCTCTTCTTTAGATTAGACCGCACCGCCGGCACTGATACTTCAGAGGATAAGTTCATTCCAATCTCATTCCGCGCAGGGGCAGCTGCACCGATTCTGCCTGCAGATGAAATTACCGTCACACTTGATGGCAAGGTCTTAACACGTAATGTGCCAAGTAATTTGGCCTACCGAGCAGAAGCAAAGGTGACAGCAACATCTAAGTCAGGTCTACCTGTCACTCTTTCATCACTGACTGCAGATTGCACAGTGGCTAATGGTGTTTTAACGGCGCTCAAGGGTGCAGGCCAATGTGCACTTGGTCATGCAACTAAGGGAAATGAAAGCTTCGCAGCATCAGTTGCCAACTATCCATTTATCTTGGTGCCAGGAACGCAGCAGATTGCAGGCGCTGCAAAGAGCGTAAAGGTCTCTGCCAAGAAATCTCTTCCACGTGAAACAAACTTTGGATCTCCAATTACCTACCAAAGTTCTTCAAAGAGTTGTTCAGTTCAGGGCAATGTCGTAGTGGGTAAGAAGGCGGGCATCTGCAGAGTTACGGCGAGTGCCGCTGGAAAGCCCGATACCTGGAACGAACTCAAGCAGGTACTTGTACTAACTGTAAGAAAGTAAGGCTAAGCAAGAGCTTTCATACCGGCGATGCAGAAGGCTGTGGTCAATCTGATCTCAGTCTCTGCATCGTTTCCGGCTTCAATGCGCTTTGCTGCGCTATCGGTAATTGCCTGCAAGAGGGATAACGCCTTCTGAATATCTGTCACACCAATGCTCTGTAAATTTCGAGAAAGTGGTGCAAGTAGTTGTCGGTGAGCTGCACCTAGATCTGCAGCACGTTCGCGAGGAAGATCCATTGCGTTCAAAGCCTTAGCAAGTAAGTGCTGACCATCTGCGATGTATCGAAGAGATGTCTCAATCCAACGCTCGATTGCCGCCTCTGGATCTTCGATATCTGCAATTGCTTCATCGAGTAACTTTGCAAAGTTCTTGAGTTCATCAAGTACGAGATCAGCAGCTAAATCTGCAGATGATGCAAAATATTCATAGACCGAAGTGCGAGATAAACCAGCACGCGCTGCAACAGCTGCAACTGAAATTGAAGCCCCACCAGATTCCATTGCAATGGCAGCGGCAGCGTCGATCAATTGCTGTCTGCGCCATTGGCGATGGCTTAGGGATTCATTGCTTTTCGAAACAATGGTCTTCGTTGTGGGCACCTAAAAATTATTCCACTTCTTTAGCTAGCCGTCGCAGTGAATCTCGAACCACTGCCCCATCGCTGGTGCGCCACAAGGGTGGCATTGAGTTGAGAATCACACTGCCATAGCGCTTTGTGACGATTCGCGAATCCAAGATGGCGACGACTCCACGGTCATCAATGCTGCGGATCAAACGTCCAGCACCCTGTGCAAGCAGTAGCGCAGCTCTGGGAACCGAGACCTGCATAAAACCTGAACCACCAGATGCATCAGCAAGTGATGATCGTGCAGACATCACAGGTTCATCAGGGCGTGGAAATGGAATGCGATCGATTGCAACCAAGATACATGAATTGCCTGGCACGTCGACGCCCTGCCAAAGTGACATTGTGCCGAGCAAGATTGAAGTCTCATCTTTTGCAAAACGTTCAACCAGTGGCCCAACAGCATCTCCACGCTTCTGGGTGATGATAGAGATTGGAAGATCCACTAAGACAGAACGCAAATGTGCATCGGCAGCTTCTACCCCGCGCCATGAACTAAAGAGCGCCAAGGTGCGACCACCTGCTGCATCAATTAACTCACCGAGTTCATCAAGGACAGCTTGGCTTGGGCCATCGCGTCCTGGTTCAGGTAAGTGTTTTGGCATATAGAGAACGCCTTGGTTTGCAAAGTCGAATGGCGAACCGACATCGAGCATCTGCACATTTGCAGGATCGATATCGCCATCGCCAGTCTCTTCATCAACATCTGAGCCCACAACAAAACCGATACTGCGTGCCATGGCATCGAAGTTATTGCCCACTGTCAGAGTTGCTGACGTTGCAATCACTGGCGTTTTGGTGAGCAAATTAGCACGCAGAATATGTGATACCGAGAGCGGTGCTAGATGCAGAGTTGAAAATGTTGGTTCATACCAGAGCACATGCTCATCGCCCATTTTGAGCAACTTCCCGGCAGTCGTTGCAATCTCTTGTACGGCACCTTTTACTCGTGCACGTTCTGCATTTTCATCAGGATCAATGATCTCGTCATCTGCAGAAATCAACTGCACAAAGGTTGTTGCTGCATCTTTCAGCTTTCGAATCGGTGCCTCTAGAACACTTGGGATTTCCTCTAGGCGACCTTGCGCTGAAAAATCTCCCTTAATGATCTCGCCGTAATCAGCCATCGCATCATGGAAGCTATCGGCTGCATTGGTCAGTGCATCCGATGGTTTTCCTGGCATGTACTTACGCGCCATTGCAGCTGCGCGTTGCACGCGACCTGATGTGAGCTCCTCAGTTACCGCCTGCGTAGTGCGATCCATAAATTCGTGAGCTTCATCTAAAATCACCGCATCGCGCTCAGGCAAGATGGGATGCGAATCAACGATTTCGATTGCCAGCAAGGTGTGGTTAGTGACGACAACATCTGCCTCTTGTGCACGCGCCTTGGCTTTTGCAGCAAAACATTGCGCACCCCATGCACAGACATCGGCGCCTACGCATTCGCGCCCCGATAAAGAATTTGCTGACCAGACTCTGCGATCGACTTCTGGTGCATCATCGCGATCACCTGATACTCCGGGAGTCTTCGCCCATGCAATTAAACGCTTTGCATCTTTCTCTAGATACGAAGATTCAAGCAATAGCTCGCCATCAGGGTCGGTATCGTCGGCATTCATCTTCTGCAGACAAACGTAGTTGCCGACGCCCTTATAAATTCCGTAGGTAATCGAACGTCCCAAAGCCTTTTCAAGAGCCGGAACAACTGCCGGCAGATCGCGTTCAACGAGTTGTCTCTGCAGAGCAAGAGTTGCTGTTGCAACCAAAACTTTTCGTCCATGCACTAGCGCTGGAACTAAATAGGCAAGTGATTTACCTGTGCCAGTGCCCGCTTGGACCATAAGGTGGTGGCGATCTGTGAGTGCGTTGGCCACAGCTTCGGCCATCTCAATCTGGCCATCTCGGGTGGAGCCACCAATAGCTTCTACCGCTGCATCGAGCGCTTTTCTCACCTGTGCAGATAGTTCGCTCATGGGTGGCACTTTAACGGTTCAATCGCGATACTTATCGACATGACATCAACACGTGTGATTGGTCCATTTACCGTTCCTGCCATTGGTCTTGGCTGTATGCCACTTTCGGGAATGCCCGAGAGTAAACAATGGATTCTCAATGAGCGCGATAAAGCGATCGGAGTTGTGCATGCCGCACTCGATGCCGGCATTCGACTACTAGATACAGCAGATATCTATGCCCCAACATGGAACTCTGTTGGCCATAATGAAATTATTGTCTCTGAAGCAGTGCGAAGCTGGAGCGGAACTGCAGAACAGAAGGAAGAGATCGTTATTGCGACAAAGGGCGGCATTACACGTGCACCTTTAGAAGGTGATTGGTTTGGAATCGCAGGCCGCGATGCGCAGGAGCATTACTTGTATCGCGCAGTAGAAGCATCAGCTGCAAAGATGCAGGTAAGCACAATTAAGTTATGGCAGCACCACCGCCTTAATCACCACATGCCATTTGAAGAGCAATTTGAGAATGTCATGAAGCTCAAAGCTCACGGAATTGTGCAGAATATTGGTGTTAGTAACTACACAGCAGAACAGCTACGTCGTGCAATCAAAATTGGTGGAACTCCTAAGCAAGGTGGTCTTGTCTCCATTCAAAACGAATGGTCGCCGCGATCACGTGCCTGGGCCGATGTCCGCGATATCTGCATAGAACATGGAATCGCATTCTTGCCATGGTCTCCACTGGGTGGAATCGACATCAAAGATAGTTTGGAGAACGGTTCTTACGACGCCTTTGCAGAAGTTGCCAAGGCTCATAACGTCTCTAAGTTTGCAATTGCTATCGCTTGGCACCTTGCAACATCACCCGTTGCGATTCCAATCCCTGGTGCTTCACGCAAAGAATCAATCTTGGATTCCATGACAGGTCTTGATGTGAAGTTGAGTGCTGCAGAGTTAGATCAGCTCAACGCTTCTCTGCCGCCTAACCCACCTCTTGCTGATGAATTGGTTCCACAGCCACCATTTCGTAGTTAGTGCAACTCTTGATCGGGTTCGCCGATACTCCACCCAGTAATTGTTGTAATCAGCCCCGCACGTGTTGGTGCACAAGCCATCGGACCTGCGCTCCAAGAACGAGTTGGATCAAGTGGGGCAACTCTCACTAATTGAAATTCACCATTGATTCCGGCTCGAATGGTGACTGCATCACCTGAACGACTTGCCCGAACCGTTACCTCTTTACCCATCCACTCAGAGATTCGAGATGAAGACCAATCAGATGTTGTGCGCGTTACAACAGCTCCCACTTGCGGATACCCATCGCAGAATTCAATTCCGGCTTTGACCCAATTTTCTTCATCAGAGGTAATGAATATTCCACATTGATCAAACTGTTCTGTGTAATCCAGAATGAAGCTCACTTCCATCGCGCTTTCATTAGGAAAATCAACTGTCAGTGCATGGCCATCATCATGGATAAATCCATAAGATGTAGTGCGCCACCAATCGCTGCCTTCAATGGACTCAACCTTTATCGCTCCATTTTCTTCAATAATTGAGGCTGGTTGGCGTGTCCAAGTACCTTCACTCCACGCAACGGTCTTCATAGCTCTAGAAGTTTCAGAGCGGCGATTGCACTGTCGTAGCCTTTGTCTTCTTTGCTTCCAGGGCGACCTGAACGAGCAATAGCTTGATCGAGATCGTTACACATCAATACGCCATAGCCAATTGGCTTTGAGAATTTCAACTGCACATCCATGACGCCTTGTGTTACTCCTTGGCAGACATAATCAAAGTGTGGTGTTTCGCCCTTAAGAACCAGCCCGACTGCAACAACAGCGTCGTAACCCTTCTCAAATGCTTTCTGCGCAGCTAGTGGAATTTCAAATGAGCCAGGGACATAAATTGTTTTAATCTTCTTCACATGGGCAGCCTCTAGTGCACGAGTAGCTCCTGCAACCAGGTCGCCACAGATATCCATATGCCATGAAGAGGAGATGATTGCGACTTTTGCCTTAGGCAGCTGCGGAACTGAGATATCTGGTG
>Ga0315903_10010405_pt1 | contig 11091 bp, 11 predicted proteins | sample LakEriMetagenome_7_FD_203524 | JGI IMG/M metagenome (GOLD analysis project Ga0315903, IMG submission 203524) | Freshwater fungal communities from buoy surface, Lake Erie, Ohio, United States - Buoy 2 MA119 | ecosystem: Environmental > Aquatic > Freshwater > Lake | place: USA: Lake Erie, Ohio... | reverse complement strand
CGTGAGCACTTGTTTGAATGGAGATAATGCGCCACCTATTTTCAACACGCTGATGATGCAAGTGCGCGATGGAGAGAAGCTAATTGCCGTAGGTTATTTTGATTGCGGCAAGGAGTCGGTGATGGGTATTTTAAACTTTTATCATCCTGATTATAAAAAGTATAGTTTGGGTAAGTTTTTGATGTTGCAAAAGTTGGAATACTCGCGCCAAACCAATAGGCAATATTACTACACCGGTTATTTCAGCACACGGAACCCTAAGTTTGATTACAAATTTTTCCCCGATGCGCATTGCATGCAAGTGTATCTCCGCAACCAAGAGGAGTGGGTGGATTGTTCTTCTATCAGTTACCAAGACTTAGAGAATGATTTGCTGGGGCGGTAGGCCGTTCTTTACGTTCTTTTTTTATTTATTTGCAATCACATAAAAAGCAATCTCTATGGCATTGGAATTATCCGGCAAACTCGTTCAAATTTTACCTGCACAGACAGGAACAGGCAAAAACGGCCCTTGGAAAAAGGTTGAATTTATTGTGGAAACTATGGATAAATTTCCAAAGAAAATCTGCATCACCGCCTGGAAAGAGCAAGCCGATCAAGCTGAGAAATTGGCGATTAACTCTACGGTGAAATTGAGTTTGGATCTGAGCAGTAGAGAATTTAACGGAAAATGGTACAGCGAAATTAAAGCATGGAAAATAGCAGCCGGTGAAGGCGGAAGTGCTGCGGAGTATGACCAAGAGCCTCCCCAAGATTACTCGCAAGATACATTTAGCGAAGAGCCGCCTTTTTAGTCAATCGTATTCTTTAGTGCCTCAGAAAGTGGCATAAGCGTAATGCCAAGTTTATACAAATCTTGCTTGGAATCGTGGTATTTGCTGTTGGCTAATCCTTTTAGATTTTCGGTGGTAATACCTGTTTTGATGGAGAGTTTTTCAGCGGTGTAAACGATAGGGTAAAGCATGCCCACCGGAATATCTATTAACCACAATTTTCTGTTATAGTTTTGCGCTATGGTGGTGTAAATTCCTTTAATGGAACATTTATCGGGATGAGCTAAAAGATAGCGTCCTCTTCGTCTCTCACCGGCACATTTCTCAATAGTTTTAGCCACATCGCTGATAGCTACAATCTGCACACTTTGTTTTCCTCCATCGGGTAGTGGTAAAATCGGTATACGCAAAATAGTATCTACCATTCGCTGAAACAATCCGCCTTTGCCGATTACTAAACCTAACTTGAGCACGAGTGAATTATTTAAATCCAAACTATTTTCTAATGCCAATTTATGTTTACCATAAATTGAAACAGCCATTTCGTGAGCTGAAAGACTAGACAAAAATATAAACTGAATTCCTTTGGCTCGACATGCGGCCTCCAAGGCTAAAGTGCCTTTAATATTTAACTCAGCTGCATTGGGTTGGTCGCGTTTATCGTAGGCGATGTACGCAGTGTGTACAAGCGCATCTAAGTTCGTTAAACTCGGTATACTTTCCGTTATGGCTAGATTATAAAGTCTTTGCGTATTGTTTTTGGGTTGGCGCACCCATTCTTCTACCTCGTGACCGTGCTCGCGCAGATAAGTCGTTAGATAACTTCCGATGAAGCCATTGGCTCCTGTGATGGCAAAACGCATGATGGGCTAAAATAATTCTTTTGAGTTTAGGCTATGGATTTGCTCCGGCTTTTAACTATACTTGCGTATATGACCGACAAGTCAACGATAAAAGTAGCTGTTATCATTCCTGCTTATAACGAAGAAGCGAGTATCGCTACGGTGGTGGGGGCTATTCATGCGGCCGGCAAAAATGCCGAACTGAATTATGTACCCGTGGTAGTGAACGATTGCTCGAAAGACCGCACGGGAAAAATTATTGATACCTTAGATTGTATTGCGCTTCATTTACCTATCAACCTGGGTATTGGTGGAGCGGTGCAAACAGGCATTAAGTATGCGTTTGAAAATGGATTTGAATATGCCGTGCAAGTAGATGGTGATGGCCAACATCCGGCAGAACAAATCATACATTTGTTAGAGGCTTGCGAGCACAATAAGTGGGATGTGGCGATTGGTTCGCGGTTTATCACCAACGAAGGTTTTCAATCTACGTTTATGCGCAGAGTGGGAATTAGCTATTTTGAATGGTTATTGTTATTGCTCACCGGAAAACGTGTGAAAGATAGCACATCGGGCATGCGCATGATGAACAGACGCACCTTGAGTTTATTAACTACTTATTACCCTGATGAATACCCTGAACCGGAGGCGATTATTTTATATGCTAAAAACAATTTATCGTTTGGCGAGGTGCCTGTGCATATGAATGAACGCTTGGGTGGGGTTTCTTCTATTCGCTCATTTGGTAGTGTTTACTATATGTTTAAAGTCACCTTGGCTATTATTTTTTCATACATCAGAGGATAATCAATATGGTTAGAGTACAAGTTATTGCCATCGTCACCAGCCTTTTGTTTTTAGCGAATGTCGCTTACCTTATTCACAAAGGCAGATTGCGCGAAGAGTACGCGTTTATCTGGATTATCTCCACTTTCTTTTTGATTGGTTTTTCTGTGTGGCGCGAAGCATTTGATACAATGGCTCATTTGTTTGGCGTTTATTCTCCGCCAAATTTGATATTCACCGGTGCCATTTTTGCCGTGCTTATTTATTTGTTGCATCTGTCTGTAACTGTTTCTAAAATGCAACAGCAAAATAAAACACTGGCACAACATCAAGCTTTGTTGCAACAAAAGATTTCTCAGTTAAAGAAGTAATCAGCAATGATGAGCGAAGAAGAGTTGAGGCAAGAAATGCGACAGTACATTCGCTACATTACCGGTCGAAAGTCAAGTGAACATGCTTTGCAACTTTTTGTTCGGGCGAATGAGCAACCATCTTTTATATTAAATCAAGAAGAAGAAAATCAGCTTAGGAAGATTCTACCTCATCCCATTTTAATCCCCTTGATTGACTGCGCCACCGGCTTGTTTCTGCCCAATCATTTTTTGCGTAAGCGAATGACCTTAGCGTTTGCTATCATTGAAACCGATACGGCTTACGTAGATTTATTTATGCCTCGGCCTTTTCGCATTTACGGATTTGCACAATTGGCTTTTAGAGGTACAACGGCTGTGTTTAAAGCCATCATCGGCAGAGTTGTGTTATGGAAGATAGCTTGATTCGGTGGGATATGATTGTGGTTGGTTCGGGCTGCACCGGAGCTATGGCTGCGCAGACTTTAGTGGAGCGCGGGTTTAAAGTATTGATGATTGACGGGGGATTGAAAGATGAAATCTACCAATCATTGTTGCCTGATAAAGATTTTTTGACGGCTCGACAGACGGACAAGCAGCAGCACCGTTATTTTCTGGGCGATAAATTTGAAGGTATTCCTTTTGGTCATGTTAAAGCCGGTGAGCACTTGACGCCACCGCGCAAGTTCATGACCCAACTGACGCAACAAAAAATTCCCTTACAGTCTTCCACTTTTTCGCCCATCGAGTCGTTAGCTTATGGTGGCTTGGGTAATGGCTGGGGTTTGGGTTGTTGTGTGTTTTCTGAGGCGGAGTTAAAAGCTTGTGGTTTGCCTGTGGCTGAAATGAATGAGGCGTATGAAGTTGTAGGAAAACGAATTGGCGTTTCAGGGGCGAAAGATGATGCCGCCAATTACACTGCTGCCAGATTAGATAGTCTGCAACCCAGCATTGGCTTAGATAGCGTTGGTAAAAACCTATTGGATAATTATCAGCAGAAAAAGACAACACTCAATAGAAAAGGGTTTTACATGGGGCGACCATCGCTTGCCCTGATTACTGAAGCAGTAGACGATAGAAAGCCCTATCCATACAAAGATTTTGATTTTTACTCGGATAAAGACAAGAGTGCTTATCGCCCTTGGATAACCGTTGATAAATTGAAAACACAAGCCAATTTTGCTTACGATTCGGGATGGGTAGTAGAAAGTTTTGAAGAAACACCGGATGGTGTGATCGTTCATGCGCGGAAAATTTCTGACGCTTCAAAGCAACCGTTTATGTGTAAGAAATTGGTATTAGGAAGTGGTGTGTTAGGCACCGCACGTATCGTGTTACGTTCAGCAAATGCATTATCTCCAAAACTGCCATTGTTGTCCAATCCGTTTAGTTATTTGGCCTGCAGTCAACCGTTTTTATTGGGCAAAGATTTAGATCCTTACAAGATTGGTTTTGCGCAATTGTCTATGTTCTTGGATGAAGACGGCACGAATAGTTACGTACCGATGGGCTCGGTGTATAGTTACCGTGCAATGTTGCTATTTCACTTACTCAAAGAGTCGCCATTAGATGTGAAAACAGCGCATTTATTTCTTCAGTTTATGATGCCTTCGTTTACCATCATGGGGCTTTTTCACCCGGAAAGTTACAGCGCAGAAAAGTATGTACAATTAGAAAAAGACAATACCACATTTTCGGGCGATAAATTGAAGGTAAATTATGTGCCTACGGCAAAAGAGGATGAGTTGGTGAAACGCAATGAAAAGCTGTTTGGGCAAGCCTTGCGCTCGCTCAATTGTTTCGTGCTACGCAACATCGCGCCCGGTCATGGAGCGAGTATTCATTATGGCGGAACATTACCGTTTTCCGATACTAACGAGCCATTTCATTTACTGCCCGATGGTCGATTATGTGGAAGTAAAAATGTCTACATTGCCGATGGCTCCGGATTTACTTTTCTGCCCGGCAAAGGATTGACTTTATCGCTCATGGCCAATGCACATTTGGTGGCCAAACAAATTCGACTAGATTAGACCTATGAATGTGCTGAAGAGAATACGAACTTATTTAGCTGAGCCTCGCTTAGCAGGTAAAAATCCCGATACGGAAGAGTTTCTAGATTTGCATCGTCAAATACTCGAAGAAAAACCCATGATGAACGCGGTGTTTGCTGAGTTTTATGATGCTTGTATAAATATTGATGAAAAGTACTTCTCGGGGAATGGTAAGCGTGTAGAAATAGGAGCCGGAGTAAGTTTTTTCAAAAAGATATATCCGCAAATCATCACTACAGACATCAAGCAAGCTGATTATTTAGACATGGTGGTAGATGCCTTGAATATGCCGTTCGAGAACGGTTCTGTTCGGGCTATTTATGGCATCAATTGTTTTCATCATTTCCCCGACCCCAATCAATTTTTCAAAGAACTTATTCGTGTGTTGAATTCGGGTGGAGGCTGTGTGTTGATTGACCCTTACCACGGGCCATTGGCGAAAGCGTTTTATAAAAATGTATTTGACACAGAGGGATTTGATGTGACGCAACCGAGTTGGAAAAACGACAGCTTAGGGGTGATGATGAATGCCAACCAAGCCTTGTCATACATTGTGTTTACACGCGATAAAAAGCAATTTGAAACGCAGTATCCCGAATTAGAATTAGTCAAACAGTATCCCTTAAAAAATTATGTGCGCTACTTGCTTTCGGGTGGTTTAAATTTTCGGCAGTTGTTGCCCAGTTTTCTTTCGCCTCTTTTAAAATTGGTGGAGTGGTTGCTCTCTCCGCTAAGCAAAGTTTTCGGTTTGCATCATATCATTATTATTCGGAAAAGGTAGTAGTTTGCTTCCTTTTCAATCACTAATCCTCATACATTTGCTCAATAACTAAACAGAAACATGGAACAACTTACGCCTTACCTTAATGCCAATAAAGAACGATTTTTAAATGAACTATTAGACTTGCTTCGCATTCCATCGGTGAGTGCCGATTTGAAGTTTTCAGCTGATGTGCTGCGCACAGCCGAGGAAGTAAAAAAACGCTTGCTAGAAGCAGGTGTAGATAAAGCGGAAATTTGCCAAACGCCCGGCTTTCCGGTGGTATATGGTGAGAAAATTATTGATGCGAATTTGCCTACGGTTTTGGTTTACGGTCACTATGATGTGCAGCCGGCCGATCCGTATGAATTGTGGAATTCCCCACCTTTTGAGCCGGTGGTGATGGATGGCAATATCTACGCTCGTGGTGCTTGTGACGACAAAGGCCAAATATATATGCACGTAAAGGCTTTTGAAATGATGGTAAAGAACAATGCATTGCCGTGCAACGTGAAGTTCATGATTGAGGGCGAAGAAGAAATCGGTTCAGCAAATCTCGAAGGTTTTGCGCAAGAGAATGCAGAAAAACTAAAAGCTGATGTGATTTTGATTTCTGATACTTCGATGATTGCTGACGATGTGCCGAGCATCACCACAGGTTTGCGTGGGTTGAGTTATCTGGAAGTGGAAGTAACGGGGCCTAATCGCGATTTGCACAGCGGAGTGTACGGTGGCGCAGTAGCCAATCCTATCAACGCGCTTTGTGCTATGATAGCAAGCATGCAAGACGCTGACAAGCGCATCACCATTCCCGGGTTTTATGATGATGTAGCTGAGGTTTCTGCCGCAGAGCGCGATGCGATGGGCAAAGCTCCTTTCAGTATTGATGACTATAAGAAACACTTGGATATTGACGAGGTGATGGGCGAGAAAGGCTACACCACGCTGGAGCGCGTGTCTATTCGCCCTACGTTTGATGTGAATGGAATTTGGGGCGGCTATACCGGCCAAGGCGCCAAGACGGTGTTGCCCTCAAAAGCTTATGCCAAGATTTCGATGCGCTTAGTGCCCAACCAATCGAGCGAGAAAATCATGAAACTGTTTGAAGATTATTTTGTCTCCATTGCTCCAGCTAGTGTTCGCGTAAAAGTGTCGCCACATCATGGTGGTGAAGCAGCCGTTACCCCAACGGATAGTTTGGCTTACAAAGCTGCTGAAAAAGCGATGGAGAAAACTTTTGGTAAAACACCAATACCTTTGCGCACCGGAGGAAGCATTCCTATCGTAACAATGTTTGAGCGCGTGTTGGGATTAAAAACTGTGTTGCTTGGTTTTGGATTAGACAGTGATGCCATTCATTCGCCCAATGAGAAGTTTGGCTTGTTTAATTACTACAAGGGCATAGAAACAATCCCGTATTTCTACCAGTATTTTGCCGAAATGAGCAAAAAGTAATGAAAACACAGGCATCCAAATAAAGCCACATTGGCTTATATTCGCAGTTCACACCGACATTACTTTTACCGGACATGACGACTATGAGCGCAACAACAGACACCAAAATATCTTTTGAAGAATTTAAACTCGAAGTGCTGAGCGATTATCGCTTAGCTTGCCTTTCGCGCGAAACGAGTTTGCTCGGTCGCAAAGAAGTGCTGACCGGAAAAGCGAAGTTTGGCATTTTTGGCGATGGCAAGGAGTTGGCACAAATTGCCTTGGCTAAATCGTTTCAGCATGGAGATTGGCGCAGTGGTTATTACCGCGATCAAACCTGGATGATGGCCTTAGGAGAAGTAACGGTAGAACAATTTTTCGCCCAACTTTATGCCAATGTAGACCAACACGAAGAGCCGATGAGCGCAGGCCGTCAGATGAACGGACATTATGCTACTCGCTTACAAGACAATGAGGGCAATTGGCTTAACTTAACCGAAAGAAATAATTCTTCAGCCGATGCTTCACCTACAGCCTCTCAAATGCCTCGGGCATTGGGATTAGCCTTGGCATCAAAGCTATACAGAGAAAATAAGCAAATTGACGGAGCAGAAAACTTTAGTTTAAGTGGGAATGAAGTATCGTTTGTTTCGATAGGTGATGCCTCCACAAGCGAAGGCTTATTTTGGGAGACGTTCAACGCTGCCGGAGTAATGCGTATTCCTTTGGCAGTGTCTGTTTGGGATGATGGCTATGGCATTTCGGTGCCTAAAAAATACCAAACCACCAAGGAGAGCATTTCGGAAGTGTTGAGTGGTTTTGCTACCGATGAAAATGGAAATGGCGTAGATATTTACACTTGCGAAGGTTGGAACTATCCAAAGCTAGTGGATACTTACAAGAGAGGTATTGCACTCATGCGCAAAACGCATCGTCCGGCTTTGTTCCATATCACTGAGGTGACACAGCCGCAAGGTCATTCCACTTCCGGTTCGCACGAACGCTACAAGTCAGCAGAGCGTTTGCAATGGGAAAAAGATTTTGATGGACTGAAAAAAATGCGTGAATGGATAGAGCAAATGGGTTTGGCTACGAGCGAAGAATGTGAAGCAATTCAACAAGGAGTGAAAGCGCACGTACTGAAAAGCAAAAACGATGCTTGGCAAAAATATGCAGATCCGATCAAAGCGGAGTTGAGCGAATTAATAGAACTTATTCAACAAGTGGCTACAGAAACAGAGGACGAAAGTCTTGTTACCGTGACCAACGAACTAGCCCGAACCATTGACCCGGTGCGGAGAGATTTGTTGAAAGCGGCTAAGAAAGTGTTGCGTACGTGTCGCGGTAATTATGCTCCGGCTTTGAATGAATTGAAAGCATGGGCAACAGATTTTCAATCCAAATATCAACAGATTTATAGTTCTCACTTACATAGCGAATCAGCACAAAATGCATTGCGTGTGCCGGAGGTGAAAGCAGAATTTTCAGATACTTCGCCCGTGCTCAATGGATTTGAAATCATGAACCACGCTTTTGAACATATCTTTTCTACTTACAGCAATGTTGTAGCGTTTGGTGAAGATGTGGGTAAGATTGGTGATGTGAACCAAGGCTTCAACGGCATTCAAGATAAGTTTGGGGAGTTACGCATTTTTGACACCGGCATTCGTGAAGCCACTATCATGGGGCAAGGCATGGGCTTAGCGCTACGTGGTTTCCGCCCGATTGCCGAGATACAATACTTAGACTATTTGCTCTATGGTTTGCAACCTTTAAGTGATGATTTGGCGAGCTTACAATACCGCACCAAAGGCATTCAAAAAGCACCGTTGATTGTGCGTACACGTGGTCATCGCTTAGAAGGGATATGGCACACGGGCTCACCAATGGGCATGATCATCAATGCGCTCCGCGGAATGTACGTCTGCGTGCCGCGCAACATGGTGCAGACAGCAGGTATGTACAACACTTTGTTGCAAAGTGACGAACCGGCTTTGGTCATTGAGTGCCTAAACGGCTATCGGTTGAAAGAACGTTTGCCGGATAACTTGGCTTCATTTACTGTGCCGCTAGGTATTCCGGAAGTGTTGAAAGCAGGAGAGGATATTACCTTGGTAACATACGGCAGTTGTGTGCGCATAGCTGAAGAAGCCATCGCGCTATTGGAAGAAACCGGCATCTCTGTCGAGTTGATTGATGTGCAGACACTTTTGCCTTTCGATATTCATCATTCCATCATCGAGTCTATCAAAAAGACTAACCGCATAGTTTTCTTAGATGAAGATGTGCCGGGTGGTGCTTCGGCTTATATGTTTCAGCAAGTGTTCGAAAACCAATCGGCTTTCCGTTGGTTAGACAGCGAACCGCGCACCATCACCGCTCAACCGCACCGTGTGCCTTATGGTTCAGATGGAGACTATTTCTGCAAACCCAATTCAGAGCAAGTGTTTGAAGTAATCTATGGTATCATGAGCGAAGTTGACCCGGATACGTTTCCTGAGTTGTAGTTTTATGGAAATATTTCCGCAAAGCATCATTACTTCAAATCCTATCCTATGAAATACATCCTTCCTGCGCTTGCACTGTTCGTATTCGTGGCCTGTGGCAACAAAGATTTTAAAGCTGAAGAAGTAGCTACACTCGAAGCACCTGCTTACTCCAAATCATCTGGTGCTGACAGCTATGATGGAGCAGCTGCGCCCACCGAAATGGACGAAAGCAGCCGCGCAGCTGCGACTATCGCCATAAAAGTACCTACACACATCATCAAGACCGCCAGCGTTCAGTTTCAAGTCAAGAACCTAGACGAAAGTCATCAACGCATCAAAGCCTTGGTCGCTAAACACCAATCCTACTTCGGTGCCGACAACGAATCTACCAGCACCTACCAAGTGGACAACAACATGACCATCCGTGTGCAAGCTCCACAGTTTGAGGCGCTGCTCGATGAGCTGATGGCAGAGAGCATTTACACCAACTACAAAAACGTGTCTGCTCAAGATGTTACCGAAGAGTATGTAGACATCGAAACTCGCCTCAAAACGAAGCGTGAAGTCGAAGAGCGCTACCGCCAGATATTGAAAGAAGCCAAAAAAGTGAGCGACATCCTCGAAGTAGAAGCTAAGCTGGGCGAAATCCGTGAGGAGATAGAGACCGTAGAAGGCCGATTAAAAGTCTTGAAAGACCGCGTCAGCTATTCGACCATCGAGCTCAACATCTATCAGAAACTCGACTACCAACCCGAACCGCAAATCGGTTTCTTCAGCCACCTCACCGAAGCCTTCGTGCGCGGATGGAGAGGCTTGGTAGACGTCTTCATCGGCTTGGTGCAAGTGTGGCCATTCTTGATTATCTGGGGTGTAGTCATGGTGTTCATCTACCGCAGATTTATGAAAAAGAAATAGTTATTACCGAATAAAAAAGCCCCGACTTGTAGGTCGGGGCTTTTTTATAATTATCGTTTCAATAGTTATTTCACTAAGGTGAATTCTACTTCGAGTTTCACGGGTTGTCCGCTGATGACGGTATCAAACCCCGGAGCGCTATACACCAAGTTTGATTTGTCGAGCTTGATAATTTTGTAGGTAGATGGACCGGTATTAGTTACAACACTCACTGATTTGCCATCTTTGGCAATGTCGTAGGTGAAGGGCACAGGCGAACCGGTGAGGGCAATCACACCGGTGCAAAGGCTGCCGGCATTGTCGCAGTCGTTGAAGGTAAGTGTGGCGTTGTTGTAGCCGAGTTGTTGAAGGTCGAGCGTATAGCCAAACACCATAGCTTTGGTGTAGCGCCATTCGCCTTTGAGTTTGTTATAAGTCAGTTTTTCTTTAGAGCAAGCAGCGGCTAGGAGTAGAGAAGCGGCTACGAAACTGAGTACGATAGTTTTTCCGATTTTCATAACGAAGTGGTTTATGGGGGTTAGAAATTTAATACTGAGTTAGTCTACTAAAAACGTACCAAAGTCGAGCACTGCACCAAGTTCGGGTTTCAGTGGTCCTATGCCGTTGAAGTCCACCTCATCCATTACTTTGCTTTGGAAGTGAACTACATCGCCTTTGAAAAGCAATAAATATAAATCGGGAAATG
>Ga0315903_10010402_pt1 | contig 11094 bp, 6 predicted proteins | sample LakEriMetagenome_7_FD_203524 | JGI IMG/M metagenome (GOLD analysis project Ga0315903, IMG submission 203524) | Freshwater fungal communities from buoy surface, Lake Erie, Ohio, United States - Buoy 2 MA119 | ecosystem: Environmental > Aquatic > Freshwater > Lake | place: USA: Lake Erie, Ohio... | reverse complement strand
ATCCTGCTGCGCGAGGCACCCGGCCTCCTGATCATGGCCGCGTACCTGCTGCTTCTCCCGCCGCTCCTGGCGGTCACGGTGTTCCGCAAGTATTTCGCCAAGATGGGGCTCATCCGCTACATGGTGATGGTCAACCTCATGCTCCTGATGCTGACGTTGCCCCTGAAGATGATCCTCCGCTGGACGCTCAACCTGAAGTACCTGATCAGCATCCCCGAGTTCTCGTTGAACTTCTGACGTCGCCGGTCCAGTCCTCGCGTCGGCGGCATCCGGGCGAGCGTCGTCGCCACGGGCCGCACCTCCCTCCGAGCCGACTCCATGCCTGCCACTGAACAAACCTGGCGCAATCTCAAACTGCTGCACGTGGTGTTCGGCATCACGGCGGTCCTGCTGCTGATCGCGACGATCGCCATGCTGGCGGCCGACCACGCCCGACCGTGGAAGAAGTACCAGAAGGAGTTCCGGGAACTCGAGACCTGGTCGGCCGCCGCCCGGGTCGACGAGCAGGACTCGGCGACGTTCCAGGAGGCGGGCCGGGCACTCGAGGAGTCGCTCGCGGCCGCACGGCGCGAACCGGTCGCCCCGGCCCTGGTGACGAAGTTCCTGGGTCAGGCCCGGATCGACGCCGAGGACGCGGTGGCGGCCGATCTGGTGCAGGTCGCGGCCGATCGCCTCGTGTCGCAGTCCGACCCGGCACAGGCGCTGGCGCTCCGCGGGGATCTGGTCGAGCGCATGCGTGACATCGCCAAGCGGGCCCGGTTCCGCGAGGACAATCTCGCCGGGAAACTCAAGCTCCGGAAGGCGGAGTTCGACAAGTGCAGGGCCGACTACGAGCTCGCCGTGGCGTCGGACGCCGATCAGGCCAAACTCGACGCGCTCCTTGCGGTGGCGGAGGCGAAGCAGGCCGAGGTGGTCGAGGCGACTCGCGCCTCCCAGACCGCCAACACGCACCGCAAGAATCTGGAGTCGATCGTCCGCGAGGTCACCTCCGGTGAGGACGCCGCCGCCAAGGCCCTGGCCGACCATCGAACCAAGCTTTCGCAGCTCTCCAAGACCCTCAAGGACAGGGCCCCGAACGCCGGCAAGACGCTCCTCGAATTGCCCGTCCTCGACGCGTTCAACGGACCGCTTCGGATCGACCAAATCTGGCTTCCGCAGCTCACGCTCAACAACAACTTCCGCGATGTGGCCCGCTTCGACCGCTGCATCACCTGCCATCGCGGCATGGACAAATCGATGCCCGGAGCCCCCACGGAGCCGGCCTACGCCGAGCAGTCGGACCTCGTTGTCGCCCTGCCGGTGCCGGCGGAGGCGACCGGCACGGTCAGCGGCGACGGCAACGCCCAACTCGAGAAGCGCTTCGGCTTCCAGTTGGCCCCGCGGGGGCTCTTCCGCGCGGAGGATCCGACCGTCAGCTTCGTCGTTCCGGGATCCCCCGCTGCCGAGGCGGGCCTGGTGGCCGGAGACGTGATCACGGCGGTCGACGGAGGCAAGACGCTCGCCCGGTCCGCCGCCGTGACGGCGCTCGTCGAGACTCCCGGCGCTTCCCGTCCCCTTTCGCTCTCGGTGCGCCGCGGGGTGCCGCAGCCCTACGCCACCCATCCGCGGCTCGATCTGTTCGTCGGCTCGACGAGCCCGCACCCGATGCAGACCTTCGGCTGCACCATCTGCCATCAGGGGCAGGGAAGCGCGACCAGCTTCAAGTGGTCCTCCCACACCCCCGACAATCCGTCCCAGGCCCACGCCTGGCACGACGAGCACGGGTGGTTCAACAACCACCATTGGATCCTGCCGATGCTCCCGAATCGATTCGAGCAGTCGAGCTGCCTGAAGTGCCACCATCAGGTGGTCGATCTGATGCCGAGCGAGCGGTTCCCCGAGGCTCCGGCGCCGAAGCTCGTGGAAGGGTGGGACACGATCCGGCAGTACGGCTGCTACGGGTGCCACGAGATCAACGGCTACGCCGGTCCCGACAAGCGCGTCGGCCCCGACATGCGGGTGGCGCCGAACTATCACGAGGTCGCGGAGGCGTTGGCGGTCGAGCCGGGACTGGCCGACATGGGCGCGGACGTCGCCCGGCTCGTGGAGGAGGTCCGTTCCAGCCCCGATTCCCGCTCGTCGCGCGAACGCCTCCGGCAGACGATCGAGGCCGACGCCGCCGCCGGCGCGGACGCGAAGCTGTCGGCCAGGGCCCACACCCTGGCGGCGCAGCTCAAGGCGCCCGAAACCCCGGGCGACCTCCCCAAGGTCGGTCCGAGCCTCCGTCACGTGGCCGCGAAGGACAGCTTCGAATGGCTCTACGCGTGGCTGCGGAACCCGCAGGACTTCCGCCCGTCGACGAAGATGCCGCGGTTCTTCGGCCTCTGGGAGCATCTTTCCGGCGAGAGCCTCGAGGAATCGAAACGCTACGAGCCGATCGAGATCCGCTCGATGATCACCTACCTGCAGCGGGCCAGCGCGCCGTTCGAGTACGTCGCACCCCACGAGGGGATCACGGCGGCCCCGGACGTGGAACGCGGCAAGAAGGTCGTCCAGGTGCGCGGATGCCTGGCCTGCCACCAGCACGCCGACTTCCCCCAGGCGACGAGCACCCACGGGCCGAATCTCAGCCGCATCGGCGCGAAGGTGGCCTCCCACCCGCGGGGCAAGGACTGGCTCTACAGCTGGCTCCGCGAGCCGGCCCGCTACCACCCGCGGACGCTCATGCCGAACGTCCTCCTGGAACCGGTCAGGCACGCCGACGGGACCGTCAGCGACCCGGCGGCCGACGCCGTGGCCTGGCTCCTGGAATCGACGGAGGGTTGGCGGGCCGAGAACGTCCCCTCCGAGTCGTCGCTCACCGTCGAGGAGAGGGAGGCCACGGAGGAGCTGGCCCTCATGTACCTGAAGGACCGGTTCCCCGAGGCCCGGGCCAAGGTCGTGCTCCAGGAAGGGGTCGGACCGGAGATCGCCGCCGGGGAGTCGGACGAGCGGATGCTCTTCGGCCTCGCCGGTCCCGAGCGTGAAGCCCGGCTGCTCGAGTACGTCGGCAAGAAGACGATCGCCAAGTTGGCCTGCGCCGGGTGCCACGACATCCCGGGATTCGAGGACGCCAAGGCAGCCGGTGCGGCGCTCGCCGATTGGGGACGGAAGGAATCGTCGAAGATCGCCTTCGAGCAGGTCGCGCAGTTCGTGATGAACGGACTGTCCCACCATGGTGACGGCGGGCATGGCGACGGCCACGGGGGCCATGGGGCGGAGCCGGCCCGGGATCCCTCCGGTCTCGATTCCGATCTCGCCTACGCCGCGCCGCCGGAGCACCACGTCGCGCTCGAGTCGCTCGATCCGGACACCGGCTTCTTCCTCGAAAAACTGCTCGCCCACGAGCGCGAGGGATTCCTCTGGCAGAAACTCCGGGCACCGCGGAGCTACGACTACAAGAAAGCCGAGAACAAGGGCTACAACGAGCGTTACCGCATGCCCCAGTTCCCCTTCACGCCCGAGCAGCGTGAGGCGGTGATGACGTTCGTGCTCGGCCTCGTCGCCGAGCCGCCGGCCCCCCAGTTCGTCTACCAACCTACGGCCCGGGAACAGGCGAGGCTCTCCGGACTGAAGGTCGCGGAGCAGTACAACTGCGGCGGTTGCCACACCCTGCAGATGGACCGGTGGGATGTCCGCTTCAAGCCCGACGCGCTCGGCGAAGGTCAGCAAGTCGCCGACTACCCCTTCCTGTCCCCCCACTTCACGCCGGCGGAGGTGGAGGCCTCGCTGGCGATCGATCGGCAGGGGCTCCGGCGGGCCACGCTCGTCGGCATGCCGGTCCTCGACGCGGAGACGGGGTTGCCGCAGCGTGTCGACGAGGATGGCACCCCCGTGGAAGCGGACGATCCGGAGGCGAGGGGAACGCCCGTGATGCTGTTCCGCGACACGCTCGTCGACGGCGCGCCGCGGATCGTGGGAGGGACGAACGTCATGGTGCCCGACGCGGCGATGCGTGCCGGACGCCACTACCCCGCCCAGGGGGGCGATCTCGCACGACTGCTGTTTCCGGTGGTGATCGCCGACGAGAAGGAGATCAATCCGAACGTCAAGCCGGACGACGCCTGGGGCTGGCTGCCTCCCCCGCTCGCGGGAGAGGGAAAGAAGGTCCAATCGGGATGGCTGCACCGCTTCCTGCTCAATCCCACGATGATCCGCCCGGCTGCCGTCCTGCGGATGCCGAAGTTCAACTTCCAGTCCTCGGAGGCCGCGGCACTCGTCGATTATTTCGCCGCGGTCGACGGTGCCGACTATCCTTACGTGTATGACCCCCGTCTCGACGAGTCGTCGGTCGCGGCGACGGAGACGCTCCGCCCCGGACATCTCGACGGCGCGATGAAGATCGTCACGAACAACAACTACTGCGTGAAGTGCCACCTCGTCGGGTCCTACGCCCCGCCGGGGAATCCCAAGGCACTGGCGCCGCAGTTGGAGGCGGTGCACGAGCGACTCCGTCCCGGCTACGTGCACGACTGGATCGCCAATCCGAAGCGGTTCCTCCCCTACACCGGCATGCCGGTCAACATCCCCTTCGACAAGCCTGTCAGCCAGGATCTGTACGCCGGGGACAGCGATCAGCAGGTCGACGCGTTGACCGACCTGCTCATGCACTACGACCGGTTCGCCAAGCGGGCACTGTCGCTCGATGCCTACCTGAAGCAGTCACCGGCGCCGGCGGCGGAGGCCCCCTCGGCCGCGGCCCCCGGCCCTGTCGGGCCGGCAGCGGGCGGGGGGCCCGGAAACGAACCGGCGGCCGCCGAGGTCGACGAGCCATCGGTCGGCGTCCCGGTCGCCGCCGCCTTCGATCCGTGACGGAGGCCTGATCAGTTCACCCCTTCGCGTCACCCGCCCCTCCGCCCCCGCAACCCCTCCCGGAGATCCTCCCATGCACCGCCCGCTCCCCTTCGCCCGGTTCGCCGGCCCCGCCGCGATCGCCGCGGCCGCGCTCTTCAGCCTCACTCCGGCCACGGCCGACGATTGGGGAACCATCAAGGGCAGGTTCAAGTTCGGCGGGAGCGCCCCCACGGCCGCGGAATTGAAGGCCGACAAGGACGTCGAGGTCTGCGGCAAGCACAAACTGCTCAACGAGGAACTGGTCGTGGGCGCCGACGGCGGGGTGGCGAACGTCGTCGTGTTCGTGCGTGACAAGGACGTGAAGGTCCACCCCGATCTCGCGGGCAAGAAGAAGGACGCGGTCGAGATGGACAACAAGAACTGCCGCTTCGAGCCCCACGTGGCGTTCGTGCAGGTCGGACAGCCGCTCAAGTTGAAGAACTCCGATACGGTCGGCCACAACAGCAACGTGGCGACGATCAAGAATCCACCTTCCAACAGCCTGATCGCCGCCGGCGGCGATTCGACCGTGACGTTCTCGAGCGAGGAGGCCATCCCCGCCCAGGTGACCTGCAACATCCATCCCTGGATGAAGGGCTGGGTGCTCGTGCGTCCCAATCCCTACGCGGCCGTCTCGGCCGCCGACGGCACGTTCGTGATCGAGAACGTCCCGGCCGGCGAGGTCGAACTGCAGCTGTGGCACGAGAAGGCGGGTTACATCGGCGAGATCAAGGTGGGCGGCAAGGCGGAGAAGATCGCCAAGGGTCGCCGGAAGACGAAGGTGGCGGCGGGCGAAAACGATCTCGGGGAGGTGGTGCTCGATGCGAGCCTGTTCAGCAAGAAGTGAGCCGCTGTCGCCGGTGCTTCCGCCCTGCGGTGCGGTCGGGACGGGGCGGTCGCTCGCCGCGCTGGCACTGGCCGCCGGTTCGATGCTGTCCGCCGGCTGCACCGATGGACGCATTCCGCAGCCCGCGGTCGACGTCGCGGCGGCGGAGAGGATCCGCACCGTCCTGTCGGAAGCCTCGGCCTCCGACGGCGCCGGACAGGATGCCGCGGCTCCGACGGGCACCGGTTGGGCGACGCTCAAGGGGCGGTTCGTCTTCGCCGGGTCTCCCGCCGAAGCGAAGGCCCTCGTCGTCGACAAGGACACGGAGGTCTGCACGAAGGACGGGATGAAACTCTTCGACCGCTCGCTGGTCGTCGATCCCTCGTCGAAGGGTCTGGCCAACGTGGTGGTGTTCGCGAGGAAGTCGAGCCGCGTGAAGGAGGCCTCGCCCCCCGCCACGAACCTCGTGTTCGACCAAAAGCAGTGCGAGTTCATCACGCCGGTGTTCGCCGCCCGTGTCGGCCAGCCGATCGACGTGCACAACAGCGACCCCGTCGGACACAACACCAACATCGCCGGGACGAGCTTCAACCAGTTGATCCCCGCCGGCCAGGGGACGCTGTTCAAGCCCGACGCCGAGACCGGGATGCCGACGATGGTCACCTGCAACATCCACCCGTGGATGAAGGCGTACGTCGTGTTCCGCAAGGACGGCTACGTGGCGGTGAGCGCCGCCGACGGGACGTTCGCCATCCCCGATCTCCCCGCCGGCGAGGTGCTGGAGTTTCAGGTGTGGCACGAACGCTCGACCGGTCCGAACGGTGCTCTCGGCCTCGCCCAACCCGCTCTCAAATGGACTCCGAAGGGCCGGTTCCAGGTCAAGCTGGACCCGGACGAAACGAAGGACATCGGCACGCTCGAGGTGCCGGCGTCCGCGCTCGGCGGCTGATGTCGGTCCGTTCCGTTCCTCTTCCGATCACACCCATGCACTCCCACCCCATCCGCCCTGCCGACCGGTCATGCGTCCGGCCGTTCCTGCCGGCGTTCGTGCTGGTCGGATCGTTCGTGTTCACCGGCTGCGGGGCCACCCCGCCGGCCTGGTTCCGCTCGAACATGGTCGAGGCGACGAAACAGAACCTCACGGCCGAGCAGCAGCGACAGGTGGCCACCGTCCTGCAGGCGATGTTCGGCACCCCCGACGAACCGCTCGCCCCGGCCGAATCGGGCATCGACGTCGACAAACTGCGCCTGGCGGCAGGCCCGGTGCGGAGCGACATCGTGGGGCGGAAGAACGGCCTCTACCGCGAGCATTGCGCGCATTGTCACGGGGTCACCGGTGACGCCCTCGGCCCGACCGCGGCGTTCCTCAACCCCTATCCCCGCGACTACCGTCCGGGCGTGTTCAAGTTCAAGAGCACGGAGCGGGCCGACAAGCCGACGCACGCCGATCTGGTGAGGATTCTCAAGAACGGCATCCCGGGAACGTCGATGCCCTCGTTCGCACTGCTCTCCGAGACGCAGATCGACGCCCTGGCGGAGTACGTCAAGTACCTGTCGATCCGCGGCGAGACCGAACTGGCCCTGATGCGTGCCTATTTCGAACTCGACGACGACGCAGAAGGGAAGCTTCCGGAGACGAGGGAGTTCCTCGTCGGCGAGGTCCTCTCCCCGATCGCGGAGCGCTGGAAGGGGGCGGCGGACGCCCTCATCGCGGTCCCGGAAATGCCGGCCGACATCGACATGGCAGCCTCCATCGCCAAGGGGCGTGAGCTGTTCTACGGCGACAAGGCCAACTGCGTGAAGTGCCACGGGCCGACCGCGCTCGGGGACGGGCAGGCCAACGACTACGACGACTGGAACAAGTCGATCGTGACGTGGAAACAGGAACTCGCCTCGGCCGAAAGCGCCGTCCGCGGGGTGGCCCGGAAGGTGCTCGATGGCGACGCCCTGGAGCCGCGCACGATCCCTCCGCGGAATCTGCGGCAGGGCATCTACCGCGGCGGCCGGCGTCCGATCGACATCTACTACCGCGTCCATGCCGGGATCAACGGCGCGCCGATGCCCGCGGCGAAGGGCACCGTCTCGCCGGAGGACATCTGGCACATCGTGAACTACGTGCGCTCGCTTCCCTACGAACTCGACGGCGAACTCGGGGCGGACCGCCCCGCGCTCGCCCGCGACCGGTTCTGACCCCGTCCTGACCACAGCGGTCGGCGACGCCGGCCGAGATCCCGAACGTTCCCGACGATCCCGCGGAGCAGACGGCCGTGACGAACGACAACCGAGACGATGCACCCCTTCCCGCCGAATGGGATTCCGCCCTGCCCAGGGGGCGGCGTTGGGCGGGGATCGTGTGGAGCCTTCTGTTCCTCCTCGTTCCCGTCCTGGGAACGCTCTGCTTCGTCGTGGCACCGTGGTACGACCACTGGCTGCCCAAGGACGTCTCCCTGCACGGCCGCAGCATCGACGGGCTCTTTTATTTCATCCTCGTCCTCACCGGCGTCGTGTTCCTGGCCACGGAACTGATCCTCTTCTGGTTCATGTGGAAGTACGACTCCGCCGTGATGAACGCCCCCGCCAAGTACATCCACGGCAGCCACACGCTCGAGGTGGTGTGGACCATCATCCCCGCCGCCACGATGCTCTTTCTCGCCATCTACCAGATGAACACCTGGGCGGACGTGAAGATGCGTCGGCCGAGGATGGCGCCCTCCGTCGAGGTGGTGGCGCGGCAGTTCGAATGGCGGATCCGCTATCCGGGCGCCGATGGCACCCTCGGCACCCAGGATGACCTCTTCGTGGTCAACGACCTGCACGTGCCCGTCGACGAGGACTTCCTCGTCCAACTGAAGAGCATGGACGTCCTGCACAGTTTCTTCCTCCCCAACCTCCGCGTGAAGCAGGACGCGGTGCCGGGGATGAAGCAGCCGGTGTGGTTCCGGGCCACCGAGACCGGGACCTACGACATCGTCTGTGCGGAGGTCTGCGGCTGGGGCCACTACAAGATGAAGGGTCGAGTGACCATCGAACCCCGTGCCGATTTCGAACGCTGGCTGGCCGGCGTCGAGGCGGCCCAGGGGGCGACCCAGCGCGGACCGGAGGACGCCCCCGCCGCCGCGGCCGATTGACCCCGCCCGTACACCGTCCGTCTCCCCGCACCCGACCCCGGCCCCCCGACACGACCCGAGCGATGCCCCGGAGGAAAGCATGAGCACCGTCACCCATTCCCCCGCCCCGGTCCAGAGTCCAGCGGCAGGGCACGACGCGCATCACGGCGGGGGGCACGGGCAGCCCTCGCTGTCGACGTTCCTCTCGACCTACGTGTTCTCCAAGGATCACAAGGTCATCGGTCTGCAGTTCCTCTTCTCCACGCTCGTGTGGTTCCTCATCGGCGGCCTGCTGGCACTCGCCGTGCGGTGGCAGGTGGCGTGGCCCTGGTCCGACGTGCCGGTGCTCGGAAAGCTCTTCGCGCAGCAGGGCGGCCAGATGGCGCCCGAGTTCTACACGATGCTCTTCACGATGCATGCGTCGGTGATGATCTTCCTGGTGATCATCCCCATCCTCGCGGGCGCCTTCGGCAACTTCCTCATCCCGCTGATGATCGGTGCCGACGACATGGCGTTCCCCACGCTCAACATGTTGAGCTACTGGTTCATGTGGCCCGCGTTCCTCCTCTTCGGGGCGAGTTTCTTCGTCGAGGGCGGGGCGGCGGCGGGCGGATGGACGAGCTACCCGCCCCTCTCCACCAACGTCAACTCGGCGCCGGGGAGCGGCATGGGGCAGACCCTGTGGCTCCTCGGCCTGACGATGGTCGGCGTCTCGTCGATGCTGGGAAGCGTCAACTACATGACGACGATCATCCTCATGCGGGCGCCGGGAATGACGATGTTCCGGCTCCCGATGACGATCTGGGCGATGTTCATCACCGCCATCCTCCAGGCGTTCGCCCTCCCCGTCCTCACCGCGGCGGGCTTCATGCAGCTCATGGACCGGATGCTCGGCACCGGGTTCTTCACGCCCGAGGGCCTGGTGATCAACAACTCGGTCTCCGGGGCCGGCGGCGGCCAGCCGCTGCTCTGGCAGCACCTCTTCTGGTTCTACAGCCACCCCGCCGTCTACATCATGATCCTCCCCGCGATGGGCATGGTGTCTGACATCCTCACCGTGTTCGCCCGCAAGCCGCTCTTCGGCTACCGGCCGATGGTCTATTCGATCGCCGGCATCGCCGGGCTCGGGTTCATCGTCTGGGGCCATCACATGTTCATCTCGGGGATGAACCCCGCACTGGGGATCACCTTCATGGTGGCGACGATGATGATCGCGCTGCCCAGCGCCGTGAAGACCTTCAACTGGCTGGGGACGGTCTGGGGCGGGCGGATCCACTACACCGCGGCGATGCTCTTCGCCCTGTCGTTCGTGGCGATGTTCATCATCGGCGGCCTGTCGGGCATCTTCATGGCGGCGACGCCCGTCGACATCTTCATCCACGACACCTACTTCATCGTCGCGCACTTCCACTACGTGCTCTTCGGCGGCACGGCGATGGGCGTCTTCGCGGGGATCTATTTCTGGTTCCCCAAGATGTTCGGCCGGACGATGAACGAGTTCTGGGGGAAGGTGCACTTCTTCCTCACGTTCGTGTTCTTGAACGGCACGTTCTTCACGATGCACATCCTCGGGGCGGTCGGTTTCCCTCGCCGTCTGGCCGACGCCTACCACTACGAGACGTTCCACCATCTGCAACCGTTGAACGCCTTCATGACCTGGTGTGCGATGGGGATGGTGGCCTCGCAGATCGTGTTCGCCGTCAACTTCTTCTGGAGCATGTTCAACGGTCCGGTGGCCGGGCGGAACCCGTGGCACGCCAACACGCTCGAGTGGACCGCTCCGAGTCCCCCGGGCCACGGAAACTTCGATTTCCAGCCGGTCGTGCACCGCGGCCCCTACGAGTACTCGGTCCCCGGATGCGAGAAGGACCATCTCATGCAGACCGACGCGCCCCACCCAGCGGAGATGGCGGCGGCGGCCCACGCCCACGCCTGACGCGCCCCGATGGCACGAGCCCTCCACGCCACCACCACGGATTCCGCCACGGTCAACTGGCCGAGGGTGGTCGCATGGATGCTGGTCGCGGTGACGGCGTTGCTGCTGTCGTTCGGGGCGTTGGTCACCACGTACGACGCCGCGATGGCCGTGCCCGACTGGCCGAGCACGTTCGGCCATAACATGCTCCTCTATCCCCTCGGTGACTGGTTCTGGGGGCCGTGGGACCTGTTCCTGGAGCACGGCCACCGGCTTCTCGGCATGGCCGCCGGGATGCTGACGCTGCTCCTCGCGGCGGTCACGTTCCGGGCGTCGTCCACCCCGGCGCTTCGGTGGCTGGTCGTCGCCGCGGTGATCCTCGTCGTGTTGCAGGG
>Ga0315903_10010401_pt1 | contig 11094 bp, 10 predicted proteins | sample LakEriMetagenome_7_FD_203524 | JGI IMG/M metagenome (GOLD analysis project Ga0315903, IMG submission 203524) | Freshwater fungal communities from buoy surface, Lake Erie, Ohio, United States - Buoy 2 MA119 | ecosystem: Environmental > Aquatic > Freshwater > Lake | place: USA: Lake Erie, Ohio... | reverse complement strand
GAAACAGTTATGACACCATAACGGTGTCATACACCTAGTATAACACAAATATTACTGACGAGTCAACCTCATTTGATGATATAATATATAAACAATTTTTTTTGAAAGAGGTAAAATGGCAACATATAGAGGATCTGGATCAGGTACATATAATATTGGAGAAAGACCTCCATATGTTAATTGGACTGTTGTTCGTGGAGATACCGCCTCATTTCGTGTTTATGTAACAGATGATGAAAGAAATCCCCTTACCATCGCTGACTGGACAATACAAATGGAAATAAAAAGACCTACAACAAGTCCAGTAGTTCCTGGAGAAATAACAGATACAGCAACTCTTCTTTATAGCATAACTCCAGCTGCCGATGTAGATGATGGCCCAGGAGAGTTTACAGTATCACTTACTGCAGCGCAAACTCTTACACTTGAAACAAATGATATTTGGGATATTGAACTTTCTTTACCGCAGAATGAGATTGTTTGGACAGTTGCTCAAGGCAAAATGACTATTCTTGAGGATGTTACGGCATAGTGGCAAGTGTTACTTTATATGAAACACGACCAGTAAGAACTGCTCGTATAGAAAGAGAAGATTATCTTAATACTTCTTTTAAAACTGGAAAAAGAATATCTTTAATTGAAGAGACACTACCGTTTAGAGTAAAGTTTACCGCTATAATGGTTCCTGGATACGGACCAAATAATGTTCCAGCGATTCCTTTACAGGTTATAGGGTACAGCAACTATATATTATAGGTGGGTAATAAGTGAAAAGTATAACAATAGCAACACCAATGTACGGTGGTATATGTCATGGTGCTTACTTAAAAAGTATCATTACTCTTATTAATTCATTACATAGAAAAGGATATAAGGTTAACTTTTCAGAGCTTTCTAATGAGTCACTAATTACACGTGCTAGAAATACACTAACAGAGATATTTTTAAGAACAGCTGACGAATATTTATTATTTATAGATTCTGATCAAGGATTTAATCCAGAGCAAGTTGTAAAAATGATTGATGAAAACGAATCTTTAATAGGTGCAGCTGTTCCAATGAAAGGTATTAATTGGGATAGAGTTAGGTTAGCAGCAAAAGATGATAAGCCTGATCTTTCTCAATTTACATCTATTTATAATGTTAATATTTCTAATGAACAAAAAGAGATTTTAAAAAATAATCCAGGCCAAAAAGTTGAAGTTGATTACATAGGAACTGGATTAATGTTAATACACAGAGATGTTTTTCAAACATTAAAGGAGTTTACTCCATCCTATAGGTCTGATCAACATTCTGCTGGAGGTGTTTCATATGGAGATACTATCTATGATTTCTGGAGAACTGAAATAGATGCAGAATCAAATAGGCTATTGTCTGAAGATTATAATTTTTGTAAGCTATGGAGACAAGCAGGTGGTAAAATTTATTTAGCCCCATATGTTAAGGTAGTCCATGTTGGAACATACTGGTTTAAATAAACTTGAAGGTTTTGGCCCTGTTTATGTTATAAACATGGAAAGATCTATTCAGCGTAAACAATATATTGAGGAACACTTTAAAAAATATAAAATATCAAATTATTCTTTTGTAAATGCTATAGATGGATCAAAAGAAAATATTGACAATATGTTAGTTAATTCAGTTAGTCGGTTTTTGTCAAATGGAGAAGCAGCATGTTCAATTTCTCATATTAAGGCAATAAATCAATGGTTGCACGAATCAGATTCTGAATATGCAATTATTGCTGAAGATGACATTAGTTTTGAAACTGTTGACTTTTGGGACTTTACTTGGAAAGACTTTTTAGGGTCTATAAATAAAAAATACGATATATTACAAATGGCAATAATAAATAATTTTATAGTTAACCCAAGGCTTCATTTGAGAGAGTACTTGGACTGGTCTGCTTCAGCATATCTTATAAAACGTTCATTTGCAGAAAAGCTTGTTAAAAAGCATTTAGTTGATGAAAAGTATATTCTTGGTAGTAATAGACTAAAGTCTTTATCAGAAGGGCTGCTATATACAGATGGCTTATGTTATTCCATTCCTCTTTTTACCTACAGCACAGACCTTGGATCAAACCTTAACCCAGAACATGTAAATACAATACATCTAAGATCAAAAAATCAAGTTTTAAAATATTGGAAAAACAATAAAAGATTTAAATTAGATTTAATTTAAATAAAATATGTTATAATTTGACCATGGCCAGATTACCACTATCCACTGTAAAGACTAAGTTTCAAACGGGCGATAGGCCCACAGAACAAGACTATGTAGATTTAATTGATAGTCTTTCTGCCCAGGCAACAGATCTTGGAACCATGGGCAATAATGAAAATACCATCACAGGAATTGAAAGTGCTACCGTTGTTGATAACTTTGACGCAACGGCATGGAGGATGGTTAAGTATATTATCTCAATAGCTAAAACATCTGCTGGAGATAATAAATTTTATGCAACAGAATTGACCATACTCGTTGACGGTACAGATGTAAATGTATCTGAGTATGGAACAATAGACAATGATGGGAATATTGGCACCGTTGCTGTCTCTCGTGTGGCAAACACAGTAAATATAACTGTAACACCACAAGTGGGGATTACGCCTGTAACAGTTCGTTATGCACGAATTGGACTCAAGGCTTAAACTACAAGGAGATATAAATGGCTACAGTCAACAAAGACTTTAAAATTAAAAACGGTCTTATCGTTGAAGGTGCTAATGGTACCATCAATGGATATGACATTCTTACAAAAGATGCAGCAGACCAAAGCTATATCATAGGTTTAGTAGGTGGCTCTGCAAACTCCGAAGCTATTGCAAACTCAATAGTTCTTCGTGATGCAAATGCAAGCTTCTCTGCAAACGTTATCACAGCAGATCTTGTTGGTGACGTAACTGGTCAAGTATCAGATATTTCAAATCACGATACTGGCGATCTTTCTGAAGGCACAAATCTTTACTTTACAAATGCCCGTGCTGAAGCAAGCATTATTGAAATGCTTACAAATGCTACACAAACAAACATTTCAATCACCGAAATCGGTGGCGGTCTTGTAATTGAAGCAGAAAATGGTGTAGCAGATTCTACAACAGATGATCTTGACGAAGGAGTAAACAACCTATACTTCTCAAATACAAGAGTTCATAATACTCTTAGTGCTGGAGAAGGTCTTCAATATAATGGTTCTGGAGAGTTCAGCGCTCACCTTGGTTATGGATTAGAAATTGCAAACAATGCAATCAGAATTGATGATGATGTTATTGCAACAGATGCAGATGTTTCTTCTGCAATTTCAGCACATAACGTATCGTCTAACGTTCATGGTGTTACTGGAAATGTTGTCGGTACAACAGATGCACAGACACTTTCCAACAAGACTCTTGGATCAAACCTTGATGCAAACAACTACACTGTAACAAACCTTCCATTACCAAGTAACTCAACAGATGCAGCTTCAAAAGCATATGTTGATGCTGTTTCTGAAGGTCTTCATATTCACGCAGCTGCAGTTGCTGCAACAACAGCAAATATTAATCTTGCAACAGACCTTGAGAATGGGGACATTCTTGATGGTGTAACGCTTGCTACTGGAAATCGTGTTCTTGTTAAGAATCAGAGCACAGCTTCTCAGAATGGTATTTATGTCGTTCAAGCATCTGGTGCAGCAGTTCGTGCAACAGATTTTGATGCCCCAGCAGAAGTTGATGGTGGTGATTTTATCTTCGTTACTGGAGGTACAACACAGGCCGATACTGGTTGGGTACAAACATCTGAGCTTGTAGCAACAATTGGTACAGATCCAATTTACTTCACACAGTTCTCAGGTGCAGGAACATTCCTTGCTGGATATGGACTTTACCTTGACGGAAACACATTTAATGCAAATGCTAACGTTCTTGCAAGTCTTGATTATGTTGCAAATGCAGTTTCTGATCACGCAGATCTTGTTCACGATGTTCACGGTATTGATGGTCTTACTGATGGAAATATAGTAGGTACAGATAAACTACAGACTCTTACAAATAAGACCCTCGGAAGCTCTGTTACTTTGGGAGCTGATCTTGATGCAGTAAACTCATATACGATTGTAAATCTTGAAGAACCTTCAAACAATCAAGATGCTGCTACAAAGTTTTATGTAGATAATGCAATTACTGGAGTTGGAAACACAATTTCTGGTCTTGACACCGATGATATTGCTGAAGGAACTACAAACTTGTATTATTCAAATACAAGGGTTGATGATTACATAAACGCTTCTATTGATACTGATGACATTTCAGAAGGAATTACAAATCAGTACTTTACGAATGCACGTGCTGAAGCAACAGTCATTGATATGTTGACAAATGCAACAAAAACCAATATCTCAATTAGTGAAATTGGTGGAGCACTCGTAATTGAAGCAGAAAATGGTGTTGCTGATTCTGATACTGACGATCTTGCTGAAGGTACATCAAATCTGTACTTCACCAATGCTCGTGCAGTTGCAGCTCTTGAAGCAATAACTCCAGACTTTGCTGAGATTGATATCAACAGTCTTGCAACACAAGTTGCTGCAACAACTGGAAGTGTCGCTACAGCAAGCCAAGTTACCGCATATAGCTGGCCAAAAGCAGATTATCGTTCTGCAGAATTTTTGGTTAAGGTTGCATATTCAACACATACAGAAGTTTCTAAGGTTCTTTTAACAATGGATACATCTGATAATATTGCAATAACTGAATATGCAATAGTTGGAACAAATGGTTCTGCATCTACAATTACCGCAGATGTTAGTGGTAGTGATGCAAGATTACGAGTAACAACTCTTAACAATAACTCAACAGTTACCGTAATGGGTACATTGTTAGTATAATTTAAAATAAAGGAGAACCAGTGGCTACAGTTAACAAAGACTTTAAAGTAAAGAATGGCCTTATTGTTGGCGGAGGCGGAAACTTTACAGGTACTGTAACAGTTGCCACCCCAACACTTGGAACACATGCTACAACTAAAGACTATGTTGATGCACTCACTGGTTCTCCATCTATTCCAGTTGGTAATACTGCTCCAGCTTCTCCAGAAAACGGAGATTTATGGTTTGATTCACTAACTGAAAGAGTTCACGTATATTATTCTGGCAGTTGGCTGGCAATTGCAAATCTTGAAGATGCAGAGGTATTACAAGATCACATCCATGATACATCAATTGATGGCTCTGGACTTATAGTAAGTACTTTTGTAAGCGGTGGGGCATATAATGAACCAGGATATATAGTTAGTGGTGGAAACTATAATACCGTCACTTTTGAAGCAACATGGGATGGCGGAATAGCAATAGATAATTTTAATTAATTATCTGTTATAATAATACCACATACAGAGGAGTGTATAAATGGCAACAAGAATGCAACAGCGCAGAGGAACTGCAGCTCAATGGACTGCAGCTGATCCAATTCTCAATGTTGGAGAAATAGGTTATGAAACAGACACTAACAAATTTAAAATCGGTGATGGAGTAAATCACTGGGCTAACCTAGTACACTTCTATGACTCACAAACAGTAGCAGCTTTAATTGATCAGTATCTTGATTTTGAAGATGCACCAGAACTCCTTGATACAATTAAAGAACTTGCAAACGCCATTGGAAATGATCCTAACTTTTTAGCAAACGTAGCAACAATAGATTATGTTGATACAGCAGTTACTAACGCAACAACAAATATTTCGGCTCTTGCTGGAGTTGGACTAGAATATGATGCTGTAAATGACAATATCAATATTGATGATTCAATTGTCCAGACTCGTGTAGCAAATGTTTCTGATACTGAAATTGGATATCTTAATGGTGTTACATCAGCAATTCAGTCTCAAATTGATAGCAAACAAGATGCTGTTGCAGGCGTAACTAGTGCAGAAATAGGTTACTTGGCAAATGTTACTGCAGATATTCAATTTCAAATTGATTCAAAAGCAGCATCGGCAGATATTTCTGAGCTTTCAATAGATGCAGTTGCAAATGCTCTTACAAGTGCAAGCCATACAAATATTACAGTATCCTATAATGACAATGCTGGAACAATTAGCCTTACAGCAGCTCCAGGATATACAGATGAAAATGCACAAGACGCAGTAGGAAATGCAGTCGGTCTTGGATTATCTTATGATGATTCAAGTGGAGCTATTTCTGTTAATGCTGCAACGGTTCAATATCGTGTAGCAGATGTTTCTGATACAGAGATTGGCTATCTTAACGGAGTAACTTCTGCAATTCAAACACAGATAGATTCTAAGGCAAGCACAACTGATCTTTCAAATCACGCATCAGATACAACAAGTGTTCATGGTATTGCAAATACAGAAACCATTGTTTTTACAACAGACAGCGGTACTGTAACTTCTACAATGATTGCTAATGAAACAATTGTAAATGCTGATATTGCAAATACAGCTGGAATTGCACTTAGCAAGCTTGCTATTGATCCATTAGATCGTGCAAATCATACTGGCACACAAGCAGCAAATACAATTTCAAATTTTGATACACAGGTAAGAACTTCTAAGGTAACTGACCTTGCTGCTCCAACAGGTTCATTCTCAATGAATAGCCAAAAGATTACAAATCTTGCATCTCCAACAGATTCAGCGGATGCTGCTACAAAAGGATATGTAGATTCTGCAGTTGAAGGTCTTCACGTTCACCCTTCTGTTAAAGCAACAACAACGACAAACGTTGCTCTTGCAAGCGCTCTTGAAAATGGAGACACACTTGATGGTGTAACTCTTGCAACTGGAGATAGAATTCTTGTTAAGGATCAAACTACAAAATCTGAAAACGGAATTTATGTTGTCCAAGCTTCTGGTCAACCAACACGTGCAACAGATTTTGATACTGCAGCAGAAGTTGACAGTGGTGACTTCGTATTCGTAGATCAGGGAACAGTTTATGGAAATACTGGATGGGTTCAGATTAATACCCCAGCAACCATTGGAACTGATGCTATAGAATTCGTTCAATTCTCTGGTGCAGGTACATATACTGCAGGAACTGGATTAACACTAAGTGGAACAGTATTTAGCATTAATACTGGAACTACGGTTGATTTAAATACTGCCCAGACTTTAACAAATAAGACATTAACTAGCCCAACATTAACATCCCCAGCTCTTGGTACTCCAGCATCTGGTGTCATGACAAATGTCACTGGCTTGCCTCTCACTACTGGTGTAACTGGAACTCTTCCAGTAGCCAATGGCGGTACTGGAATTACATCTTTCGGTACTGGAGTAGCTACTGCTCTTGGAGTAAATACAGGAACATCTGGTGCATTTGTTGTTAATGGAGGAGCACTTGGAACTCCATCATCTGGTACCCTTACAAATGCAACTGGTTTGCCACTAACGACTGGTGTAACTGGTACATTGCCAGTAGCTAACGGCGGTACAGGTATTACATCTCTTGGATCTGGTGTTGCAACATTCCTTGGAACACCATCATCGGCTAACTTGCTGGCAGCTGTAACAGATGAGACTGGTACTGGAGCTCTTGTATTCGGAACATCTCCAACAATTGCAACTCCTAGAGTACAAATGGCAATGAATGCACAAACTGGAACAACTTATACACTTGCTCTTACAGATGCATCAAATAGGTGGGTAACATGTGATAATACTTCTGCAATTACTGTTACTGTTCCACCAAGCGTATTCTCAGTAGGAGATCAGATTGCTGTACAGCAAACAAATACTGGTCAAGTAACATTTGCAGTAGGATCTGGTGTAACAATTACATCTGCTGGTGCAACAACAGCTGCTCCAAAGATTAGAACACGTTACGCTTCAGCAGTTGTAATATGTACTGCAAGCAATACGTTCACAATTATCGGTGATATCGTATAATAATAATTAAAATAAAAAACATTAACACGCTCTTAACAGGGCGTGTTTTTGTTTTGTCTTAATCTGTGCTATACTTAGGTACTACTTTGAAAATTGCAAAGTACTCATATTATTTTTATTACGAAAGGTTTTTAAATGTCAGATATCTTTTCATTCCGTCTTGTAGATGATTTTGTCAATAAATACAGTGAGGTAGAACCGCCGTTTGGCTTTGCCGATGCTGGTGGTAACTCACTTGGAGAAATAACATTTATTAGGACTTACTCTAGAGTAAAAGAAGACGGTACAAAAGAACGCTGGCATGAAGTTTGTAGGCGAGTAATTGAGGGTATGTATTCAGTACAAAAGAATCATGCCAAGGAAAATCGTCTACCTTGGAATGATAATAAGGCTCAGAAGTCTGCCCAAGAAGCTTTTGATCGTATGTTTAATCTTAAATGGACTCCGCCAGGGCGTGGTATGTGGGCATTTGGAACCCCTATGACAATGGAAAAAAGAAACTCTGCAGCCCTTCAAAATTGCGCTATGGTTTCTACAAAAGACCTTGATAAGAATGACCCAGGAGCTTTATTTGCGTGGGTAATGGATGCTTTGATGCTAGGTATTGGGGTAGGCTTTGATACTGTTGGAGCAGAGAAAAAATTTCCTATTTATGATCCATCAGAGCCACCATTTGTTTATGAAATACCAGACACTCGTGAAGGCTGGGTAGAGTCAGTAAGAATGCTCATTAATTCTTATTTAAGGCCAAATCAAGCTATTCAACAGTTTAGCTATAACCTAATCCGTCCTCTAGGGGCACCCATAAAAGGCTTTGGAGGCGTTGCAAGCGGTCCACAACCACTAATTGACCTACATAACCGTATTCGTAAAGTCATCGGCGGTAGAATTGGAGAAACACTTGATAGTCGTGCTATTGTTGATATCGTAAACCTTATTGGAACATGTGTTGTTTCTGGTAATGTTCGTCGTTCTGCAACTCTAGCTTTGGGTGCTGCTGGAGATGATGATTTTATTAATCTTAAAAATGCAGAAGTTTTTCCAGAACGCAATTCATTTGATCCAGAAAATCCAGGATGGGCATGGATGAGCAATAACTCTATTTCAGCAGAAGTCGGAACTCGGTATGAAGATTATGTTGATTTAATTGCAAATAATGGAGAACCAGGATTTATTTGGCTTGATGTTGCTAGAAATTTTGGTAGGCTTGCAGATCCTGCAGATGGAAAAGATTATCGTGTAATGGGTTTTAATCCATGTGCAGAGCAACCTCTTGAATCTTATGAGCTTTGTACGCTTGTTGAGGTTCATCTTAACAGACATGAATCCAAGGAAGATTTTCTTCGTACATTAAAGTTTGCATATCTTTATGGCAAAAGCGTAACTCTTATTCCTACACATTGGCAGCAAACAAATGGTATTATGCAACGTAATCGTCGCATTGGCACGTCTCTTACTGGTATTGCTTCATTTGCAGATAAGAAAGGTTTACCAGCAGTCCGTGAGTGGATGGATGAGGGATATAAGACTATTCGTAAATACGATCATTCATATTCTGAATGGCTTTGTATTCGTGAGTCTATTCGTGTAACAACTGTCAAACCATCTGGGTCTGTATCTATTCTTTCAGGAGCTACACCAGGAGTTCACTGGGCTCCAGGTGGTGACTATTTCCTTCGTGCAATTCGTTTTGGTGATACTGACCCTATGCTTCATTTATTTAAAGCAGCAGGATATAAGATTGAAAAAGATCTTGTATCAGCAAATACCCAGGTAGTATATTTCCCAGTTCATTCGGGTCATCCAAGATCTGAAAAAGATGTAACATTATTTGAAAAGATAGCGCTTGCTGCTACCGCTCAAAAATACTGGTCAGATAATGGTGTTTCTGTTACGCTTTCTTTTGACAAAGAAACAGAGACTAAACATATAGCTCCTGCCCTGCACATGCACGAAGGGCAGTTAAAGGCTGTATCATTTTTGCCAATGGGAAATACGGTATATCCACAGCAACCATATACTCAGATCACAAAAGAAGAGTATGAGTCATATATTGGAAAGATCAAAAAGATTAATTGGTCTGCTATTTATGATGGGGTTGGCAATCTTGACTCTGTTGGTGAGGCATATTGCACTACGGACAGCTGTGAGATAAAAATAGGATAAAGTGGTTTTGTTAGGTACAAAATTGCTATAATCTGGTATACTTATGGTCATGAACAATAAAAATAATCCATTAATTAGTCCAAAAACTGGCAAGCCTATTGTAAGTAATGTAAGGCGAAAAGTCATTGAAAAAAACTATGACTGGGGTCTTTATGTTTATAAAAAGTCTAATGGCAAGTGGTTTACTGATGGCAATGGAAATGTTCTAAATATCCCATCAATGCGAGGGGATATAACAAAAATAGCAGAACTAAAAAATGCAGCAAAACATTATGGCGATGAAGGTGACGGTAGCTGTATTTTTGTTCCAGGACTTACAAGAATTTCAGAAGAAGAGCATACTGAGCAAATGGATAGATTTAAAAATGGATTGCTTCCATCAATGAACGATCTCGGCGCTATTCATGCTGCACAGCAAACATTAAAAACCTATGGAAGAGATGCATACGAAAATGAATAATAATTTTGACTATATTCAGGCATCATTGAATACTCAGACAGATGATGATAGTGCTTTTAAAGATCATGATCCATTTAATAAATCTTGGGAAGTCTTAAAGGACTACGCTGGTTTAGATCAAAATTTTAAAAGACGAACAAGTAGAAGTTTAACTAAGTATGTTAATACAGAAACAGATGCATATCTAAACTCAGCAGCTGCTATACCAACAGGACAGGATGCACAGTCAAAACAAATCAATCCTGGCACAGTGTATAGAAACGGTTATGGGTTATTTGATGTAATTACTCCTCCGTACAATATGTATGAGTTAGCTAATTTTTATGATACAAACTTTGCAAACCATGCTGCAATTGATGCAAAGGTACAAAATATAGTTGGATTAGGATATCGCTTTGATATTACAGATAGGACACTTCTTAGTTTTGAAATGTCAGAAGATGAAGGAAAAGTAGAAAGAGCAAGAAATAGAATTGAACGTGCAAAGATTGCTATGCGAGATTGGGTAGAATCTTTAAACGATGATGACAGCTTTGTATCAACTATGACAAAAGTATATACAGATGTTGAA
>Ga0315903_10010394_pt1 | contig 11097 bp, 10 predicted proteins | sample LakEriMetagenome_7_FD_203524 | JGI IMG/M metagenome (GOLD analysis project Ga0315903, IMG submission 203524) | Freshwater fungal communities from buoy surface, Lake Erie, Ohio, United States - Buoy 2 MA119 | ecosystem: Environmental > Aquatic > Freshwater > Lake | place: USA: Lake Erie, Ohio... | reverse complement strand
CTGTGCGTGTAATTGCGCCCTTCCTTGCGACTGTGCCTGTGCCTGTGCCTGTAATTGCTGATACATCTGTAATATTTGTAAACTCTGTTGTTCTTGATTCACATTGGTATTCGTATTCGTATCTATGACTTGAACCGGGTCAACACTTATATCGTCATCATTATTATCAAGGTTCTGGTCCGGGTTCAGGTTTATATTTGACATTGTAGGCGGTTGTGGCGGTTGTGGCGGTTGTGGCGGTTGTGGCGGGTTCGATGATGTATGCGATGAAATAGATGGCGCATCGGGGTCTATTCCGGCTGTATTGCTCGGACTTGCTTCCCTGCTACCTTGTCTACTTGCAAACTCATATTCACGTTCATTATTATAAGGGTTTACTTTGACTTCGGTGAGTCCATTTACAAAGTTCGGCTTCTTAACTCTCTTATACCGACGATACTTTCCATTATATACTTCAATAATATCATCATCAATTAATGGTGCGATATCTTGCATATTTTTAATGTCGGTTTTCACAATATTCATCATGTTTTCGGCACTTGCTCGTTGCTTTCGGTGAAGCGTGAGTTCAATCTGCAACTTTTTTGAGATTTGAGAAAATTGTAAAGAACAGATTCGGTGCGACTCTGCTCTCTTGGCCAATTGAAAGTATGTATCTACCGACTTGATAATCCCAACAAACACACTTCCTACACCTAAAATAATATTCATCTGGTCATATTGTAAATCGATACCAGTAATAAACCCTATCGCGCTACTCAAAATAATAACAGGGATGTTGATATAATTCGAGTACTTGTTATATTTTTCATATGACATACGATGAAGTATAGAAAGCGACTCGCATTCTTCGGAGTTTTCTTTCAAAAGTTTCTCAAGTTCGGTATTATAAGTAATATTTTCAGCCATAACAATAATAGACTATAAATATGTATATATGTATATAATTTTCTAAATAATCGAACTCTGTCCTCTTGGAAGAAAAATAACAAATAATCCAATTGCAATGAACCATAGCAAATAACTGATATAAAACACAAACTCAATGTCAAAAAATCTCATAATTTGTACAATTATCCCACTGACAAAAAGAAGCATTATGAAATTATAAAGTTTATTATCTAATAGTCCCATTTTGTATAATGAATATAGTTATATATTCAATATACTATCATTTCATTCCATTCCATTCCATTCCATTCCATTCCATTCCATTCCATTCCATTACATTCCATTCCATTCCATTACATTATCGTATAATCTAAATACGCTGGATCATACTTTTCCGGACATTTTTCCACGTCAACCTCATAGTACGATAACAGTTTAAAATTGCGATGGTCGCAAACAGACCATATCGGTCGAAGAATATTTTTATTATCTATTTTATAATACCCGTTGTATATCGTATCGTAATCATTCGTCCAATCATAATCAAAACTGTAAATGCTATCAAATAGTTTATTTGCACGATACGAGTCCTGAGTTTGGTGAACACTATTTACTTTTGCATTAAACAGAGTTTTTCTCTCAAGAAACTTTTTCACATTTTCTTCGTTGTAATCATCATCAATAAAGACGGTCTTCATACTTTTTGTAAATACAGCATATCGCGAAATACCTCCATTTATCGTCTCTCGCCTATTCATTCGACCTTCATTCTGCCGGATATAACACGCCCAATAAAACGACTGTTCTAATGTCGTAAAATAATAAAACGGGCCGTACCTTGAAATGATTGATTCGCGTTTCAATCCATATATTGCAATATTCTTCGCATAACAAATATCCGACCCATAATATAATATTGTCGGCGCTTCAATATTTACATTTTTAAACCGATTCATCAGATTGTTTGAAACAATTGTCGCCTGAAGTATACCTGCGGTCGGATATGCAATAAAAAACTCGATAGCGCTATTATTTATCGGGATTGTCAAATATTTCTGATTATACATAATTTCTGTTGTGCATACCCAAAACCAATGATACGATGATTTCTGTAGAGAGATGAATGCATTATCTTCATTTTTGCTGTCTTGTACAAAATACTTTTCGTAAAATATAAAACATTCATCCGTAATTGCATCGTGTAAAAATCCCTTGAATCGATACTTTCCGATGAAAAGTTGTTTCATGATTCCATCCGTGGTTTTACGTATATTCTGTTTTGAATGATGATGAACCTCTGGAAAATGGCACCCTTTATCTGACGCCGTCGTCGTCGTATCGTAATAAAATAAAAACTCTAAAAATGGCAATGAACTACTGCTATTGATTCTATAAATAACCACTTGGTATTTTTTGATATCTGGGTGTGTATCTACAAACTCCTCGACGTCATACTGCAACTCTTCTTCTATAAAGGTATAATGGTAGTGTTTTCCAGTCGTATCATTTGTTCCTACGGATACAATATAGTCATTATTATCTGGGTTGGTAGAATGGTCAAGGTCGGGGTCGAGGTCAGGGTCGGGGTCGGCCCCCCTTTTTCTTAAGTTATATTCTTCTTTTTCTTCTTCGCTGTCTGAATAACCTGATTCAGAATCATATTGGGATTCGATACCTTCCTTTCTATCATATTCGCCACCATCTTCTTCATCCGCCGAATCGATGAGAGGAGGTTCGTCTTTTTTTTCAGGGTCAAACTTCAATATTTCGCGTAATGCATTTTTCTTTCTAGCACCGCCACTGTAAAACATAAATATCAGTTTATTATACAGAAATACTGATATTCATATAACATATATGTTTATTTGATTTTTGGTATTTTCATTTTAATAGACTCCCGCGTTTTTTCAACACGAGAGGACAATAAAAACTCAGTGAGACTATCGACTTTATCCTTGTCATCCTTATAATAAGTAGTAAGTGCCGACTTCAGTTGTCCATTGTTCAGTGGAGCGCGAGTCTTTGTTTTTGAATATACGATTCGCCCATTTGCAATATCAAAACAGTCAATCTCGTTCTGTTTCATAACTTTCAAAAGAGAAGCCGATAATTGTTGATGAATCAGTTTACGTTTCTTAATTTCGGCAGATAGCGTACCTATTTCATTTTCAATACGAATCCAATGACGCAAATGGTCTTTCAATTGTTCCTTCGTTATACTTGGTGCATCGGCGGAATCGGGTGCATTAATCGGCGCGATTTGGACAATATCCGTGCATATTGCCGCCGCCGCCGCCGCTGTCGCGGGTTTATCGCCTGGAACTGGAAGAGGATATTGTTGCTGCATAGTTTTGCTTATTCTTTGTATTATAATTATAAACAATATAATTATTCGATGTTATTTTCGCGGTTTTTGTGCTAAACGATATGCAGGTTTATTATGCGCACATTCTTTATCAATAATATGAAAATCAACTGCCGACGCATTCCCGCCAGTTATCGCACTTGCAAGACGCGCGTATCCCCAAGAGTGTGGCGTTTGATTTGGGCGAGACCCCGATGAAAAATAGGCGCCTTCTCCTTTTCGCACAATTTGCCTCAACCCTTTTAATGAACACCCAGATTGCCTCGATAATTCTCTTGTAGGTTTAATATGGTCTACCCCATATATCTTCCTGGCACGTTCGATATGCTTTGATGGTTTAGACTGAAACGACCCAACCGCCTTTCGCGTATAATACTTCTTACGTCGATAAAGGCTGCGGGACTTGATGAGTTCTTTACGTTGACGCACCCTATCGCGCCGTGATAGTGTATCCGGAAGATATCGCTTTATAAAGTTCATTATAATACTACTACGATTTTTATAATATAGTATTATATAAAATGCTGAAACGTGTCCGCTTGACTCTGATGGGGGATACCCATAACAATAATAAAAATGCATCCTATGTTGCCGGGTCGGGCGTGGGTTCCTCTTCTATATCGGCCCGTCGTGCAAAATTGCACCGGTCAGCGCCACCGGCATCTTCATTGTGTCCCTTACAGCCTCTTCCCGGAAATTCACGCGTGAATAACGTATTTATGAAGATGTAAATCTCTCGACTACATAACATCTATTATATTTTCAGGCCGGGTGAGTAGTAGTAGTACCTTTACTATAATGCGCTTTACAAAATGTCGGGAGTCCGGTATCTTGTATAGCATTTGCGTATGTTGCCGTTTTAGGAACCCACGCCGGTTTACCACACAGACATCCCTTACGCGCCCCAGACAATAATGTAAATGTACATACATTCTCATTTAACCCAGGCGACACATCCGATATTGTTGCAGGGTTATGATACGATACAATAATATTCTGCGATTCAGCATCCCCCAATTGTTCATTCAGTTTAGCTTTTGCCCGGGTTTTTGGTCTACGCGGAGATGAAGGCTTTGTCTCTAATTTAGTCAGATGTTTATTACATAACATCATATCGTACTTTTTGTTATATATACATGAACACTTACACGTATTCGATTCATTTGTAGTGAATACTGTGTTGCTTCCTCCAGATATAAATTGATTGTATTCGCAAGTCAGCGCAGGAAGTGAAAGATTCGACGGAAAATTCACATACTTCACTTTAGATATATCCGGATAAGGATAATACGGAAGAATATTGTGAGTTATTGACCGACAATACGGGCATTTTATTTCATCATATTGCAATCTATTTATTTCGAGGTTATACGAACTATTATACAGTAAAGATGTTACAGGAGGATTTGGTGTTTGGGCATTGTTTCCTTTTGTTTGTTTTGTATACGTTGTTATCAACTTCGATGATATATTTTTAGGCAATAACGAACATTTTTGAAACAGCACTTCATTAAAGAGTGGAACATAATTGAACTTATGACCACATTTCAACGTTATGTGGTCCTTTTGTAATGGTTCATTTGTAATCAAACATCGCGGCGGTTCTTGTGTTGCCGCTGTTGCCGCTGCCGACGATACGTTCATTTTATCAACCTTGATTTGCTTCAATTCTTTGAAAAAATCGACATCATTTTCTAATGTATAGACATAGCCCGAGTTCATTCTTCAATTCAATCTGCGTGTTATGGATATAATATTGTAGTTTTTTTATATCCATATAATTATATTTATTCCATTTAGATATACCATTCAGATATACTATCCCGCATATAATATTTATTATGGTGTCAAAAAGTGTATGGGGTCCGTGTGTATGGTATTTATTTCATACATTGGCGTATAAAGCAGTCCCCGCCAATTTTAATGAAATCAAGGATGAACTTATTCAATACATTCAACGTATTTGTGCGAACTTACCATGTCCGGAATGCACACAACACGCAACGGACTATATGAAATCACATCATCGCATAATAAATCAAATAACCACGAAAGAACACCTCCATTACTTTTTGGTCGATTTTCATAATGCAGTGAATGTTCGAAAGAACAAACCCGCGTTTACATACGAACAGGCGAATGAACAATATAGCCGCGCCAAAACACCTGACATCGTCCAGTATTTTTTCAGAATATACGGAGAACGATCCAGTGGTGGGAATTTGAAAATGTTTACAAACGGGTTTCAAAAACAATTATTGCTTTCGGATTTTTCTGCGTGGATGGTCCGGAATTATAGCAAGTTTTACGGGTAAAGGCTGATAGGTGGACAGGTGCCTCTATTTACGGCATACGCGATTTCTTTACCTTTGTAGGGAAGAACCGGGTGTAATGTTTAATAACATATTCCACTGTCGCGTCTTTGGCCTTCGGATACAAATGTAATTCGTACGCATCTTGGGACCTATACGACGTTAAAACTGCGACAATATCGGGGTCCTTTTCGAACGTGTCGTATTGTTTTTGATGGTCGTCGCTTAGATAATCGTGGGTTGATTTCGGCATCGTATGCATTTCGTGGGTGCCGTTTTTCTTTATCAGCACGACTTTACGCCCCGATGCGAGGTCCTGCCAAAATCTCTCGAGAGGCTTGTTTTTACCCCAGACAGATTCGGGGTCGGCCTCCATCGCTAGAACTCGCGCGGACTTGTTTTTGCGTCGCTTCATCGTAGTAGTACGTTTCTTCTTCAGTTGCCATCTCTGGACGCCGCGTGTATCAGCGACAATGGTCCACTTATTTCCATCATTGCCGGTTTTGGTTGTTCCGGGCTTGAATAGGGTCGCACTAGCTGTAGGCGCTTTTCTTGTTCCACTCGCCATAAGAAGTGTATATATTATGAACGTAAAATAATATATATACACAACGGCGCAACGCGCAACGCGCAACGAGCAAGGCGAGTGGATCGGCGCTGATCATCTATAAGTCCTGTATAACCTGCCCGTTCTTATATACAGAACACTTGAACGTTTGGTTCTGTGGTCGTTTACATACGACATTATTACTCGTTAGATCATTGAAAAATAGTAAACTTTCAAAATTGTTGAACTTCAGCATAAAGTACCAGGCTGCGCCTAGAAACCCGCCAACAATGCCTCCAATGGTTATACCACGAGGAACGGTACACGAATACTGGAGTTTTACATAAGCATCAACCGCAAATATACTAACAACCACACCAATAATCCAGAAATTGATTTGGTTATTACTCAACATCGGGAGAAGTAAATATAGCAATGTAAATGAAATAAACATACTGTTATAATTCGGAACATTATATTGCGTCGGGATAATAGGAAACTCTACGAGATTACAGATGGCCCCCTGATTTTGGACAGGCTCACTTCCAATAACCATACTAATCATAAAATTAATAACAGTTGCTATTAATACTCCACCTAGATATATCAACCCCTTTATGTTCTGATTAAACACCGAAACAAGAACCAAGAAGGTTCCTAAAAATAACGGTGCAAATACACTGAATAGTTGAACAATATTAGAAAATGTAAGTTGAAGTCCCATTCTATCGATATAGTTATATACTCATAGTATTTTATTCTTTACGGCCAAATGGATATTAAACACATAACACGATAATATCTACTAGCCCCAGCTCATTGTCATATTATTGCAAAATGGGTATTCCAAGTTATTTCTCCAACATTGTCAAACAACACAAGCATGTCATTCGAAAATTGTCCGGGTTGCCACAAATACACAACTTATATATGGATACAAATGGACTTATCTATGATGCAGTACGCGTAGTTGGGTCAATAACCGGATTGTCGAATGATGAATATGAGACAAAAATTATCAACGCCGTCTGTGAAAAAATCGATGAATATCTCGCGCTGTTTCGCCCAACAACTAAAATTATGATAGCATTTGACGGGGTTGCACCAGTTGCTAAACTGAATCAACAGCGCGAGAGAAGGTATAAGTCGTGGTTTACCACGGTCGTTGAGAAGACAATCACGCGAAAAAATGAGGCGTTGAATCATAGTGCTGCAGTCGTCGTCGATGCAGCCGCCGCCACTACCACTACCAGCGAGACAAAATCCTGGAATACATCCGCGATAACACCCGGAACTAGATTTATGCAAAAATTAAATACCAGAATGCTAGATTATTGCAATGAGAAAAGGCGCGAGATTGGCGCGACTGTAGAATATATTTATTCCGGTAGTTCTGTTCCAGGAGAGGGCGAACATAAGATCTTCGAATACATTCGTTCAGAACCCGCGTATCATAAGACCGCAACCACGTTGATTTACGGGTTGGACGCAGACTTGATTATGCTTTGTTTAAATCATCTACACATCTCTCATAATATTTATTTGTATCGTGATACGCCGGACTTTATTCAATCATTGGATAGTACGCTTTCAAGTAGTGAGCAGTATTATTTGGATATTCCCGCGTTTGCATGTTCATTAGAGGCGGTTATGCGCGAGACAACCGCGCCGGCTATTGGACGTACCACCGGTTATGCGTACGTTTCTGATTCAAAAACCGTCGCTGCTGCTACTACGACTCAAGAATCTAGTATATCGACATCCCATATAACCCCGGATGTTATTGCCGCAATCGACGACTATATTGTTATGGCATTTATGCTTGGAAATGATTTTATGCCACATTTTCCATCATTGAATCTCCGAACAAACGGAATGACGGTACTACTTCAAACCTATGCAAATATGTTTCGCGAAAGTAAAGAGTATTTGGTTCGGCGGAATGGTATGTCCGGGCAACCGACAATCGTATGGAAGACGATGCACTCATTTATTGCTTTACTTGCAGATACAGAGCATAATCGATTTATGAATGAGCATAAAATGCGCGACCGACACGGAAAACAACGATTTGGCAGCGACGGCGGTGGCGCACAACGGGGGGGTCTCGGGCAGAAACACGCAACGGCAGTATCCGAAGTGCAAACAACACCATCTGTCCATATAGATATTCGCGACCTTACGAAAATTGCGTGTAGCCGGGTGGTTCAATTGGTCGCGAATGTGGAACAATGTCATTCTCTCAACGATTTTATGTTGATTCCGATGCAGGAACGCGCGGCTGAGAAATACATTGACCCATTTAGAGAGAATTGGGAGTTTCGATATTATGATGCATTGTTCGATATTGACATTTATGCAAAGCCTGGCGTCGGTAGTGAGCGCATTGACCGACTTCAGTCTATTTGTGTGAATTATATCGAAGGGTTGGAATGGACGATGCGATATTATTCGACTGGTTGCGTTGACTGGCGCTGGACATACAAGTACCCCTATGCGCCATTACTTGTAGATTTGATGCGTTATATGCCACATCTTGATACAGCGTTGTTTCCGGATACAACGGAAAAGAATCCTGTTCGCGATCTCGTTCAGTTATGTTATGTTCTTCCAATGGCGTCGCACGGATTGTTGCCTACGGCGATTGCGGAGAAATTAAAGCGGTCGTATTCACATTATTATTGCGATAAACTCGATTTCAAGTGGTCATATTGCAAATATTTCTGGGAGGCGCATACCGAGTTGCCTCATATTCGGATTTCGGAGTTGGAGAGGGTGGTTGCGGGGGTGTGATAATCTAATACATTCTAATCGCTACTTTCACAAACGAATAAATAACAATATAAAATTAATATGTATATGCATATATATTAATAATGTCTACTATTTCACCAGAAATATCTGGTATAAAATATATAATACATAATAAAAATGACTGCATTCAGAATAAATTATTGAATGGGACTCAATGGAACGATGATATTGTAGATATCATAAAACATTACATATCTAAAAATCGATTCACTCATTTTTTGAATATAGGTTCACATATTGGAAGTGTATGTTTACCTATTTCTTTATGTATCGATAAAGTAACAGCAATTGAGGCATACCCTAGAACATATACTCATTTATGTGAAAATATAGTACTTAATAATATAACAAATATACATACGATTAACATAGCAGTAGGAAATAGTGAAGAAGATGTATATTTTATGAGTGATGACAAAATTTGCCCTGTTGAGCATATTAATCGGGTAAAAAACAATAGTGGCGGAATGCATGTTTTTACAGAAAATGATATAAAAAATAATATACGTTCTGCTTGCTTGGCTGATAGAAAAATTAAACATAAAGTGAATAAGCTGGATAACTTAAAAATAGATCATTTTGATATAATGTTAGTTGATATTGAAGGTTTTGAGTATCAGTTTTTATTGGGAGCTCGAACACAAATAACAAAAAATATGCCTATTATTATTATCGAAATATGGAATAATTATAAAAGAAAATGCGAAAATATGATAGAAACGCAGGAAGACGTTATTAATTATATTAAATCATTAAATTATATATTAATAAGACAGATCGGCGACGACTTCATATTTGAACCATTCAAAGTTGAATCGGTCATATTCAAGTTATTACTGTGACAAATTGGATTTCAAATGGTCGTATTGCAAGTATTTCTGGGAGGCGCATACCGAGTTGCCTCATATTCGGATTTCGGAGTTGGAACGAGTCGTGGATGGGGTAGAAATATAATATGTTTACATTGTATACACAATCTTTAGAAATGGCCGCTCGGGGAGGGGTATCAAAACCGGAAATAGACACAACACCCCGTACATTCACAGTATCGGTACATAGCAAAAAAGATCCATCGCAGAAATTATCGCAAGTAGACCTAGTGGGAAGAGTTCATCAAATATTAGAAATAGAGGGTCGATTTCCCTTTATACAAACCGCGAAAGCAGAAACGCTTCGTTTAATACATGAAATGCCGAATCCGTCAAATGTTCCCGGTAGACAGGGCCGAACCAATAATAATTTTTCAGTGTTTATCGGACGGTTGAATCCACCACATAAGTTTCATTTGATTTCTTTACTAACAGCAATACTTATCGCGCGTATAAATGGAACTAAAGCATTCTTGTTATTAGGAAGTGGAAAGGGACCTAATCCCAAAAATCCCCTTACTTTTACATTGAAATCCGATTTTATAGTAGAGACGTTATTACGATTTGGATTTGTTCGTTCTACTGACTACGATATTGAAGAACAACATACCCATGTACAACAGATTAGAGAGTTTATTGGTAGAGAGTACGACCCACTCTATCCGGGTGTTCAACTTTTTCATATTGGCGGAGATAAACCGGAAACAAAAGGTAAAAGCACTGTATTAGATGTAGATAAGCTTCCAATGCCTGTAGATTTTAACACACCAGCAAATACAGTTATTGGAATAAATGGCGTCAAAGTAGTTATTCCATCCACGACCGAAGCTGGAGGTTCTGTTATGTCAGCTTCACTTGTTAGACAAACCGCGTGTGATTTTCTAGAAAAAAACCCCGACCATTCTACAGCATTTCTTCGATGGCAAGAGCGTTTTGCACCAATGTATGATGGAAATGTATCGTCGTCATTGGCGCGTAGAGTATTTGATGCTATTATTCGTGAAAATTGTCGACCGCAGTCTAAGGGCGGGTCGCGACGAAAACGAAGTAGGAAATCTCGTAATAAAAAAACATTACGTCGGACTCGGACTCGGTATCGGACTCGTTATACACGCCGCCAACGACTATTGCGATAACTGCGTCGCCTACGGCGCGACGATCGTTCTTTAACAACGACTCTTTTGCGTTTTGATTTTGATGCGATTTTTTGGGGTTTACCTCCACCATATCCGCCGTGCGACGACCCCGCGTCAGCAGCCCATGCGCTTAAAGCAGCTTCAGCACCCTGTGCGTATTTTA
>Ga0315903_10010393_pt1 | contig 11097 bp, 9 predicted proteins | sample LakEriMetagenome_7_FD_203524 | JGI IMG/M metagenome (GOLD analysis project Ga0315903, IMG submission 203524) | Freshwater fungal communities from buoy surface, Lake Erie, Ohio, United States - Buoy 2 MA119 | ecosystem: Environmental > Aquatic > Freshwater > Lake | place: USA: Lake Erie, Ohio... | reverse complement strand
CCTTTTTATCGGATGCGGAGAACACTCCTAAAAATCACTCTGTTGATGTGTCTGTATGGAACGGAAGCACAACAACAAATTACACAGGAGCGAATGTAAATTTTAGAGATTTCGCTTTATTAGATATATCTCCACGAGCAATTAACGATTATATTGCTTCATCAATTATTACTTCTACTACTGTTTACTATGATGTTAAAATAAAGATTGCAGGTAATTTAAGAAACACCGCAAGAGTGTATTTAAGTTGTACTCAAAACGATGTAGTTACTTTACATTATTTAAATGCTCTTGGTGGTTACGATACAATGGATTTTACCGCAGTTAATAGACAAACCAGAAACATAGAAAAGAGTTCATTCGAAGGAATAGAATGGGAATATTCAAGTAACTATATGAACCGAGCAAACACTTATGGTGTAATGTATGGTGGTAGTAATCAATTTGCTACGAGACAAAAATTAACTTACAGATTAATTTCGGATTGGTTAAGTTATATAGATTATTTAGCAATCAAAGAACTGATTGGTTCTTCGGAAATATATTTAGAAAGAGGTAATAATTTTATTCCTGTTCAAGTTGGTACAAATACTTGGGCAGAGAAAAAGCGTTACGCAGATAAGACCTACAATTTAGAATTAGATATCTCAATAGCGAATAACATAAACTCACAATTCAGATGATAACTGAAATCTACATAGAAGATAATAGGTTAGATTTAAGCAAAGATTTATCATCAGAGTTCACTTATGCTATTGATGATATACAAGATTTTGCTGCAAGAAATACAGGTTTTTCCAAAACTATAATCCTACCGGGCAATGCAATTAACAACAAACTATTCGGTCACATATTTGAGTTTTCATCAAGTAACTTCTATGATAGCACCGCAGATAACGTGGGTTACAACTTCAACGCTTCCAAGTCAGCAAGTTGTGTTATTTATGTAGATAAGATACAAGTATTTAAGGGTATTATTCGACTATTAGAAATAACTATTGATAGGGGAACGATAGAATATGAGTGTGTTGTATTTGGGGAATTAGGTGGCTTTGTAACGGCTTTAAATAACGATAAATTAGAAGATTTAGATTTTAGTGCGTATAATCACGTTTGGAATGCAACAAATATTTTAGCTTCTTGGGAACAAGCCTCTGGAACTACTGCTTCGGGAATGGGATATTATTATCCGCTCATTGACTATGGGCAAGTTCTTACTAATAAAAAGCATTGCAGTTACAAGGCTTTCCGACCTGCTTTATTTGTTAAAGAATACATTGATAAAATTATTACTAATTCTGGTTATACATACGAAGCACCTTTCTTTGATACAAACTTATTTAAGAGATTAGTAATACCAAACAATCAAAGGTTTTTAAGTAATAGTTCAGATGTAGCTTTTAGTGGAACATTTACTGCATTGAATGGAGATTTTTTTGGTTCTCCTACACCAAGACCTTTTTTATCTATTCCAAGTATTTTTAATCAAGGGTATTTTACTCCTTCTAACTCTTTTACTCGTTTTACTTATACAGGTGCAGCGACTATACAAATAAGATTTGAATTTACAATCATAGGAGAAACAACAGATAGGACTTATATTTTAATCAACAAAAACGGAACAGGTGCCGAGACATTTCCTATTGAGCAAGGTTTGTTTAGTTATGTTGAGCAGAGTACAGGATACATATCATTGGCTACAAACGATTATATTGAATTTAGATTAGATTGGGATGGATGGGCAACAGGGGATGATGTGAGGGTAGAGACATATCAGTTTGATACCAAGTTTAGAACATCAAGCACTCAAGCCGTTCCTTTAAATTTAAACGAAACAATCTTTATTAATAATACAATTCCTAAAGGTGTTTTCCAAAGAGATTTTATTGCTTCTATTATTAAAATGTTTAATCTGTATATAGTAGAAGATACAACAAGATATAAGCATTTAATAATTACTCCTTACATAGATTTCTATACAACAACTGCTAATTTTTTACAAGTTAATGACCTTGAAGAAGAACTATTAGTTGATAATCTTGATTTACTTTTATTAGATGATTATACTGCATCGCATTTAGATTGGAGTACAAAAGTTGATAGAAGTAAGCCTTTCAAATTAAAGCCAATGTCGGAACTTAATGGAAGGTTCTTCGAGTTTAAATATAAGAGCGATGTAGATTATTACAATGAAGATTATGCAAAGCATTATGCTCAAGGTTATGCTGACCATATCGAAGATACCGGCTATGAGTTTGCAAACGATAAACAAACCAATGAAGTAATATTTTCAGCTACTCCTTTATTAAGTTATCAAAATGATGATAAAGTTTATCCGACTATTTTTAAATTAACTAATACAACATCAAATACTCCAACCGAAGACCCGATAGACCATAACATACGAATAATGCAAGTTCGTAAAATAACAGGAGTTAGTTCTTGGGATTTAAAAAGCGATTCTGGTAACCTTGTTAATAACTTAACATATTATGGTTATGGTGGGCATTTAGACGACCCGGATGCACCAACATCAGATATTAACTTCGGTGTACCTAAAGAGATTTATTTTTCTTTATCAGTTTCTTATCCTTCTGCTAATTTGTTTAACGGATTCTGGAGTGATTATGTTGCAGAGATTACCGATAAGGATAGTAAACTTTTAACTTGTAATGTTTATTTAAAGATAACCGATATCTATGGTTTAGATTTCTCAAAACTGATATATATAGATGGAGCCTTATGGAGATTAAATAAAGTTATTGACTACAACCCTACGAACCCCGAAAGCACTAAATGTGAATTTTTACGAGTAATTGAATTAACATACGCATAATATGGCAAGAAGTATAGTAGATGTAATTATTAATGTTGTAACAGGCAATGCTAATAAGAAAGTCGATGAATTAGATAAAAATGTCGAAGGCTTAAATAAGACAACAAAAGAAGCCGAGAAAAGTGCTAAACAAGCGAGTGGAGCATTTGCAACAATAGGTAATGCAATTAAATCACTTGGTATTATTAGCGTAATTGCAGGAGCATTTAATTTCTTCAAAGAGACATTACTTAAAAATCAAAAGGTAGCGGATGCGTTAGCAGCAGTTTTTAATACGATATCAACTGTTATTAACAATCTTATTTCTATTTTTATTAATGTAACTGACCAAGTTTCAAAGAGTACAAATGGATTTGAAGCGTTAGGAAAAGTAATGAGTGGTATTTTAACTCTTGCTATAACTCCTTTAAAATTGGCATTTGATGGAATCAAACTTGTTATTAGTGAAGTACAACTTGCTTGGGAAAAATCTTGGTTTGGAGATAAAGACCAGACAAGAATAAAAGAATTAACTCAAGAGATTAATGGTATTAAGGATAATCTTGCTCAAACAGGAGCAAATGCGGTTAACGCTGGTAAGGACATTTACAATAATTTTTCTGCTGCGGTTACTTCTGTTGGTCAAGTTGTTAGTGGAGTTGTAGATAAGGCTTCTAAAATGAATGTAGCGGCTATCTACGAGCAAAGCAAAGCTACTATTGCTTTAAAGAATAATGCTAAAATAGCTGAAGCACAATTACAAGGATTAGTTGAAAAATACGATAGACAAGCAGAACAATTAAGACAAGTAAGAGATGATGAAACAAAGAGCATAGATGAAAGAATAGAGGCTAATGCTCAATTAGGAAAAGTTTTAGATGAACAAGAAAAAGCATTAAAGAAACTTGCACAAGCAAGAGTTGCAGCAGCAGCAGCAGAACTTGCACAAAATAAAGACAATGTAGATTTACAAGCAGCATTGATACAAGCACAAAATGAAGTAGCTGCGGTAGAAGCAAAGGTCGCTGGTTTAAGGTCAGAACAATTAGTAAATGGCAATGCACTTGCTAAAGAAAAATTAGAAATTGATAAATCGGTAATTGCTTCCAACAATAAGATTGCGTTAGACCAAAAGAAAAACAATGCTGATTTAATTCTTGATGAAGTACAAAAGTTAGAAACTAAAAAGGCTCTTTTAAAAGAAGAAGGCGATTTAGAATTAACAAGATTACAACAAAACATTCAAAATACAAAGGCTGGAACTGCTGCAAGAGCAGAAGCAGAAATAGCATTCAATGAAAAGAAAGCCGAACTTGCAAATCAAGGTGCAGCATTAGAGCAACAAATTGGTGTAGCAAGATTAAACAATGAATTAGCAACAATAAAAAATATTGTTAATGCTAACATTGACCAACGAAAGGAACAATTAGAATCAGAACAATCTGCCATAGATACTGCTTTTGAAAACAAACTAATTAGTGAGCAAGAATATAATGCTAAATTAAAAGAACTTTCTACACAAAGAATTGCGATATCTCAAGAAGAGTTTGACCTTGTAGTTAATAATGTAACTAAAATTAGAGATAGCTTTGTTAATGTAGTTAGCGAAGCGGGTAAGAATTTAGATTATCAGCAACAATTATTAAAGCAAAGTTATGACCAAGGATTAATAACACAGGATGAATATAATAAACAAAGTGAGGAATTATCAAGGAAAAAAGCCGTTCAAGAAAGAAATTTAGCCTTGTTTAATTTGGCTATTGACACAGGGGTAGCTATTGCTGGTATCGTAAGACAAGCAAGTAGAAATCCCACTAACTTAACACCGCCTCAATTAATTCTTGACATTGCGATTCGTAGTGCTGCGGTTTTAGCTAACATATTCAAAGCGAGAAATGCAATTAATCAAGCTAAATTAACAAGTCCTTCAAGTATCGGTGGTGTTGGCGGTGGTGGTGCTGCTCCTGTTGTACCATCTGCTCCGTTAGTAAATACAAGAACACAACTTGATTCAACAACAATTCAGCAATTAGGTTCAGCAACAAATAGAGCGTATGTAGTTGAAAGTGATGTAACTAACTCACAAGAAAGAATTAGAAGAATTAATAGGGCTGCAAGATTAAGTTAAAATCTATTTATATTTATGGAAAAAGAATTACCAATATACCGATTAGATATAGTTGAAGATTTAGAATCAAATGTTGAAGTTGATTTTGTAGCGTTAGTAGATAGACCTGCGATTGAGAAATCATTTTTAGCTTTCCAAGATTCATATTCCGATTATCCGGATTCAGTTAGTAATAACGCAAAGGCTGCTTTAAAATGGGCAGATGAAAACGGATGGGGTTCTTGTGGTACTCCTGTTGGAAAGCAAAGAGCCAACCAATTAGCCAAAGGCGAACCTATTTCTTTTGAGACAATTAAAAGAATGTACTCCTTCCTTTCAAGGCACAAAGAGAACGCACAGAGTTCAAAGGGTTATGGAGATGGGTGTGGGCAATTAATGTACGATGCGTGGGGTGGAGCAAGTGCTTTGAGTTGGGCAGAGGCTAAAATAAACTCAATAGAAAAACAAAAGTTTGCCATTCAAGATGAAGAGGAAAGGATTATTTCCGGTGCTTTGATGTTAGCCGATACTCCTATTTACCGAAACGATGCCAATGGGGAATACTATGTTGTTTTTACTAAAGATACTATTAAAAAGATTGCTCAAAAATACTTTAAGAAAGGTTACCAAAATAACGTAAATTTGATGCACGATTCCGGTCAAGTAATGGATGGGGTAACAATGTTTGAGAGTTGGATAGTAGATGAAAACAGAGGGATAAAACCGATGAAGGGTTTTGAAGATGTAAAGGATGGTAGTTGGTTTGGTTCTTTCAAAGTTGAGAACGATGAAGTTTGGCAGATGATTAAGGATGGCAAAGTACAAGGGTTTTCGGTTGAGGGGATATTTAATTACAAAACTCAATCGAAGGAAGAGAAGATGATGCAAGACATCATTGATATTCTAAAAGAGGTTTCATAGTTAGTTTTCATAGTTTTGTTTGAAGGGGGGTGTTTCTACACTCCCCTTTTTCTATTTGGTCACTTACGTAAGTGTTTACTATTTATGGGTAAATTCTTTATGTCTCCACAAGAAGCATTATTAAAAATCAAGGCGATGTTCGCTGAACAACAAGAAGTTGTTGCTCCCGAAGTTGCCGTAGCCAATTTCGCTGAATATGTTTTAGCGAGTGGTGTTAAAGTTATGGTTGATAAACTTGAGGTTGGCGGTAAGGTTACTCTTTTAGATGAAGCCGGGAATGAAGTTCCTGCTCCTGTCGGAGAGCATACTCTTGCTGATGGTTCTGTTATCGTTTTAGATGAAACAGGCACAATCCTTGAAATCAAAGTTCCAGAAGTTGAAGTAGAAGTTGAAGCACCTGAATCTGAAGTTGAATTAATGAAGAAGAAGGTTGCTGAAATGGAAGCACAACTTGAGGCTTTAAAAGGTTACAAGAAAGAAGCTGAAGTTAAAATGAGCGAGAATATTGCTCAAATGAACGATAAGTTCTCAAAAGCTATTTCTGAACTTACAGATGTAGTTATCGAACTTACTAAAACTCCTTCAGTTGCTCCTACTCAACCTAAACAATTCACAAAGCATTTCGAATCTAAAAACGATAAAATCTCTCGTTTTCTTTCTAATTACGCAAAATAAATTTTTAAAAACTTAAAATTTAATAACAATGGCTTTTGATGTTTCAGCATTAGCAAATTATACCAAAGAGAATGAAGCTCTATTGGTAACTTCTTCCGTACTCGGAAGCAAAACCGCTTCTTTGATTAAGAGTCAAGGAAACGTTATGGTAGGTGTAAAATCTGCCGAGACTATCAACATTATGGATACTGACGCTATCTTCCAAGCAGGTGGCTCTTGCGGTTTTAACGCAAGTGGTTCAACTACTTTCACGCAGCGTACTGTAACTGTTGGTAAGATTAAAGTAAACGAATCTCTTTGCCCTAAAGACCTCGAAGCAAAATATTTGCAGAAGGCTTTACCAGAGGGAAGCCGTTACGATTCAATCGCTTTCGCTTCTGACTATACAGACAAGAAAGCGGCTCGTATTGCATCTCAACTTGAAACTGCTATCTGGCAAGGTTCAACAGGAAGTGCAAACGTAAACCTTAACAAATTCCAAGGTTTGGTTACTTTGGTTGGTACTTCAGCCGTTGAAGCTAACAACGCTACTTATTACGGTGGTACTGCAACTGCAATCACTACTGCGAATGTAGTTGCTATCTTCGATGCTCTTTACAAAGCAATCCCTGCAACTGTTGTAGCAAAAGATGATATGACTATCTGGTGTGGTCAAGACGTATTCCGTACTTATACAATCGCATTGAAGAACGCTAATATGTTCAACTATGCTTTCGATGGTAAGGCTGATAGCGAGTTCTTCTTACCCGGTACTCCGATTAAAGTTGTAGCAACTCCCGGTTTGAACGGTGTAAATAAGATTTATGCTATCCGTTTGAGCAATATGTTCTTGGGAACTGACCTTCTTAATGAAGAAGAGCGTTTCGAACTTTTCTATGCTAAAGAGGCTGACCAAGTTCGTTTCGTAAGCGAGTTCAAGATGGGTGTGAATGTAGCCTTCTTGGATGAGATTGCTTCTTTCATTATCTAATTAAACGAGTGGGTAGCTTTAAGGGTTACCCACTCTTAACTAATAAAACTTAATAAAATGGCTTGTGCTTTAACACAAGGATACACACTCGATTGCAGAGAAAGTTTAGGCGGTATCAAAGCGGTATGGTTGATTGCTCACGCTAACGTGAGTTCAGTTACCGAGGCTTCTGGTATCGTTTCTACTATTACCAAAGCAGCGAATAAAGTATTCTACAAATATGAATTAGTTAAGAATACAGGTACTTTGACTGAAACTATTACCGCTTCCGTAGAGAATGGAACTGTGTTTTATGCTCAAGAACTAACTGTTGTTCTTAACAAACTTCAAGCAAATACAAGAAATGAAATCTTGTTACTTGCTAAAAATACATTAATGGCGGTTGTTCAAGATGCTAACGACAAATATTGGTTGTTAGGTCGCTACTCTGGTTTAGATGTTACCGGAGGTACTGCTGCTACCGGAACTGCACAAGGAGACCGCAATGGATATTCTTTAACTTTCACAGGTGGCGAGAAAGAACTTTCTCCCGAAGTTGCAAGTGGTATTATCGCAGGTCTGACTTCATAAGAAGCTTTCGTGGTTCGTTATAGGTAGGTAGATTAGCCATCCCTTTGGGGGTGGCTTTTTCTTTATTGTAAAAATCCGAGATTTATCTATTTAGTAGTATGATATATTTAACAAAGGGTGCAACGAGTCAAATTATCCTTACTTTAAAGGAGAAGCAGACTTTATCCGCTCCTAATTATTTATTCGTTTTTACGCATAGGGGAAGTAATATAGAGGTAAAATTTGTGATTCTAAATGCTGCGGATACTTCTGCTTTTAAGGATAGGTTTAATCAATTCTCAATAGTTACAAATACTTATTTTGGAACGCAAGATTCTGGGGAGTGGGAATATCAAATCTACGAGCAAACTTCTACCACGAATACCAACCCTGCCAATGCTACCGGATTAATTGAAACAGGGATTATGAGGCTTAATGAATCTACTTCTTTTACATATACGAAACACCAACCAAATAACACATTTATAGTACGATGATGGATAATTTAGTGATATTAACATTTGCGGAAGCAAAGCAACCTGAATACAGGGAAAAGAAAGGAGTTGGCTATATTGAGTTCGGAGATAAGAACGATTATCCCAACTACCTTTTAAGCCTATACAATAAGAGTGCGAAACATAACGCTATTGTAAAAGGTAAGGTAAATTACATTACAGGAAATGGATGGGCAGCAAAAGAAGATGATGTAAAAGCCGAAGAGTTTATTAATAAGGCTAATCCTTACGAATCTTTGAATGATGTTACACGTAAAGTTTCGATTGATATTGAGGTTTTCGGTGGTGCTTATATGGAGATTGTTTGGAGTAAGATAGGCGGTCAAATCGCTTCTATTAGCCATATAGATTACACAAAGGTTCGTTCTAACAAAGACAATACTCAATATTGGATTAAAGATTGGAACGATAGAAAAGCCGAAGCAGAGGTTGTGTTAGGTTACAATAAAGATTTAAGAGAAGGTAAGCAGATTCTTTATATTAAGGAATACAGACCGGGATTAGATACCTATGCTTTACCGGGTTATATAGGTGCGTTAAATTACATCGAAAGTGATGTTGAGGTTTCAAAGCACGTTTTAGGTAATGCACAAACAGGGTTTTCTGCAAGTAAACTTATTACTTTACCTAACGGAGAACCAACACCGGATGAAAAGAGAAACATTGAAAGAAGATTTACCGAGAGATTTAGTGGTTCGGATGGTAAGAAGTTTATTCTTTCTTTCGTTCAAGATATCGCCAAGAAACCTGCGGTTGATGATTTAGGGGCAAGTGATTTAACCAAAGAGGATTTCGGTAGGGTAGATACAATGATTCAGCAGAACATTTTTGCAGGTCATCAGATAACTACTCCTTCTTTGTTTGGTATTTTGGTTGAAGGTTCTTTGGGTACTCGTTCAGAGATTCGTGATGGATATGAAGTATTTAAGAATACTTATGTAAACGATAAGCAACAATATCTTGAGGGTATCTTTAATTCGTTGGCTGAAATCAACGGAGTTACTACTGAAATTTACATTAAGCCGGTAGAGCCGATTAACTTTGAATTTAGCGAAGGTATTATTTCTCAATTTGCTCCTAAAGAGTGGATACTTGAGAAGATAGGTGTTGATATGACTAAATATCAAACTCCTGTTGAGCCTACGCAACAAGGGTTAATTAATGAGCATCTAAAAGGGATGAAGGGAAGGGAATGGCAGAACTTCCAAAGGATTATTCGTGAATACAACAAAGGAAAGATAAGTAGAGACCAAGCTATCCAAATGCTAAAGAGTGGATATGGATTAGATGATGAAGCTATTAACACTTGGTTAGGCGATGAAACTTACGAGCAAAGATTTGATGATTTAGATACTGTTATTTCTGTATTTGATGAATACGGTACAAAGGCTTCAGAATATGAAGTCATTAAAAGTAGAGAAATATTTAGTAGTCAAGATGCAGATTTAGTTGAGCAGGAGTTTGCTGAACCATTAGTTACTGATTCGGTAGATGCAAAAATTTTAGAAATTATTTCTAAAAATAAATTAGTTCCTCCGAAAGATATTGCAAAAGCAGTTAAAATAACATTACCTAATGTTCTTATAAGAATTGATACATTAGTTGAATTAGGTGTTTTGAATTATGACCCTATTAATCAAGTTTCATCTCTAACAAAACCATTGGATGAATTAATTAAACCAATGAAAACCACATTTCTTGTAAGATATTCTTATGAGTGGAAATCAATTGTTCCAAGTGGGCAAAGAGATACTCCTGCTCATCCTTCAAGACCTTTTTGTAAAAAGTTAATTGCATTAGAAAAGCTATATAGTAGAGCAGAGATAGAGCAATTATCTAATCGGTTAGGATATTCTGTATTTGATAGAGGTGGCGGTTGGTGGGGTAATTCTCCTTCTTGCAGACATAGATGGGTTTCAAAAGTTGTAGTTAAAAAATAAGAAATGAGCAGGAATATACTTTTTATTTCAGTAGATACTATTAAAGACAGAACCGGACTTCACAATAACGTAGATGAAAAATTGGTTAATCCGGAAATCTTAACCGCTCAAGATATGTATATCCTTCCGGCACTCGGAACGGCATTATACGAAAGGTTGCAAGATGGGATTGCTAATAACAATCTGACACAAATTGAAACAAGCCTTTTAGATACTTACATAACACCTACGTTGGTATATTATGTAATGAGCGAACTTCCAATGGGATTGAGTTATCAATTCTATAATAAGGGAATGGTGCGTAAATCGGGAGAAGGGCAAGAGAACCCATCGGCTGCGGAGATTATTGATGTAGCGGATAGATATAGGTCAAGAGCCGAGTTCTACAAACAAAGAATGGTTAAGTATTTAATTGATAGAAGTGGCTTTAATACTTTCCCCGAATATAACAATCCGGGTAATACTTACGATACAATGGTTCCCGAAAGACAAGCCTATACTACTTCGATTTGGTTAGATGATTCCGATTGTTGTAGAGGCAAGAGTTTTGAAGAAAAATATCAAGGTAACATAAATCGTTGTTGTGGCGAATAAAACCTATTCTC
>Ga0315903_10010390_pt1 | contig 11100 bp, 9 predicted proteins | sample LakEriMetagenome_7_FD_203524 | JGI IMG/M metagenome (GOLD analysis project Ga0315903, IMG submission 203524) | Freshwater fungal communities from buoy surface, Lake Erie, Ohio, United States - Buoy 2 MA119 | ecosystem: Environmental > Aquatic > Freshwater > Lake | place: USA: Lake Erie, Ohio... | reverse complement strand
GTCTTTTTGTTGAAAATGCTGTAAGAAAGTAGATAAGACTCCTTTACTGAAAGAGAATTTTCCTTGCTGACTTAGATTAAGAGCAGGTGAAATTAAAAGTCCATTTTCAATTTGATAGCTCTTTTTAAGTAACCAACTTAAAGCATCCTTATCACTACAATCCCAACTTAGAATAACTGTATCTTCAGTTATCTCCCAAGAAATAGGAGCATCATCTATTTCAAGAGTGGATAACACTAGGGCAAGCCCTGCGATGCCTGCACGGTGAGGCAGTAGTGTGTTAGGGTCAAAAATCGACAACTCGAATTTACTCAATTTTCATCACCTCCTTTGATTAAATAAGCACCCAATTCAGTGGAATATGCCCACTCTCTACTAGGAGCGATCGGGTATCCTTTCCTATGCCTTTCCCATTTCTGTACCTTCTTAGTAGACAATAATGGGATGGTGTATTTGGGCAAAACTTTGGCAGGTAATCTATCCACAATTTGTTTGTCCTGCTCTAGTAATGCCGTAACCGTGTGACCTGCCTCACGACATGGCGCTGGGTAGGCTTGCCACTTTTTGAGTGAGTTGAACAAAACTGTTTCTTTGTCAGGTTTACCTTGATGTGGCGATCGTTCTAGCCATTCTGCTAAATCTGCCTGAGAAACTTCATCAGTGAATGTCTCAAGCATTGATTGACCGCTATCTAAATTCTCTTTGCTATAGGGAAAACGGACTTTTGGATCTGGATAAAAAATTGCATCTAGGGATTGACCAATATAGCGGCGATTGAGCCTACCCAAACGCTGAATTATTCCCGCAGGATTAGCAATTTGTGAGACAAGTAAAGTTGCTGATAAATCCAAAGACATTTCCGCTACTTGGGTAGCGATCGCAATAACAGGTTTATTTTCCGTAAACACTTTAATTACGGCACGGTGATGCTCTACACGATCTTGATAGCGATAGCGGCTGTGATATAAAACGGCATTAAGTCCTCTTTGCTTTGCTTCTTCATAAATAGCGATCGCCGTACTCACCTGATTGCAAACCCATAGCACCTTTCCACATGCATTTTCACTGTTTGGCAAAGAATAGGTTTTGGCTAACTCATTTGTCACACGATCCCAATCGGGGTTTTCTGATAAACGAAAGCGATACCGAGGTAGTATCTCTAACTCTTTTGCACCTTCAATGATTTCCATTGACTCACCTACGGCTTTCTGAATTGCTTCTAACTGCCAAGGTAAAAATGAAGCAGACATTAGTAAAACAGGAGCTTTGACAACTTCCAAAAATCGTAATAACCCACCAAATAGGCGATTATCGTAACAATGTACCTCATCAAAAACAAAAGCAGCTTGAGCAATGGCAGGAAAGCAATACATCGGACGACGATTGCATTGTAATAGACCCAAAACAGTATCCACAGTACAAACACTAACCTTTGTACCCCATGACTTAAAGGACTCTAGTTTAATAGCTGCATCATCTTCATCACCCGTTGACATCAAATTTAAATGTTCTAAATCTACGTCCGAACGCGAATGCAGCAAGATTGAATCCACCTGATCGTGAACATAGTCAATAAATCCTTCTGTACTTGTGCCTGTTGTTGGATAGCAGAAAAACAATTTTCGATCTACTGCGTAACGTTTTGCCCAGTTGTAAGCACCAAGTGTTTTGCCTGTGCCACATCCTGCTCTTGCTAAAGTTACACGCGATCGGGATTCACCTAGAGCAATCTGAAATGGTCGCATTACTTGACCATTAAGCCTTTGACTGACAACTTGCTGAACTTCTAATTCCGTAAGTTTTGATGATAATTGTCTCTTAATCCAATCACTAATTTTAAAATTCGTATTTGGCAAAGCAGAACCCACTGTATCACCTGCAATAATCAGCGCTTTGATTACTGAAACGAAATTAGAATCTACTTGCCAATCATCTAAAAATACATCCAATAAATCACGACGCTTGGTCTTAATATTACTAACTGTCCACTCAGTAGGAGGCTTGACTGATAATTTTAGTTGCTTGGGTAAACCTAGTTCTTTTACGCCATACTTTAGCAATCCACGAAAATATTGTGATTCAGTATAAAGATAGAGACGATCGCTACCAGAACCATCACGAATTTCACCAAGTTCATCACTAGCAGATTGTTTTCGCGAGTCCCAACCTAGCTTTAGATGATGACCACCTGCTGCTGCGAGTGCGGTCATAAAATCAGCATCAGGACATTGTTGTAACCATTCCCGATATTCCCAAGCTAGTAGCATTGATGCTAACTCATGGCGGATTAACTGCGGATTTTGCATAATATCTCGCTTGCCTCTTACCACCATTTGAAAATGGTCATTGGCTTTACCCCAGTCATGCAAGTAAGCAGATAATCTAGCTGTTGAACGGAAAATTTCCCAGCTACAGGTCAAACCAAACTGTGTGATAATTCCTTGACCGAGATTTTCCAGTAAGGCAGTAACTGCATTTACCACATCAGATGTATGCCCAACCAGAGAATAAGAACCTTTCCAACTTCCTTTTTCATAGGATTTAGCTAGAAGTAAATTTGGTTCTAGTGTTACTAATTTACTCTTCATTTCCTAACTCCTTCACAGGGTAAAACCAACCACAACCAAAGTGTTTTCGTCCGCCCATTCCAATACTTTGCAATTTGATCGAGTCTTCATCACTCAAGCCTTCAACAACAACGCCATAGCCCACAATATGCTTGTGTTTAATCTGTAGCGATCGCCGTGCCAAGTCACCATTCTCGTTGCTATCAATGTAAATCTGTGCAGATATATCCAACCGATATAGACTCTTTTGACAAGATTCTAAAAAATACTTAGGTAAATCTGCATGATCGATTGATTCCAGCTTAAATATGACCAGTCGGGCTTTGAGAGAATCACTAGGTTGAATCAAACCCAATCTAGGTTGCACTAAGCGAATTAAATGCCCACGCACATCTAGGACTTGATTTTGCAAAATGCCATACCATGCTCTCATCTGTTCATCAGGACATCTGATTGCCAACCTAGAAAATCGCTGATTTAGGTTAATTACCTTATTGCCGTTAGGATTTCCAGAAATGCCAGATATTAAAACTTCAAGAGGTAATGATTTCTCCTCACTTTTCTCCGAATTTTGTAATATTTTATTTTTTAGTGGATGTTCTAGGATTTGCAAGTTATTTTTAATCGCCGAATAAAGAGCATAACCATGATCGGCAGGTAAAGTCTTCCCCTGTAAGCCAAACTTAATTTCCATTAGTGTCATTGATTTGATTTCCTCAACCTATTTGTAATTAGAATTCATAACAGTAACCTCTTCTCTTACCATTTCCACTAACTCAGGCGGTGCGATCGCCTTAGCACCCTTACCATAAAATAAAATCCAGCGTTTTACTTCATTTAAACCTCTTGCCACAAAATGTAACATTAACGAACCATCAGAATTTTCATCAATCTGCTGTGTCGGATGCCAACGCCTCTCACGAATAAACGGTGCAGTAGCAGCATCAAACCAAATTGAGATTTGTGTAGGAATGCCACCCACCTCATGCTGAAAAGCCATCTCAAAATGCTCTTTAGCATCAAATGTCGGATCGATTTCAAATGTTTGCTCTAATATTTCAATAGATTTAATGCGATCGACCCGAAACCATCGGTTTTCCTGTCGCAAATGACAAAAGCCCGTTACATAGGGATTCGATCGCGAAAAATGTAAAACATAGGGATCGAATTGGCGATCAGAATGGGCATTGCGTCCAGCAGTGTAGTAACTCATTTGGATACTACGTTTTTGTTGGCAAGCTGTTTCTAGTTTGTGCCAAATCTCAGGATCGAGATTTAGTTCAGCACCTTCCCGAATCATCACGCGATCGCTAGCTAGCCCTTGCAAATCGACCCAAGTTTGTTCGGGAATACGTCGGCTTAACTGCTCGATCGCTGACTTTAGCTCTGGTTCATAGGCTGAGCCAGAATAGGATTGCAGCATCCTAGCTCCCAACGTCAAAGCAAAAAGCTCGCCTTTAGTAAGTGGGATGCTATCTAACCGCCAATTAGGATCGCTGTAGTAGTAACCTTTAACGCGATCGCTTGCAATGGGTGCATTGTAACGATCGCGCATAAAATCCAGATCATTCCGAACAGTGCGTTCGCTTACTTCTAAAGCTTCAGCAAGTGTATTTGCAGTGTGCCGTTCTGACAAACGAATCAGTCGGTCTAGCTCTAATAAGCGTTCTAGGTGTCGGGACATATCATCTGAATATCTACTAAAAACAGGTTACTCGACGTACCCTGCAAAAAACTTGCAGTCTCGAAAAATAAATTAAAAAGCTTTGATGGCACTTGTAAAAGATTGACAATTCTTCCTAGAACAATTTTTTTACAGCGCTTTGTGCTCAAACCAAATTATAAGCTCTACCGAGAAAATTACTTGACCACCGTACATCTTACGAAGTATTCTCTAGCTCATCAAAAATCGTTACACTTCAGGTTTGAATTGGCGTATTTTTAAGCAAAATTATGAATGAGATCGATGCGATCGCAGTTTTAGATAAGGTTTCATACATATATCCCAACGCGAAAGACACAGTATTAAAAGATATATCGCTAACGATTAAGAAAGGAGAATTTTTAGGCATAATTGGCGCGACAGGAGCAGGGAAAACTACACTATGTCTTGCCCTTACAGGTATCGTTCCCCAGTTTTATGGTGGACGTTTTTTTGGCAAAATTGCGATCGCAAGTTTAGATACCCTTGACCATCCCGTGAGCGAATTAGCGCGTCATGTGGGAATTGTTTTTGAAGATCCTGAAATCCAGATTACCGCCACATCTGTTGAAAATGAAATCGCCTTTGCCCTCGAAAATCTCTGCATTCCCCGTGAAGAAATTTTGCGGCGAATTCCTATTGTTTTAAAATCAGTTCGTCTCGAAGGATTTGAAAAGAAAAATCCGCAAGAGCTTTCAGGCGGTCAAAAACAACGTTTAGCGATCGCGGCTGCTCTCGCGCTACAACCAGATTTACTAATACTCGATGAACCAACCTCGCAACTCGATCCGATTGGTTCTCAAGAAGTCTTTGTGACAGTCAGGGAATTAAAAGAAGAACTGGGCGTAGCGATCGTGATGGTTTCTCATGCTGCCGAAGAAATGGCAGAATTTTGTGATCGCATTGCCTTGCTCTCACAGGGTAAATTAATCGCAGTTGGTACTCCCGATGAAATTTACTCGCAGGTGGATCTGCTCCAACAGAATAAACTGCGTCCTCCCGAAGTCGCTCAAGCTTTTAGCCAAATCCAGCAAAAGGGAATTAATATTCCCAAGATTCCTGTTACCTTGGAGGCTGGAATTAAAGCCTTAAGTGAACTGCGATCGCAAATTCAACCAATAGAGCCGCCCATATTTACCACTCCCATTCGGAGCAATAAACCGCCCGTTCTCTCAGTCCAAAACCTAAAACATACCTTCGATGACGGCACGGAAGCACTCAAAAATGTCTCGCTAGATATCCATGAAGGCGAATATGTGCTAATTGTTGGACAGAATGGGGCAGGAAAAAGTACCCTTGTTAAGCATTTTCTGAATTTACTAAAACCCACATCAGGGAAAGTATTAGTACGCGATCGCGATACCCAAGATCTATCCGTTAGCGATCTTGCTCAATCCATCGGCTATCTCGCTCAAAATCCCGACAACCAAATCTTTAATACTTCCGTCGAGAAAGAAGTTGCTTTTGCACTGCCTTTCCTTGGTTACGCACCCGATATCGTCAAGAAAGAAACCGAGCGCAGTCTTAAAGCCATGCAGCTATGGGAGCAGCGCCATGCTCATCCTTTGTCTTTACCAAAGGGAGAACGCGGTCGCATCGTGATTGCGGCGCTATTAGCGATGAATCCTGAGATCATCATTTTCGATGAACCGACTACAGGACAAGACTATCAAGGAGCTGCTTCGATTTTGGAAGTCAGTCGTCAGCTACACCGAATGGGTAAAACCGTGATTGTGATTACCCATCATTTATATCTCATGCCCGACTATGCCGATCGCGCGATCGTCATGGGCAAAGGCACGATTTTGCTAGATGCACCCTTGCGTCAAGCCTATCATCAAACTCATTTGCTAGAATCCACCTACCTCACGCCGCCGCAATCGGTGGAGCTATCGCAAAAACTCAGTGAAATATGCGATCGCGAATATTCTTTGATTACCCCCACAGAATTTGCTAGTTGTTTTACTCATCTACAAAGCACAATAAGCTAAGATAAGAAGCAACTATACATTTCACTATGACACTTTTAACGATAGATTCTCTTTGTACTGAAGCCGCTCTATTTTCAGCGATCGAGTCTCTTCATCCACAATCAACACTTTATGGCGTAACTGACGGAAAAGCTATTGGAACATACTTAGAACAAAAATTCAGACTATATCTCAAAAACAAATATGATTTTATAGAAGGTAATTCTGCTAGTGGAATTGATTTTCCTAGCTTACTCATAGATATTAAAGTGACAAGCGTTAAGCAACCACAATCATCCTGTCCATTTAGGTCAGCACGACAAAAGATCTTTGGGCTAGGCTACGGGCTGATCATTTTTGTCTATGAAAAAACTGACGATAGTGTCAATAGAACTGGAACACTAAATATTCTGCATACAATCTATGTAAGTGCAGAAAGAACAGGCGATTTTCAGACGACTCGTGGGATTCGCAATATTTTGGCTAATGAAGGCAATAAAGATGATTTGATGGCTTTTATGGTTGATCGAAATTTACCTGTTGATGAAATTGAGTTATCAAATATCGCTGACGAAATAATTGCAGAACCTCCTATTCAAGGTTTTTTGACTATTTCCAATGCTTTGCAATGGCGGCTTCAATATGGAAGAGTAATTGAACTTGCAGGACAAGAAAACGGTTTGATAGCTATTTATAGAAATAATCCATGATTTACACTGATAAAAAAGAAAAAATTGAATATGGAGATTTCCAAACGCCGCTCGAACTAGCAGTAAGAGTTTGTCAGCAGTTACTTCAGCTTAACATTAGTCCTGATATTATTATTGAGCCAACCTGTGGAGTTGGTAATTTTATTAAAGCTGCCTCATCTCTTTTTCCGAAAGTAAATAGGATTATTGGTGTTGATATCAATACTCAATATTTGCAGGAAATCAAAAATAATAAGCAATGCTCACAAGATTCAAGAATTGCATTACAAAACAAAGATTTTTTTGAATTTGATTGGCAATCATATCTTAATCAACTAGATGGAGAAATTTTAGTGCTTGGCAACTTCCCTTGGGTAACTAATTCACAGCAAGGAAGTATTGGTGGTGATAATTTACCAAAAAAAAATAATTTCCAAAAGCATAATGGACTAGATGCAATTACTGGTAAAAGCAACTTTGATATTTCCGAATGGATGTTAATACAGTTTTCTCAATTGCTTCAAAACCGAGAGGCTTGTTTAGCAATGCTATGTAAAACATCTGTTTCCAGAAAACTATTAAGTTATCTTTATTCTCATAATCTTAATCTTGATTATTGTGCAACATATACAATTGATGCACAAAAATATTTTGGTGCAACAGTTGATGCTTGTCTCCTATTTTGCAAGTTTAATCCAAACTCAAAAAACTACTTTTGTGATGTATTTAGCAACCTCAATCAAACAGAATACAAGAAGATAGGATATAGAAATAATATTCTAATTAGAGATATAGCTTCTTTTGAAAAAACGAGTAGTTTATATAATATTAATACTGGAATAAAATGGCGCTCTGGCATTAAACATGATTGTTCCAATGTAATGGAGTTTCGTAAGATTGATGACTTGCATATCAATGGGCTAGGTGAATCCGTTGATATTGAAGATACATATTTATTCCCTTTAATGAAGGGCTCTGATATTGCCCAAAATAGAACAGGATCTACAGATCGGTGCGTTCTAGTGACTCAAAAATTTGTTGGTGAGCCTACAGAATATATTAAAGAGATAGCTCCAAAGACTTGGAACTATTTAGAATCTCATGCTAAGTATTTAAATTCTCGAAAGAGCAAGATCTATCAAAAAAAGCCCAGATTCTCCATTTTTGGAGTTGGGGATTATACATTTGCCCCTTGGAAAATTGCTATTTGTGGACTCTATAAAAAATTAGAATTTAGATTGATTAGTCAGATAGATAACAAACAAATAGTTTTTGATGATACCGTTTATTTCTTAGGATTTAACGATGAAAAAATTGCTCGAAAGAACTTTGAATTGATAACTTCGGAGCAAGCGATCTCTTTTTACTCATCGCAAATCTTTTGGGATGAAAAGCGTCCAATTAAATCAAGTATTTTAAATAGCTTAAATTTAACTACACTACTAGAAGAGAAATATGAAATTACAAACAGTTAAGTATGACTCTCTATTTACGCGCTTAGATTTTCGCTCTAAGTTGGTGGTGATGCTTTCGGTTACGATCCTTGCGTTCCTATGGGAAAGCCCGATCGCAGGTGGGATTTTGACGCTGAGTGTAATTACTTCCTGCGTTCTCGCTGGAGTCAGACTCAATTATTTAGGAACTATTTTAAAAGTGATGATTCCTTTTTACATCTTTCTGATTTTGAGTATGGGATTTTTTAATGTGGAGCAAGTTAAATTACTGACGCATAAAACAGAACTCACAACCCTCTTGAGCTTGCCACAAACATGGTGGTTAGTAGGAAATGCAAAAATGAGTTTAGAAGGAACTCTCTATGGATTGAATATTGTCTTTAAGACTCTGACAATGATTTTGATCATTCCATTGGCAATTTTCACAACGGATGTAAATCAAATGACGGTAGGTATGGTACGCGCCAAAATCCCTTATAAAGTGGTGTTTATCTTTTCATCAACCTTGCGATTTGTGCCACTTTTACTAGAGGAAGTGCAATCAATTATTGAGTCACAGCGCCTACGTGGCTTGAATTTCGAGAAGATGGGATGGTTAAAAAAAGCGCGGGTTTATGCCAAGGTTGCTGTACCTTTAATTCTAAATTCACTCTCGAAATCGCAAAAATTAGAAATAGTTTTGCAATCAAAAGGGTTTTCAGGTAGTTCTAATCGCACTTATTTGCATGAGTCATCTTTAACCATTCCTGATTACCTATTGATGATTGGTTCGAGTTTGATATTTGTAATTGCGATCGCCTTATATTTTGGTAGGGGAATTGGCAAATTTGCTTGGTTGCTTTATACCTAAAAGCGACGTTTTGCATCGCTTTTAGGCTTTAGGATCTAGGCTTTTAGCAAATCAGGAAATGCTTCGGCAACCGCAGCATAAACAATATTTCCATTCTGAATATTTACGCCCTTTGCCAAAGCGCGATCGCGCTTAATCGCATCCAAACCAAAATCCGCCAACGCACAAGTATAAGGAAGCGTCGCATTAACCAAAGCTTGAGTCGCAGTCCAAGGTACAGCCCCTGGCATATTTGGCACACCATAATGTAAGACTCCTTCTTCTTCATAGACAGGATCAGTGTGGGAAGTGGGACGCACCGTTTCGATACAGCCACCTTGATCCACAGCAACATCGACAATCACGGAATGCGATCGCATTTTTTGGACAAGTTCACGGTTTACCAATGTCGGTGCGCGTTTGCCAGTGATTAATACTGCGCCAATGACCAGATCCGCCGACATCACCGCTTCGGAAATATTACTAGCAGTGCTATACAACAACTGTACTCGCGAACCAAACAGAGATTCTAATTCTCCCAGACGATTAAGATTGACATCTAAAATTGTCACCCTTGCTCCCAAACCGATCGCCATTCTTGCAGCTTCAGTACCGACTACGCCGCCGCCTAGCACCACCACATGTCCTGCTCTCACCCCAGGAATACCGCCTAGTAATACACCACTACCACCCTGTTGCTTGGTCAAATAATGCGCTCCAAATTGTACTGATAAACGACCAGCGATAATGCTCATCGGCACTAGTAAAGGCAATTGACCATTATCTAATTGCACAGTTTCATAGGCGATACAGGTTGCACCCGACTTGATTAAAGCAACCGTTAATTGGCGATCAGCGGCAAGATGGAGATAGGTAAAGAGAATTAATTCTGGGTGGAGCAAGTCATATTCGCTGGGCAGAGGCTCTTTAACCTTAACCACCATGTCTTGGGCATAAACTTCCTGTGGTGTTGCGACAATTTTTGCGCCAGCTTGGATATATTCCTGATCGCTAAAGCCAGAGCCAACTCCTGCATTTGTCTCTACAAAGACTTGATGCGATCGCGCCGTTAGGGTCGTTACCCCAGCAGGAGTCATTCCCACTCGAAATTCACGATCTTTAATTTCGCTCGGTACGCCGATCTTCACGGTTATTGCTCCTGAAAATTTAAGATTATGTTGAAAGTGCTGCGAAGCAGCACTTTCAACATAAAATTTATTTGATTTTACTTAAAAGTATCTTTCAAAACTGTACGGGCAGCTAATTGACTTCTAGTTGAAGATAAAATTTCAGCCTCTCGTCGCAAACGTCCAGCCGTATCAAGAGTTTCCAGTAATGATTGCTGTTCTAAACTTGCACCCTGAAAGTTGCTGGCGACCCAATAGGATAATTCGATTGGACCACGAGGAATCTTCGGCAACTCTATTTCTTGATCGGTGAGCTTTTGCGACAGACGGATTACGTCATTGAGTAACTCACGCACTTCTGTGGCTAATAAAAACGGTGCGTCGCTACCAGGCTCGTCTTCAATCCACTCGACTAAACCCACTCGATAGGGAGTTTCGCGCACATATTCCAACACTCGAAAGCGCTGCTGTCCCATTGTCAAAAGTTTAAAGCGATCGTCTGGCAAGCGATGATACTGTACGATTTGAGCAACACAGCCGATATTTGCAGGTTTACCCGTCTCCGAGTCCCACATTACCACCCCAAACATACGATCGCTTTCCAGCACAGTATTGATCATCATGCGATAGCGATACTCAAAAATATGAAGCGGTAGAGACTGTCCCGGAAATAGTACCAACTCAGGTAAAGGGAACAGCGGCAATTCACGAACTGAAATCGATGATGAAGTCATTGTTGCTAAACTTGGCACTAGTTAAGAC
>Ga0315903_10010388_pt1 | contig 11103 bp, 9 predicted proteins | sample LakEriMetagenome_7_FD_203524 | JGI IMG/M metagenome (GOLD analysis project Ga0315903, IMG submission 203524) | Freshwater fungal communities from buoy surface, Lake Erie, Ohio, United States - Buoy 2 MA119 | ecosystem: Environmental > Aquatic > Freshwater > Lake | place: USA: Lake Erie, Ohio... | reverse complement strand
ATTTGAAAATATAATTAAAAATAAAATATTTATATAATTATATATGGAACCAGTTAAAACTTTTATTAAAGTAAAGCGTATTGAACCAGCGCCAACCCTTGATGAACAAGCCAACAAAAAAGAGCGGCATAAAATAGCAGTTAAGAAATATTATGAGAAACATAAAGAAGAAAGATACATATGCGAAGTTTGCCTTGGAAAAATAACTTTTTCTAATAAATGGAATCATAAGCAAAGTGCAATTCATATGCGGCATTTAGAGAAACAAGAAGCCGCGAAACGTGAAGCAGAAGCAAAAGCAGCGGCCGAGAAAGATGCAGCGGCAACTGAACAAAAGCAAGAATCAGACCAAATACAAGAATAACAAAAAAGACTCTAAATCTAGAATATATATATTATTTTTAAATATTAAATGTATAATATAATATTTAATTATAATATAATGAGTCAAAGATATTTGCAACAAGTCGTAAAACACGACTTATTAACAAACGGCGGAGACCCGGACCATGTTTATTTGGATATTAACGTTATTAATAACAACCAAAATAGGGGACCAGTGCACCTTACTTATCGTGAGACGCGCGATAAACCTATTATTCAAGATTGTAGCGAATATTATTTAGCAGTGGTAAGGTTTCATATTGATACGCAAAGTGCCCTGCCGCTTATGCTTCCTTTAATACAGACCGGCCAGAACGACCCTAATTTAACTGTATATTCATTTACATTTAAATATCAGAATATAGTTTATCAGAAATACGTTGAATTTATACCTCAAGATAAGACCGCGCCCCTACCCCGGTTTCCAATCGCGCAACAAGATATGAGCGGAACATATTATTATATTTATAATTATCAGTGGTGGGTAGATTTATTGAACATAACTCTAGGCCAAGCATTCGAAGGCTTCCAGAACTCACTTGCCGCGGGCGATGCCCCAATATCGCCTGCAAATGTTCCATTCTTCATGTATGACCCGGCGTCTTCAGAACTTGTATTAAATGCAGATAAACTATTTTTTGATGAAAGTTTAGATAATCCTTGTTTTATATTTTGCAATACACCAATGAAGAACTTATTAAGCGGATTTGATTTTGAAATTGATTCTTATGCAGATCCGAACGGGTGTAATTACAAGTTTTCAATAAGTAATCAATTTAATACAAATGTATTAGAAATTAGCGATAGTTATTCCGCAATTCAGATGTATCAATCCTACCCGTGTACGAGCACCTGGAATTGTGTTCAATCAATAGTTGTCACGAGTTCTAATCTTCCAATCGTTCCAACAATTCAAGCGGCGCCACAAATATTTGGTAGTAATACAACTTTAAATAATAATATATCAAATATCAATGTTAATATTTTATCAGATTTTGAAATAGCACTTGAAAACGGGAAAGAATTTTTACCTTCGATTAATTATTCACCTTTCTTATATAGGCTTATTCCAATGAATGGAAATAGTGGTTTGAATACAATTGATTTAGCCGTGTATTGGCGGGATATTTATGGAAACTTGCACCAATTTATGATTGGTTCAAATAGCCACTGTGATTTCAAACTTCTTTTCAGAAAAAAATATTTAGGCGTATAATTTATAACTCTTAAAATTTTAATTTTAGAAAATTAAGAGTTATAAATTATTTATATTATTATAAATATATAGAGCTATGAGTTTAGAAGATTTACCTGCGCCCGATGGTGGCGGTTCAAAGAAGCTTTTTGACACTGTAAATGTGCTAGACCCCCGTTTATGTGTTCAAGATAGTATTTTATACGGCGTGGAGCGTAGCGGCGCCCAAATTACGAGCCAATTGCAACAAGCTAGCAGTGCAACAACTGCTGGATGCAGTTTTGATGTCGTTGTGCCTTCATTGAGCACGTTAATTAGTCGTAAAGTTCTTATTCGTGCAAGAATACAATTTCAATTAGCAATTTACACTCCTACTGGTGGTGCTGTTTCAATTCTTCCCAATACCCTTTGTCTAGCGCCCTTTGCCTTCCAACAGTTATGCAATGTTGGTAGCGTCACTATAAACAATCAAACGTTTACCTTTAATTACAAAGACCAACTTAACGAAGTATTAAGGTGCTTAGATAAAGACGTATTGGCCGAGTATAATAACTATACTCCATGCCAACTGGATTATTACGCAAACTATAATTCCGTTGCGGCATATGCGACGAATGCTACTGCGCAACCATTATTTCAATACGTCTTGGATAGTCCATTTAGGGGTGCCGGTGGTATTGGCGGTGATGGTGATATTAAATGTCGGGGAGCGTTTCCAATTACCCTTGCGAATAACATAACTGCTGCTGGTGCAGCTGGAGTTGTAAATGTCCTTGCAACAGTTGATATTGTGGAACCATTAATCATGTCGCCATTCTTGTTATCTGTATTGAAATCAAGCAATGCTGGTGCATTATATGGTGTTCAAAATATGAACTTTAATTTTCAGTTCCGTTCTGATGCTATCCGAGCACTTCGAGGAACACTCCGTTCTCCAGCTGGTCAAGTCTTACCTAAAGTAACTATCAATTCTATTGATAAATCATATGCATATCTGGAATTCCAATTCTTAACGCCTCCTCCTTCACTTAAACTCCCTGCACGCAACATTGTTCCTTACTTGTCCACCCAATGCTTTTTATCAAACGTTTCCGCTACTGTTTCCGGAGGAACAGTCCAAGCCACGTGCAATACGATACAATTAGCTTCAATTCCAGATAAAGTATTAATATTTGCGCGTAAAATGAATAAGACTGCAACTGATGCGGATTGCTACTTCGGTATTGATACTACGGCTAAAAATGGCATTGTAAATATTCAATTTAACAACGTTCCCGGAATCCTTGCAAATGCCACCCCTGAACAACTTTACGAAATGAGCCGGGCTGCGGGAGTAAATATGACTTGGAATGAATGGAATGGGTCTGTAAATATGTGTGTTCCTGCTGATACGGCACCTCTGAATCCGGATGGGTCGGCTGGGCCAAATGAAGCTACCTTAACGGCCTCTGCTGGTTTCCTAAACGTCCCGACGGCTGGTGCCATAATTGGTCTGCGATTTGGGCATGATATTCCTATTCCTAATGAATACTACGCCCCTGGATCGATAGGGCAATTCAGTTTCCAAGCGGTCATTAGCTTTAAGAATACAACTGGTATTGATTCCGATGACGCGGATGCACAATACCAAATGGGCTGTATCTTCATTTACTCTGGAATGATTGTTACGAGCTTAGGTAGCACGAGTTCATACACTGGATTATTAACCAAGCAAGACTGCTTAGATGCGGCCGAAAAACCAGTTGTAAACCAAGGTGCATACCAACGCACTTGGGGCGGCGGTTGGTGGTCGTCATTGAAAAGTGGTATGAGCAAGGCCGCTAAATATGCAGTTCCAGCGGCTAAAGCGGCCATGGCGGCGCATGGTTCTGGATACTCTGCCGGCGGTCAATCGGCCGGTGGCAAGTTAAGAGGACGGTTGTATTAGACAAACAATAATTTAATTAAATAATATAATAATATATTAAAATCTATTATTATATTATATTATACAATAAATAATGATTGACTCTGCATATCATAGAAAGATTGCAAAGCAAGCGCGAAAATTAGACCAAGAAAACATAAATAATGAAAAAAAAGAAGGGATGTATGCAGTTAATGAGCAACCACCCCCCACCCACAATACACTAACAAAGATAACTGGATATGAGAAAGAATACTTAAAGCAAATTCCAGTAGTAGGCAGTGGCAAACCAAATATGGAAATGGAACGTGTCGTCCGCGGAAGAGGCCGGCCTAAGAAAGGAATTAATGCTAATAATTTAGGGATGATTTACCAATCACAATTGGATAACTTCAAAGGCGGCGCCATGGATGTTGAAGGAGAAATGGCGGACCTTGAAAGAACGGATTTAAAACGTGCATTAGGGGCCGGACGCGATGTAAACGAAGAACTACTCCAACAAGATTTGAACGATTTTAGCGGATTAAAAAAGAAAGGCGGTGCAAAACATGAACCAGAAATAATAGAAGGTTCAATATTAGTTGCCGCAGTAAAACCCCGAGGCAGAAAGGGCAAGAAAGAAAAATCAGTATCACCAGTAAGGGCAAAAACAGAATCACCGAAAAAGGAAGTTTCAAATGTTAAACCAATGACCAGACGTGCATTGAAAGTCAAAGAAATTATGAAATCCAAAGGATTATCAATGATTGCCGCTAGCAAGTATATAAAAGATAATGGAGTGAAATATTAGGAATAAAATATATTATTATTTAAAAATATATTAAATATTAATATATATAATGACGTCTATTAACGATTTATGGAGAATCCAAAATTCACACAATTTACGCTTACAACAATCACGGGATAGACGGGACCCGCGGATAATGGAATTAAACCGTGCAAAAACTTTTTCTAATAAACTTATGAGACCAACATATCAGCCCATTTTAGCTAGCAGTGGTGGCCAGCCTAGGGATTATGACCAAAGAATAGCAGAACAAGAGTTCCGTATGACGCTTGAAAGTGTAATTGCACAACAAGAAGGATTCCAAGAAAAACCAGAAGGATTTATGGGTTATAAAATGGATATTAACGTAAAACAACAATTAATCAAGAATTGCAATGCACTTATAAGAGAAGTCCAGCAAGTATTCGTCGGAGATACAAACGCCGCGAAATTCACTCAAATATTTAAACTATTCAATGACTTATCTTTCATGTATAATGAACATTTAAAAGGAATTAGACTGGATGCAGAATTTAACCGGGAATTTCATTCAAAGGTGATTCATTTAACACAATTATTCGAAAGAGTTTCACAGCGTTTACTTGGATGGATGAATGGAGAAAGATTTGCGTATAATTCCTATGAACCGAATAATTCATTCAATACAGACTATATGAGAAGTGTTGTTTCTAATATTTTAGAAGTTTTAAGACATATGTTAGAAGATAAAGATACAACGCAATATTTGGCCAATACAAGTAATGAACAATTGGAATTTATGAACCAATCACAACTTGAAGTCTTACCTAAGGAAGTGGACGGAGAAGCAGCAGCAGATGATGGAGAAGAAGAAGCAAAAGAAGAAGCAGACCCTGAAGGAGAGTTATTAATAGCACAAGCAAGGGAAAGAGCGGCGGAAATAGAGCGTGAACGGGATGCAGAGCGCGCCAGAGTAGCCGCAGAGAGAGCCCGAGTGGCGGAAGAAGAAGCAGCCATGGAGCGTGATGATGCCGCAGCACGCGAGGAAGAGCGCGCCCTGCTTGCCGCGCGTGCATATATACCACCAGCCGCACCAGAAGCAGCAAGAATTGATACAGAGCACACCGGTGAACCAGAACTGACCAGAACTGAACGAGCAAGGAGAGGACTTGTAAGTTTAGGGCGCAGATTAAAAGAATTTGCCACTCCTTCAAGGGATAGAGAAGCAGTAGCGGAACCTACAGTCACTCATGTTGAACCGCGTGCCGCACCAGCCACACCAAGAACACCACCAATTAGAGCAGAGCCTTTCAGTCCGGCAATGTCTTTAGACGAATTCGCAGTCGGAAGTCCATTAATTGGGCCAGAGCTTGCAGCAGAAGGAGACTCAGCGGAACTACCTAGAGACGAACCAGCACCAGCAGCAACCCCAGCAAAACCAGCAGCAAGTGCGAAGCCAGCCCCTGATACAGAAACAAAGGCGGAATCACCCCGGACCGCTTCCGATTTCTATTTTGAGTCCACAGAATATGATGTAGACCCGGGAAGCTCTGATTATCTACTGCAAACGGCCCACGCAATGAATAGGATTCGAATCGGCCAATCCTTGAATAAGAAAGATTACAATCAATTAGTGTTTAATATGATGTCCAATTATATTCGGAGATACAATAATGATACAAAAGAAACAGAGAAAAAGGTTGCTAACCTACGGCAAGCGGATTTCATGTTTGATAAAGGTAAGCTTTATACAGACTTCAATTTAAGAGTGTTGGCCCCTGAAAATTTAGAGAGGAGTTTAATTCCATTGGCCGATGCAAGCACCATGAAAAGTATTTTTGAGGAGAAATTCCCAACTCGCCGCGACCCTATGGACCCCAAAAAAGCAGATACATATGTTAGTATATATAAGAAATACTACAAGAAGGATATTGATGAGGCTAAAAAGAAACCAAGTTCAAAACCTAAACCAGACGATGAGCTTGTAAAGACGCCACCTGGAAGAAAAGCACCAGCAGCCGCACCACGTGCAACAGCGCGAGCCGAACCACCAGCAGCACGAGTCCTGCCTAGAGGGTCAGATTTAACGGAACTAAACTTACCAGAGAATTTCACAATCAGAGAGCGCCAAGCCATTGCAGAGCGAGACGAATATTTACGACAAGCACAGGCCGAACAGGATAGGAAAGATAGGGAAGAAAGAGCACGCCGGAGATAAAAATTTGAATAAATTTTAATATAAATTTTAAAATAATTATAAATATATAATATAGTATGCAAAAAAATATCGTGCATTTGATATCTTATACAAAAAATAATCCAATTATAGTTGGAAGTCAAGCAGATTCAGAAGTTAAATATAAGAATGATACCGACCTTTACGAAACAATAATTACTAAAGAATCTAAACCAGATTTGATATCAGAACTGCATAAAATGTTATTAATGATTTTAGGTAAAATGAAGAGAAATAAAAATGTATATTTTATGGATTTTAAAGCCGGGACTTATCAAGCATTATACATATCAGATGAAGATATTTTGAACACTAAAAAACGCCAAGGCTTTTACAAGAAAAAACTTGAAGAAAAGCTAATTACAGAAGATATTTTAGATACAATCGAAAATCTAAAAAATGATGAATTATTATATTTTTGTTCAAATCTTTATAAAGTCAGATGGAGTCCAACAGATATTAAACATGAATATACAACATTATTTAATGGTGAACTATACAGATTTGATGAAATTTTTAATCATAAATCAGTTATTAAATTAGATATTTTATTTTTTGATGGAAAGTATTTCCAACCATATTCTAATATGTTTCAATTTATTAATAATGGCGAATTACTTACGGAATCACCGGACGATGTTATACAGTCTTTGAAAGAAGATATGCAAAAATATATTAATCAAGGCAATTTATATAAGTCTTTGAAACGGGCCTATAGTATAGCTAAAATTGAACAAAAAGAAGATTTATGTAATAAATTATTAGATATAATTAATAGCAAAGCCGGTCAATACTACCAAATCAAGAGTTATGTTGAAAACTGCGAAGAAGTGCTTTCAAAATATCCTAAACGAGAAATCGTTAATAAAGTAAAAACAAGCTTAGAACATTTGAAAGGAAAATACAGTCTGGAAAAACGTTTCATAAATCACTTTGAGAAGGCCGCAAATAAACACACGGCCAAACCCCTTTTGAAAGCAATTATGAAATTGAAAGATATACTGTTTGAAAAAGCACAAGAATTAACTAAAAAATTGATTGAAAAACACCATTTAGACTTATAAATTTATAATATATAAATTAATTATTAATTATATATTATAATTATATATGGCGAATATGATGTTTAATTTGAATAAAATTGGCCGGCCAATTTGCAAGATTACTGGAGGAAAGTATGATGGCAAAATTGTTAGTGTAAGTGAAACAAACGACAATGATAATGACGAATTACTGTATAGGAACTTTTATTCATTAAAATTAAATTCTGATGCAAAGTTTGAACCATGCCCGGATACCAAGAAAGAGCGGGATATATTATATATCGCCGGCCCGTCTGGTAGTGGTAAGAGTTTTTATACGAAGATGTATCTTTTGAACTATAAAAAAAGTTTCCCGCAAAATGCAATTTATATGTTTTCAAAACTAGATTCAGATAAAAGTTTAGAAGGTGTAGAAATAAAGCGGGTAATGATTGATGACCGGTTAATTTCAGACCCATTCGATGTTAACGATTTTCATAATAGTGCAGTAATTATGGATGATATAGATGCTTTACGGGAAAAAGATTTGAAGACTGCATTATACGATTTGAAGGTTCAGATTCTCGAAACAGGAAGACATACAAATACAACACTAATATTAACAAGTCATTTAGCTTGCAAAGGAAATGAAACTAAATCGATTCTTTCGGAGGCGCACTCCATAACCTTTTTCATGAAGAGTGGAATGCCAGTTAAACATTTATTAAAAAACTATTTAGGAATGGAAGAAAAGCAAATCAAAAAACTTCACGAATTAAACAGTAGATGGATTACTATTACACGCGGATATCCGCAAATAGTTTTTGCAGAAAAAGATATCATTTTTCTTTCAGACCTAGAAAAGGATTAAATCTAATATTATAATGAAAATATAAAATATAATATAATAATTTATATTAGAAAATGAAAGATTTATACGACAAGTTATATATACCCTTATCAGATGACCAAATCCGGAAGCTACTTCCAGATGTTCCAATTGTTAGATATGAAGAATTAGACCAATACGAAACTATAGAACATTTATTACCGAATGCCCGTAGCGCGATTGTATTGTTTGTTGCAGTAGATGGACCTAGCCAAGGCCACTGGACGGCGCTTATGCGTAGTAATGATAGAATAATGTATTTTTGCAGCTATGGAACTAGACCCGATAAAAATTTATTATGGGCGCCAAAATATCTTCGTAAAACATTAGGGCAGAATATCCCTTATTTATCATATTTGCTAAACAAAGCTATTGATGATGGATTCAAAGTATCTTTCAATGAAGTAAAGTATCAAAGCCCCGACCCTTCAATACAGACTTGCGGGCGTTGGGTTGTTTCACGAATACAATTTAACCAGTATGAAATTAAAAACAACCCGAATAATTATAAAAAACTAATTAAAAAATATATGAAGGAATATGAACTATCTTCAGATTTAGTTATTTGCAAATTGGTGCCTATTTAACTTTTTAATATTATATAAAAATCAATGTATAGCTATACATTGATTTTTATAAATTATTCATAATAGCTTTTTAGTCGCGTATAAAGTGAATAAAATTTAGCAACAAATATTAAATTTGCAATCAAATTTAACATATATATTCTATATTTATAAAATTATGTTAATTCATTATATTTTAATAATAATTTAGGATTATATCTATATTTTGCACCAGCCCCAAGTGCACCAGTAGCAATATTCTTGGCCGCGTTTTTTGCAAGCCCTTTTGGTCCGTCCTTGTAAACTTCGATACTGCCTTTCACTGAGTCAATAGCGGATTTTCCAATATCTAGTGCATTTGATACTGAAGGATTATTAAACATTTTCACTGTATTATTATGAATGTTCAATAAAGATTGTGCAACTGAACCCATACCAACGGTATTAAGCACTTTTCCAAATATTCCCAAGTCTGCAACAGTAATCGGTGTATCCCGCGTCTGAACCCACCGCCATTCATTAATTTTTCCAGGAACAGGAAGCGGGAAAAAACCAGTTTCTTGTTCGTGCCTTTCAATAAATGATTTGTAATCTTCAGTATCTTTATTAAATCCTTGTTGAGCTAGAAATGCATAAAACGTGTTCCAATAATTAGCAACTTCCCGCCGCTTGGCTTGTTGTTCTGCAACATAGCCCCTATTATCATAGTTTGTTTTAGCATTTAATCGTTTTCTTATTTGTTCGTTTTTGGACCAGAATTCATCATTCTTGGTTTGGTTGTTCCAGTATTCATCAGTTGACCGGCCAGCCCCAATAGCTTGACTCACTCTAGCCCCTAGGTCTGTTGTAAGCCCCATCATCTTTTTAACATGACTAGGCAATCCTTCAGCAATCTTGGATACATCTTGCATGATAAACGAATCAATAGAATTATTAGATAAACCACTACTATTAAGCAAATACTTAATAAACCATTGGCAATTGTTTTGGAAAGCATCATAGAGGAAAAATTTTGCATCACCGACTTTTTGCCTAGCATTATTTAATAACTCATTTATTGTTATTGGTCTATTTACTGGAACTGAAATCATTTGACTTGTATTTTTCGTGGCTACATTGGTGCTTACATTAATAACTTCGTTTTTCTCCAATACAACATTCTTGAAATGTCCGTTCATATTTACTTTGGCCACTAATTGAAGGTGGAATAAATCATCGAAGCCGTATTTTTCTTTAAGTTTATTAAATTTTCCAAAAGAAATCAAGTTTATAATTCTATCAAGCACTTTTAGAATCGGGGTTCTTACGACCTCCAATCCAACTATAGGTAAATCACCAAACTTCTTTATTGTTCCCTTGGAAGAATTAGAAAAGTCTTTCTTCGGCTTCTTAAAGAAATCCATAAGCCCGGCGCCGTTTATTGTTTCTTTTTCATACCAGCAATCGCATTTTCCTTTCGGGCACCCAGCAATGCATTTATATTTAGCGCCACCAACCATTAATTCTTTGAGTAAGTCTTGTAATTCATTTCTTTTTAAACCAGTAATTTTTTGTTTACTTGGTTTCTGATATTTTCCAATAAATAATTTTAACTGTTTATTATTCAAAGAATCTAAATATTCATCCATTCTAATATAATATATTTATATATATAATTATTTATATATAAATTAATTATATTATTTATATTGAATCTTCTTAATATACTCATAACTCTAATACATCACGAACTGTTGATTGTTATATTAGAACTATTAGTGATAGTAATGTTAATTGTTTTGCTTGCTTCATAATCTGTATGTTTTCTTGACTGTTTATGACGTGCAATCGAATCACGCCTACAACTTGTCCCGCATTCACATTGTATTTTTTCAGATTGTTTCTTTTCAATTTCAGCTTTGTTGCTTGTTATATAATCATTAATTTTTTCTTTGTTTTCCTGGTAATACTTTTTTGCTTTATCTTTATTTTGTTCATAATATTGCTTTGCTTTTGCTTTAATTTTCGCTTTATTTTTCTCTCTATATTCTGCTTGATAATCAGTTTTTTTATCTTTATTTTGCTCATAGTAATATTTCACAGTGTTTTTGATTTTGTCTTTATTTTGTTCGTAATATTTTTGACTGCCCACTTGTTGCGATTTTGCGCGATTTCCAT
>Ga0315903_10010387_pt1 | contig 11104 bp, 9 predicted proteins | sample LakEriMetagenome_7_FD_203524 | JGI IMG/M metagenome (GOLD analysis project Ga0315903, IMG submission 203524) | Freshwater fungal communities from buoy surface, Lake Erie, Ohio, United States - Buoy 2 MA119 | ecosystem: Environmental > Aquatic > Freshwater > Lake | place: USA: Lake Erie, Ohio... | reverse complement strand
ATGAAAAAGCGAAGAAAATTGCCCTTGATTTAATTTACGATCGAAGAGTTTTTGAGGGTGAAGAGTGCACATACGACCCACTTCAGGAGTTTTTACAGTTGTTCGATGGGGTTGAGCTCACATCAAGTAAAAATGCTAGAGCCGAAGCGTTGGCGGCCTTGCCGTTATTTGAGAGATTACAACGAAGGATTATTGAGGGCGAGAAAGTTGGTTTAGAGGAAGATCTCAAGCTGGCACGCGAGCAGGGCACTCAACCTTTAGAGATCATCAACGATCACCTTCTAGAAGGTATGAAAGTTGTTGGAGAATTATTTGGTAAAGGTGAAATGCAGTTGCCCTTCGTTCTCCAAAGCGCTGAAGTGATGAAAACTGCCGTTGCGTTGCTGGAGCCATACATGGAGAAGACAAATGATCAAGGTCGAGGAACCATGCTGCTTGCGACAGTAAAGGGAGATGTACACGATATTGGTAAAAATCTTGTAGATATCATCCTAACAAATAATGGATATCGAGTTGCAAATATTGGAATCAAACAAACCGTTAATCAAATTATCGACGGTGCCATAGAGGCGAAAGCTGATGTTATTGGAATGAGTGGATTGCTCGTTAAATCAACAGTGATTATGAAGGAGAATTTGGAAGAGATTACCGCTCGTGGTTTAGACCAACGATGGCCAATTGTTCTCGGGGGAGCAGCTCTTACTCGGGCATACGTCGAGCAAGATTTGGCCTCAGTTTTTCCTGGTGAAGTTAGGTATGCACGAGATGCTTTCGAAGGTTTGCGTTTAATGGATGCAATGATGGCTGTAAAAAGAGGCGAAGTAGGCGCCGCACTTCCTCCACTCAAAGAACGCAAAACGACTAATACTCGGCTAAAGGAAAGTGATTTACCGGTCGATAATGTTAGAAGCGATGTAAGTCAAGAAGTTTCTATCCCAACACCACCCTTCTATGGTTCTAGAGTGGTGAAGGGAATTTCACTCGCAGAGTACTCGGGAATGCTCGATGAGCGAGCCCTTTATGTTGGACAGTGGGGCCTAAAAGGTAACCGCGGTGAATACGAAGAGATGGTTGTTTCACAAGGTCGTCCACGTTTGCGTTCTTTAATGAATGAAGTACAGTCAAACGGCTGGCTCAATGCTGCTGTCGTTTACGGATATTTTCCTTGCTATAGCGAAGGTAATGACTTAGTCATTCTTCATCATGACGGGGAGAATAAGGGTGAAGAGCGCACACGATTTACATTTCCACGACAGCGACGTGATAGACGATTATGCATCAGTGATTTTTTTGCGTCTAAGGAATCTGGACGAACCGATGTTGTCGCCTTCCACATAGTGACCATGGGTACCTCAGTGAGCAAAGCAGCAGCACAGCTTTTTGAGGCAAATAAGTACCGCGAGTACTTAGAGCTCCATGGGCTTTCTGTACAACTTACTGAAGCTCTCGCCGAGCATTGGCACGGTAGAGTACGTGAAGATTTACGTGTCAAAGACGAGGATTCATCAGAGCTTCAAGGGATTTTAGATCAAGGTTATCGGGGCTCCCGATATTCATTTGGTTACCCGGCATGTCCTGATCTAGAACAGCAAGTTCAATTATGTTCATTACTTGAGCCTGAACGTATAGGTGTTGAATTATCAGAAGAGTTCCAATTACATCCCGAGCAATCAACGTCGGCAATTATCGTTCATCATCCCGAAGCTAAATACTTCAACGCGAACTAGCACCTTATGATTGATTTCTTTGATGCTGTTTTCTTTGACATGGATGGCCTGACTGTTGATTCAGAACCTCAATGGTTATTGTCCGAACAAGAAGTTGTTGAACCATTTGGCTATGTATGGACTCAAGAAGATCAAGTTGCTTGCTTGGGTGGACCTCTGAGCAAATTAGGTGATTACATGTCTCAGAGAGTTGGAGGTAAGCAAACTTCTGAGTATTTCGTTCAAGAATTAATCAGAATTCAAGCAAATCGCATGCGCTTAAACACAACGGTGATGCCAGGTGCGATAGAGCTAATAAATTCACTTCGATCACATGGAATCAAAACAGCTTTGGTCTCTGCAAGTCCTCGAGTGATTATTGATGCAGTTTTAGACAATATTGGACACGATCTTTTTCCATTCTCACTGAGTGGAGATGATGTTCGAAACACAAAACCTGATCCCGAGGCCTATCTAAAGGCCGCACAGATCTCTGGAAGTAACATCGCAGAATGCCTTGTTTTTGAAGATTCACTGCCTGGTATGAAAGCAGCAATTGATAGCGGCGCCTGGTTAATCGCGGTACCCCATTTGGTGCATGTAGAAGAATCTGCACGCGTACGAAGAATTAACTCTTTACAACAATTAAATATTGATAAATTAAGGGAGTTGAAACAAGACTTTTCGACAGAAATATAGATGTCAGCGGTGATCTAGCGATTGTGCGCTGGGCAGATATTCTTAAAGAAACACCAATCACAGAGTTTGGTTGGATTAGGTGGCCAGTAATCTTTTTCGATTGAAACGTTTATGTCTTGGGCTACTCGTAATAGGTTTTTTTCAGTAGATTCAAGGTCATTCATTGTGGGAGAGTTTTTCACGAGTTTTCCATCGCCTAGGTAGATCAGTTGAAGCAGGCGAGGTAGCACTCCCTTATTTTTCCAATAGAGAAGAGCGTAAACACGAAGTTGAAAAAGAGCCTTTTCCTCCCATCCAGGCTTAGGTGCTTTCCCTGATTTGTAATCAACTATTCGCACCTCACCTGTAGGGGCTACATCTAAGCGGTCAACATATCCATGTAAATAGATCTTCTCAGTTAAATCATTCTCTAAGTGTATTTCGCGATGAGTAGCCTCGAAAACACTGGGGTCTTCAACTGCAAAGTATGTTTGAAGCAATGAGGCCGCTCGATCTAGCCATTCCTTTTCATTTCCAATGAGTTGTTGTAGTTCAGGTTTATTTTCGATCTGAGCTTTCCATCGCGATGGCAATAGTGAGACAGCCTTCTCTGAAGTTCTTTCACCTGCACGTGAATCAAACAGATCGTGCAATACGGTGTGTACGAGGGTTCCTCTCTCAGCATCTAAAGACGGAGGCTCCGGCAACTTATCAATCTTTCGATAGCGATATAGAAGTGGGCAGTTCTGGTATTCACTCACCGCGCTAGGGGAAAGACGTAAAGGCTGACTCATACTCATGTTGCGCAAGATACCCCTACCTTGAGGATTTAATTCGCCTAAGATGCTCTCGTGTCTAATTTAGGTTTCTTTGCCGCTGGCGATCGGATTCAGTTAACCGACCCAAAAGGAAAGTTATATAGCTTTACGATCGTTCCAGGTAAAGAGTGGCACACGCATAAAGGGTGGATAACCCATGATGACCTGATTGGACTTCCTGAAGGCTCTGTAGTGAGCACAACAGCAGGGTTGTCATTTTCGGCATTTAAACCGTTACTTGCAGATTTTGTTTTAACAATGCCGCGTGGAGCAACGATTGTGTATCCAAAAGATGCGGCAATGATTGTTGGAGTTGCCGACATATACCCTGGCGCTCGAGTTTTAGAGGCTGGAGTTGGAAGTGGAGCTTTGACCATTTCACTACTTCGAGCCGTTGGCGATAACGGAATTGTTCATTCGATTGAAAGACGGGAAGATTTTGCAAAGATAGCACGAACAAATGTAGAAGATTACTTTCAAAATAATTGCAAGAATTGGACGTTGGAAGTTGGAGACCTTCAAGATCAGGAATTTGATTCACAATTTGATCGAGTAGTTCTGGACATGCTTGCCCCTTGGGAGTGCATAGATATTTCGGCCAGGGCATTACGACCTGGTGGTGTTTTCTTAGCCTACGTAGCAACCAGTACACAGCTATCAGCCACGGCTGAAGCTATCAAAAATGACGGACGCTTCACAGAACCTGAAAGTTCGGAAACTTTAGTTCGCGGTTGGCACCATGAAGGTTTAGCGGTTAGACCTCAGCAAAGAATGATCGGACATACCGGCTTTATTATTCATAGTCGACGAATGGCACCTGGCGTGCAAGTTCTGGCTAGACGTCGCCGTCCTGCAAAGGGTGCCTACGGTGTCTCGGAAGATTGAACGACTTGTTAATTTAACAATAGCTCTCCTTGCTACGAAGAGGTTTTTAACCAAGTCCGAGATCTTTAGGACCGTGGAAGGCTATGAAGGAAGTGATGAAACTAAAGAGCGAATGTTCGAGCGAGATAAAGACGATCTTCGTGCTTTAGGTATTGAGATAGAAGTTGGAAGTTTCGATCCTGTTTTCTTGGACGAGGCTGGATACAGAATTAGTCATGCTTCCTATCAAATGGATTTAGGGGTACTGACCGAGAAGGATGTTTCCTTACTTTCACTAGCGGCCCAAAGTTGGCAAGGAGCTGCTTTGGATCAACCCGCGCATCGTGTTTTGATTAAACTTCGCTCCCTTGGAATTGCGGTGGACGAATTAGATGTGCCAGCTATTTCTACAAGGTTGGCACATAGCGGCGACGACATCGCCATAGTCAGCAGTGCCATTTCCGATAAGTCTGCGATTCTTTTCGATTACTTATCCTCGGATTTCCAGAGACAATCTCGTAGGGTTATTCCATTTGCGTTGGCAACTCATGCTGGATATTGGTATATCGCAAGCATGGACCAAGAAGTTAATGACGTTCGAATATTCCGATTAGATCGCATAGTTGGGAAAATAAGCAAAGGGAGCGTTCACTCTGAATTTACACCGCCAATTGAATTCGATTTTCACAGCGCTTTAACGCAGTTTCAATCAAATACTTTCGCACTTTTTGATGTGCGAAAAGGAAAAGGCCAATTATTGAGAAACCTGGCCGTCTCAACCAAAGACATGGGGGAATGGGATCAACTGGAAATTCCAATTGTGAGTCTCGAGAACCTTCGCGCTCTTGCTCTATGGCATGGTGAAGATGTCATCGTGAGATCACCTAAAGAGCTCGTTGACATGATTGTTGATTCATTACAAAAGATTATTCTCACTCATGGGTAAAGAACTATCCGCGCCCTTGTTAAGGACAGCTCGCTTGTTAGATCTTGTTCCTTACTTACACGCAAACCAAGGTATATCCATCAAAGAACTATCAGTTGAGTTTGGTGTGACCCAAACGCAAATCCAGTCTGACTTAACCACTCTCTGGATGTGCGGCCTTCCTGGCTACACCCCTTTAGAGCTAATCGATCTTGAGTTTGAGTCTGGATATGTCACTATTCGAAATGCTTCTACTCTGGCCAAACCTCGAAAGATTTCATTTGATGAAGGATTGGCACTTTTACTGGGTTTACAGCTTTTAACTGAGAGAATTCCATCTGACAGACTGGACCTTAGGGAAGACATAGACGTTCTTTCCGAAAGACTCTCGAATAACTTAGGTGTACCAAAAACTCTGCGAATTTCCAGTGAGATAGATCCCGAAATTTCTCAACAGCTGATTTATGCTCTTAAATCTTCTAGTGATGTTGAAATCTCTTATCACTCACTGTATTCAGATAAAGTTTCCACTAGAAGAATCAGTCCACAGATTATGTATGAAGAAGACGAGAGAAGTTATGTTCAAGCTCACTGTCATCTTTCGAACTCACTTCGTATCTTTAGAATCGATCGAATTTTGTCGTGTATAGCTTTGGATAAAATCGATCTCGGTGGACATGCGTTAGATAAAACTAACTTGATTGAGAGAACATCTTCACAAAAAAATGAAAATAACCAGATTCCCTATGAAATAAGAGTTATCTCTGCCACCCGGGACATCGCTGAACGCTTCGGGATTCAGAGTGTGTTGAAAGAGCAGGGCAATCAAGTTGGGCAGTTGGTCCAGCTACAGTCATTCTCAGAGGAGTGGGTAGAACGTGCCGTATTAGCAACTGGAGCGGATATTGAGTTGACTAGACCTGCCGAAATCCGCAGGGAAGTTTACAACCGCGCCAAATCTCTCTTCAATAGATATACCTCCAAATAACGTCTAGGCGTTCTTTTAAACCTGGTGTAAACTAGGCGTTCTATACATTGTCAACGGTTGGAGATAGAAGATGAATCTAGGCGCACGCGAAATAATTGTTCTTCTCGTTGTTGTTTTAGTTTTGTTCGGTGCAAAGCGCTTACCTGATTCTGCACGTTCACTTGGTCGTTCTATGCGCATTTTTAAGAGTGAGATGAAAGAGATGAAGGCCGACGACAAGCCGGCTTCGGACGAAGGCAGCCAAGAAAAGTAAATTTATGGCGTCTCTAAATGACGCGAGGATGCCGCTATTAGATCATTTGCGTGAGTTTCGCAAAAGGATAGTTCGCGCAGCCGTTGCGATTTTCCTATCTTCAGGAATTGGTTGGTATTTTTACAACACAATCATAACGACACTTGCAGAGCCTGTTTGTGATCTAAAGTCGGCGCAGTTATCTGGTTCAGAGAATTGTGGAGCTCTGTATATCAGTGGAGTACTTGGTCCTTTGAATTTACAGATGAAGGTTGCAGTTCTAACTGGAATAATAATTTCGGCTCCGTTTTGGTTGTATCAATTATGGGCTTTCATCGCGCCCGCACTTCACCGAAAAGAGAAAAGAAACAGTCTTCTTTTCATTTTTTCTGCCACGCCTTTTTTTGCCTTCGGAGCAACCCTTGGATACCTTATACTTCCAATAGCAATTAAAGTCCTTTTTGGTTTTACTCCCGAAGCGCTTAACAACTTGGTTCGCTTCGACGATTATCTAGATTTTGTTCTGCGAATTATTTTGCTTTTTGGCTTAGCGTTTGAACTGCCTGTATTTCTTCTTACGTTCAATCTAATTGGCTTCTTGCGAGGTGCAACGATTTTGAGACCATGGAGGATCTGGGTGTTTGGAATTTTTGTCTTCTCGGCTGCATTTACTCCGACGGCAGACCCATTTACAATGCTTCTTCTAGCATTGCCAATCATGGTCTTGTATTTTATGGCTGGCTTCATAGCTCTTCTTGTTGACCGAGCACGTGATAAGAAATCAGGTGCAGATGCTGTTGGCAGTTCTTCGATAGATTCACCAACTCCAATTTCCGAATAAGGGATAGGCTCAGCAGATGTGGGCACTAGTAATTAACCCTGTATCAGGACAAGGAAAAGGTGCCTCAGTCGGTAGTTATGTTGCTGGATACTTGAACAAAAAATCTGTTCCATTCACGATTGTTACTGGTAATTCTGCTCTAGCTCTATCAAATCATCTCGACATTTTTTTAAAAGCAAATCCACAGTGTGTAGGGGTGATTGCAGTCGGGGGAGATGGACTTCTACATATAGTTCTGCAAAAGGTTATTCCTGCACAAGTACCAATTACTCTCATTCCCGCTGGTACAGGAAATGATTTTGTCCGTTCACTTGGATGGGATCTCAATGATGTCGACGTTCAACTAGATTTTGTCTTATCGCACCCTCCGCAGAAAATGGATGCCGGACTAGTTGATGGAGAATGGTTTGGGAGTGTTCTATCTACTGGTTTTGATGCAGTTGTAAATGAGCGAGCTAATAAACTGAAATGGCCAAAAGGTCCCATGAAATATAACGTGAGCATTGTTTTGGAACTGCCAAGGTTTAAGCCAAAAATGTATGACATTCACCTCGATGATCGAACGATAAGTACTGAAGCCATGTTGATCGCCGTCGGAAATGGTCGTTCCTACGGTGGGGGCATGCTCGTCTGTCCAGAGGCAGAGATGTGTGATGGATTCTTTGATGTCATGATCCTTCATCCAGTTTCAAAAATAGAGTTTATTAAGGTATTTCCTTCGGTGTTTATCGGTGCGCACGTGAATCACCCTGCCGTTGAGATAGTTCGTAGTAAAAAGGTACGTATTGACTCAAAAGCCGTCGCATATAGTGATGGCGAACGCATCGGGCAACTTCCTGTAAATGCTGAGTGCATTCCTGGAGTCATGCTTGGATGGACACCATGAGTACACCGGCTGCTGCTTATGCTGCGGCAAAAAAACGCGGATCCCATCCAATAACGACTGAGTTTGTTCAAACTTTTGATTTTGAATTCGATCCTTTTCAAATTTCAGCGTGTCACGCTGTAGAAGAGGGTAAGGGCGTTTTAGTAGCAGCTCCAACTGGAGCAGGGAAAACCGTTGTTGGTGAATTCGCCGCTTACTACGCCCTTAAAGCAGGCAAAAAATGCTTTTACACGACACCAATAAAGGCTTTGTCTAATCAAAAATATTCAGAGTTTGCGCAGAAATTTGGTGAAGATCGAGTGGGACTTTTAACCGGAGACACCAGTATCAATTCTGAAGCAGAGATTTTGGTTATGACAACAGAGGTTCTTAGGAACATGCTTTATGCCGGATCCAATACCCTCACAAATCTTGGTGCTGTCGTGATGGATGAAGTGCACTATCTAGCCGATAAGTTTCGAGGCGCTGTCTGGGAAGAAGTGCTGATTCATCTTATGGAGAGTGTGCAGGTCATTTCACTTTCTGCAACCGTTTCAAATGCAGAAGAGTTTGGTGAATGGTTAGGGGAGATACGAGGCGACACCGAAGTAATTGTGAGTGAGATTCGACCAATACCTCTTTTTCAACATGTTTTGATCGGCAACAGGCTTCTAGATCTATTTGAGCAGCCCGGTCGTGTAAATCCTGAAATTTTACAGCGAGAGAGGGAGGCCATAAGGCGTTCATCTCTTGGACGAAATCGACGATCGAGATTTGATGAACCGAACGATCGACTGTCGCGATCTGACATTATCGAAAAACTTCAACGCGAAAATCTTCTTCCAGCGATAACATTTATATTTTCTCGAATAGGTTGTGATGCCGCTGTAAAACAATGTTTGCAGGCAGGGTTGCGACTCACTTCACCGCAAGAGAGAGAAGAGATTCGCGCCGTAGCTCTTGCTTACACGCAAAACATAGCTGAAGAAGATTTAGAAGTTCTGGGATTTAGTCAGTGGCTCACCGCTTTGGAACGAGGCATCGCTGCGCATCATGCGGGCCTGTTGCCAAGTTTTAAAGGAGCGGTCGAGGAACTTTTCCAACGTGGACTGGTTAAGGCTGTCTTTGCAACTGAAACTCTTGCTCTTGGAATTAACATGCCTGCTAGGACAGTTGTTCTTGAACGGCTTGTAAAATTCAACGGCGAAGCACATGTCCCGATAACTCCCGGCGAATACACGCAACTTACGGGACGTGCGGGCCGTAGAGGAATCGATATCGAAGGCAATGCAGTAATCCAATGGTCACCGACTGTTGATTCAGCTGCAGCTGCTGGATTGGCGTCAACTCGAACCTATCCTTTGCGTTCTTCCTTCTCTCCTTCTTACAACATGTCCATTAACTTGATCGCACAGTTTGGTAAAGAGCGTGCGCGGCGATCACTCGAATCATCATTTGCTCAATTCCAAGCAGATAGAGCTGTTGTCGGATTAACCAGGCAGATTCGAAAAAACGAGTCTTTGATTGAAGAGTTAATGAAGGAAGCGGCGTGCCATCTAGGGGATTTCACTGAATACGCACGCTATAGAAGATCTATCAAAGAAGTGGAAGTTCTCCTAGGGCGACGAGATCAAAGGAAAACTTTTGACAACAGACAAAGAGGTCACCTTGAAGGCGAACTCTCGGATCTTCGAAAACAAATGAAGAATCATCCAAGTCACGGATGCGCAGATCGTGAAGAACATTCGCGTTTGGCTGAACGAGCGGGGAGATTAACTCGAGAAAATGATGGCTTAAACTCCAGAGTTGAGAATCGAACACATGTAATAGCCAAAACCTTTGATCAAATTTGCCAGGTATTGGAGCATTTGGATTACATTCAAGGGGAGAAGCCAACGGCTCAAGGAAAGATACTCACCAAGATATACGCAGAATCAGATCTTCTCCTGACTGAGTCGATACGTCGAGGTCTTTTAGATGAACTAAATAGTGCTGAGCTTTTGGCTGTTGTTTCATGCATGATTTTTGAAACAAGGTCAGCTGAGAACATAGCCCCAAAGATGCCAAGTGCAAATGTAACTTCAACGATTACGGAAGTCATAGCTTTGTGGGCAGAACTTGAGAAGATAGAAGGTGACTTTGGGGTTCAGACACAACGTGAACCGGATGCGGGTTTTGCTTTTATTTCATATCGCTGGGCTACAGGAAACTCGTTGGCAAATGTTCTTAAGGGAAGTGAGATGTCAGTCGGAGATTTTGTTCGCTCAACAAAACAACTTATAGATCTTCTTAATCAGATTGCCGGTGCAAGTGAAAACCTACGTTCAACCTGCAAGGATGCGGTTAAAAAGATTGATCGAGGAGTTGTCGCTTACTTGATGGGGGAGTTATGACGCTAATGCTCATTGATAGCGCATCGCTTTGGTATCGCGCCTACTACGGAATGCCCGATACCTTGCTTTCTCCAGATGGCGTTTCAGTAAACGCCGTTCGAGGATATCTTGATATGACCTCAAGATTAATTCAGGCATATAAACCAGATCGTTTGGTGGCTTGTTTAGATGGAGACTGGCGACCAAGTTGGCGCGTTGAGATTTTTCCGGATTACAAAGCAAACAGAATCGAAGATGATGGCGAGTCAGAAGAAGAGCCAGAAACGCTGACTCCACAGATTCCTATTTTGTTAGATTTATTAGATCTATTTGGAATTCCCGTTGTTGGAGTTGATGACTACGAAGCAGACGATGTGATGGCAACGTATGCGCAGTTGGAGAAAGGCCCCATAAGAATCGTTACTGGCGATAGAGATCTTTTTCAGGTTGTCGATGATAGAAGAGACATAAAGGTCGTCTATCTTGCTAAGGGAATCTCTCAACATGACTTGGTTGATGTTGCATATGTAGCCAAGAAGTACTCCATACCAGGTGATCGCTACGATCTATTTGCAATGTTTAGAGGCGATCCTTCAGATGGGCTACCTGGCGTTAAAGGTATCGGAGAAAAGGGAGCTGCTGTAATTGCAAAATCTTTTGCAAACGTTCATGAGGCTTTACAGGGTGCCTTAAATTCACATGAAGCCCTTCCTCCTGCTTTAGCGAAGAAAATCATCGCTGGGGCAGATTATTTAAAGATTGCACCGACCCTAGTTAGAGTCGCCAGGGATGTTCCATTGCCAAAGGTGGATTTG
>Ga0315903_10010384_pt1 | contig 11107 bp, 10 predicted proteins | sample LakEriMetagenome_7_FD_203524 | JGI IMG/M metagenome (GOLD analysis project Ga0315903, IMG submission 203524) | Freshwater fungal communities from buoy surface, Lake Erie, Ohio, United States - Buoy 2 MA119 | ecosystem: Environmental > Aquatic > Freshwater > Lake | place: USA: Lake Erie, Ohio... | reverse complement strand
GATGGTGACAATATCTGGACACTTACTATCGCTTTACCTGTTGGTGTTCATTCCTATAAGTTTTCATATGATAACTGGGCAGGGCAAGAGGAACTTATTCCCGGTAGTCCTTGCACGTTAACTGAGTCGGGCTTTACCAATCGTACCATTGATATCAATGATACTGCGGTTCTTCCCAACGTATGCTGGGGCAGTTGCGAAGCGTGCGTGGTTAATGTAAACGAGTTCACCCAAGGTGACTTTTTGGTTTACCCGAACCCTGTTCAGGACATGATGACAATTGCTCTCGATGCTATTACAGAGGCTGAGGTATCGATGCATGATATGACAGGAAGATTGATTATGGTAAGCACAATCAAGAATGCTCGATTGGCACAGTTAAACGTAAGTGAATTACCGGCCGGTACTTATGTTGTTTCTATTCGAAACGATCGTGAATTGCTCCGTCAATCAATTCAACTAGTGAAGTGATAGTATTCAAATAATAGAAAAAGCCTCGCTCATGCGGGGCTTTTTTATTCAATGATATCGGAAAATGGTGAGAGAGTGAGAGCGTGAAAGAGTGAAAGAGTGAAAGAGTGAAAGAGTGAAAGAGTGAAATGGTGAAGCAGAGACTATTTCACTCTTTCACTCTTTCACTCTTACTAAAAATCAAACACAAATCCTCTGTCCTTGTACTTCTCGAAAGTCTTAGTATCAAAAGAATACAGTTGCGACGGTCGGTGTCTTACGTTTTGTTGTGTCTCAGTGAGTTTCTTCAGGAACTTAACATTCTGGATTTTCTTGCGGAAATTTCCTTTATCGAACTTGCGCCCCAGGATGGTTTCGAATACATCTTGAAACTCCGTGATGGTGAATTTTTCAGGAATTACACGTGTCCATATGGGTTCTTCTAACAATAAAGTCTTAAGGCGACTGGATGAGGCATCGAGAATTTCGCGGTGATCGAATGCTAACTTGGGTAGTTTGCTCAAACTATGCCACTTAGTTTGCTTGGCCCAATGTGATGCCACCGGGTGCAGGTCGGTCAATTCCACTAGTGCCATATAACCCACTGTTATAACACGTCCCAGCGGGTGACGGTTTACTCCGCCAAATGTTTGCACTTGTTTCATACCTACATCATCTATCGATGTGAGGTCATGCAAAACGCGATAGGCAGCAGTGTCCAGGTCCTCATGAGGATACACTAGGTCACCCGGTAAGGCCCAGAAATTTTCAAAAGGCTCGGCCCCTCGCTGAATGAGCAGCACTTTCAAATCTCCCAGGTGGTAACCAAAAATAACGCAGTCTACAGAGAATGCAGATTTGAAGAAGGCGTCAATCGGAATTGAGTACATGTCGTCCGATTGAGTGGCTTTGGGTATTTGCTTAATAGCTTTTTCCATTGATTTAGTGGTCTGCGAAAATACTTCGAGCGCAATGAAAGGTGATTAAGTTCATCTTATCAATTCAAAATTACCCAAAAACTGTTTATCTACAAACATTTTGTACAAATAACAATTACTATATATTCGCCACAAACAAAGTTTATTATGACATCCAAAATTACAAGCGCATTTTTATTTGCTTTCCTCTTACTGCTGAATTTTTCAGCTCAAGCGTTCAATGTGACGTTTAGGGTAGACATGAGTCAGCAGTCGGATTTCACGACACCTGAAGTGAATGGTTCATTCAACAGTTGGTGTGGTAACTGCTTTCAAATGACAGATGCCGATGGCGATAATATCTGGGAGGCCACTACTGACCTTGCTCCCGGCAACTATGAATATAAATTTTCAGCTGATGGCTGGGGAAGTCAAGAAAATTTGGTACCCGGAAGCGCTTGTACAGTAACCAATTTTGGGTTTACAAATCGTACACTTGTTGTAACGCAAGAAACCGTTTTGCCGGTGGTTTGCTGGGGCGCATGTGTAGATTGTGCGGCTGCTCCTGTTTTTTATGATATCACTTTTCAAGTAGATATGAATGAACAAACAGGCTTTACCACACCTGAATTGAATGGTTCATTCAACGGCTGGTGCGGCAACTGTACCGCCATGTCGGATGCTAACGGCGATGGAATTTGGTCGATTACTGTTTCTCTGCAAGAGGGAACCTATGAATACAAGTTCAGTCATGATAACTGGGCCGGTCAAGAGACGCTGACACCGGGCTCTTCTTGCACTGTTACAACGGATATTTATACTAATCGCACCATCACCGTTTCTCAGGACGAAGTTCTTCCTGCGGTTTGTTATGGTAGCTGCGCAGTCTGTGGCATCAATACAGGCCCATTTGATGTGACTTTTAGCCTCGACATGAATAATGTTACTTTTCCTTTTACAACACCTGAAGTGAACGGAACTTTTAACAACTGGTGCGGTAACTGCGCGCCATTGAGTGATGCCGATGGAGATAATATCTGGACAATCACCATTCCATTACAGGCCGCATCGTATGAGTATAAATTCGCTTACGACAACTGGGCTGGTCAGGAAATGTTGGTTACGGGTACAGCTTGTACACAAACGTCGCCGGAAGGTTTTGTAAATCGTGCACTAACTGTTGAAGGTGCTACTGATTTAGGAGTTGTTTGTTGGGAGAGTTGCAATGCTTGCAACGTCGTTGTTTTGAATCAAATGAATTTGCCGGTATCGTTCGATGATGCTCAGGTTGAATATGGCTTGCTTGGTTTCGACGGCTCGGAAGATGCTGCCGTAGTTGTCGATCCAACTAACGCAGCGAATATGGTTGCACGTGTTACGAAAAGTGCAACGGCCGGTGCTTCATCCGGCGCTACGATTACTGCACCGGCTCAATTGGGCTTCAGCAGTCCGGTTCCATTCACAGCCGATGCAACAACTATGTCGGTGCGCGTTTGGTCGCCCGATGCCGGTATTCAGGTTAGACTTAAAGTAGAGGATCACACCAATCCGACACGCAGCGTCGAAACAAATGTGACTACTTCGGTGGCTAACGATTGGGAAGTGCTTGTATTCGATTTCGCTAATCAATCGGCTGGAACTGCCGCTTTGAATCTGGATTATGCTTACGACAAGGCAACTATCTTCTTCAATTTTGGAGTAGATGGCGCCACGGCAGGTGAAAAGACCTACTATTTCGATGATGTAGTTTTTGGTGGAGAAGTTATTGTGGCAACACAATACAATGTCACCTTCCAGGTCGACATGCAAAACGTTACCGACTTCGTGCTACCTGAAGTGAATGGAACATTCAACGGCTGGTGCGGTGGTTGCTTCACCTTGACCGACGATGATGGTGATGGTATCTGGACGGGAACGGCTGCAATTGAAGAAGGTATTCACGAGTACAAGTTTGCATATGATGCGTGGTTCGGACAAGAGAACCTCCTTCCCGGCTTGCCTTGCACAGTAACAAACTTTGGCTTTACGAACCGTTCGCTTAATGTTACCGGCGATGTTGTTTTACCAGTAGTGTGCTGGGAATCATGTGAAGATTGCTCGGTTGCTCCTATTAATCATGAAGTGACTTTCCAGGTCGATATGAATGGAGTGGTTGGATTTACAACTCCTGAGGTTAACGGAACATTCAATAACTGGTGCGGAAGCTGTTTCCCTATGAGCGATGCGAATGGTGATGGTATTTGGGAAGCTACGACTACACTTCAGGAGGGTAGCTATGAGTTCAAGTTTAGCTACGACAACTGGACCGGCTCAGAGCAGTTAACTTCCGGTGACCCATGCACTGTAACGAATGGCAACTTCGTTAACCGTTCATTGAATATACAGTCTGATACCATTCTAGCTCCTGTGTGCTGGGCTCTTTGCGGACCTTGCACCATGCCTGAGCCCGTGAGTGTAACTCTTAATCTGGATCTGGGCGATGTGGTTGCCACAAGTGCAGAAGTGACAGGTTCGTTCAATAACTACTGCGTGGGATGCCAGCCTATGACATCTTTGGGTAACAACCAGTACACGTTGACATTCGATGTAATGCCGGGTGTGCATTACTACCAGTTCACCATCAATGGTGGTGCGCAATTGGAAAATCTTGCGGAAGGAACTTGCACAGTTGCTTTTGAATTCGGTATCGCTCGCGAATTAGTGGCTTCGGAAGACGTAACCGTGGGCATGGTATGCTGGGAAAGTTGCGCGCCATGCTTGGTAAATGTTGAGGAAGTAAACGCAATTGAGTTTGTAGTATCACCAAACCCGGTGAATACACAGTGCACAATCCAATTCATTCAGGGTTCCATGGCAGCCTATCAATTGATTGATGCAATGGGTCGTGTTGTTCTGGATGGCTCAACCAACGGTGCAAAGCAAATTACACTAGCGACAGATCAATTACCTGCCGGTTTATATCAGGTAGTTGCGGCTGATGGCTCACGTCAGTTTACACAGAAAATCATCGTACAGCATTAATTTGAATAATCAGAATGGCTCGCATAATGTGCGAGCCATTTTTTTTTTACATTCTACCACTATGAATAAGCTATTTCCTCTTGCAATCATCTTTTTATCTGCATCATTTCAACTGAAAGCTCAAACCACATGGGATCTCATTTGGTCAGATGAGTTTTCTGGAAGCTCATTGAATACAAACCACTGGTCGTATGAGTTTGGAAACGGTGGTTGGGGTAACAACGAGTGGCAGTACTACACCAATGCAGCCGAGAATATCGAGGTTTCTAATGGCATGCTGAAAATTACAGCTCGTCATGAAGGCACCGGTGCAACGGAATACACCAGTGCGCGTATCATCACCAAGGGCCTTTTCGAGTTTGAATATGGCAAGGTAGAGGCGCGTATGAAGCTGCCACTTGGTCAAGGCCTGTGGCCGGCGTTCTGGACATTGGGAGCCAACATCGATGATGTTAGCTGGCCTGAATGTGGCGAAATTGATATCATGGAACACGTGAGCAATGAATACATGACGCACGGCGCAGTGCATTGGGAAAACAACGGGCATTCATATACAGGCAATGGAGTCAATACCGACCCAACTCAGTTCCATGTTTATGGCATTGTATGGGAAGAAAACTTGATTCGTTGGTACCTCGATGGTGTACAGTTCTTTCAGTTTTCGATTCAAGCCGCCAACAATACTGACGACGCTTTTCGTCATCCTATGTTTCTGTTGTTGAATATGGCCATCGGTGGAAATTGGCCGGGCTATCCCGATGCCACAACCCCATTCCCGTCGAGCATGTTCGTCGATTATGTGCGTGTATACCAACCGGCAACGCCTAGCGATGTTGCGAGTGTTGACGCCTCTGTCATAGAAGTTTATCCAAACCCCGCTACCAATGAACTGACCATCGAAGGCACTTTGCAGGGAGGGGAATGCTCCATTTTGGATGCAACCGGTAAATGCGTTCAAACAGTATCGTGCAGCGATAACAATACTCGTATTGATCTTTCGGCTATGGCGGTCGGAAATTACACCTTGGAATACACCACCGAGGGACAACGTATTATACGCTCATTTGTGAAACACTAGGCAAGCTAAATGCGCTTGAGCCTTGGGTTGTATTGCTGTTGGATGCGCTGAATTTCAGTAAGCATTTCAAGGCTTTCGCGCTCTGTTGAAGTCGTAATCGATTTCCAATACTCCTGCAGTTGGCGGCTGCCTTCTTTAAATTCGTGTTGGTCTATACGGTGTAATTGCTCGCCCAGCTTATTGCTTGCTGATTGTATAAGGATATTCAGCCGGGTTGATTCCTGAGGCCTGCTCACTAATTCATGAAAGCCCTGTTCAATTACTTCGTTCATGAGTTGCTGAACGATTGTGCGGGTTGACTCGCGAGAATTCTCCATGGTTAAGGTTTTAGGGTGAAACAACGGAACACTCAACTGTCTGCCTGAATAGCATGATTCATCATAGCATTTCAAACCATCAGGCTAGACCAATGTAAGCAATTTTTTCGGTTTAGTCCATGATGTTGAAATTTTCAATCATCGAAAGGGGCGAAAAAGTCGCTGATAGTCGTTCATTTGGGGATTCAAACAAACAGCCTCTTTTATGTATCCGACTATTTACCATGCCTTACTTGATCTATTCGGAATTGATTGGGGGTGGACTCGATTGCTGAACAGCTTCGGGTTTTTTGTGGCCATTGCTTTCGTTGTCGCTAGTTATATATGGGGACAGGAACTGAAAAGGAAAGCCAAGGAAGGTCATTTTAAGCCTACTAAGAAACTCATTGTGAAAGGAGCAAAACCTGATTGGGTGGAGATCAGCACAAGTGGAATAATGGGGTTCATAATGGGGTGGAAGTTCATTTACCTGGCGATATACGGAAGTGAACTCTTTGCTTCAGGTTCCAACCCTCAACGTTTTCTCTTTTCGTGGGATGGAAGCTGGTTAATCGGCTTAGGTATGATGGTCGCAATGGGCGGCTGGCGATATTGGGAATACAAAAAGGAGCAATTACCCGAACCGCTGCAAGAAGAAATGGATGTCTATCCGCATCATCTAACCGGCAATTTCACTTTTGCGGCTGCGATTTTCGGTATCCTCGGAGCTAAGCTTTTCCATTTGCTTGAAAACCCGCGCGAATTTGTTGAGTTCTTTCAGCACCCTTCTTTCAATAGCTTCATTAGTGGACTTACCGTGTATGGAGGCCTTATTCTCGGATCGATCGGCGTGTTGCTCTATGCGCGTACGAAAGGAGTGAATGGCTGGCATTTATCTGACGCCGCTGCGCCGGGAATGATTCTGGGCTATGGCATTGGTCGCATCGGTTGTCAGGTAAGCGGCGACGGCGACTGGGGAATTGCCAACACCGCTCCTAAGCCGGGATGGCTTTCTTGGCTGCCCGATTGGATGTGGGCTTATGATTACCCCAATAACGTGAACTACGATGTGAACTACCCTCAATACCTGGGGCAGTTGAACGACACCAATGTATTGCCGATAACCGATCCGAATGTGCCTTGCTTCGATGGGTATTGCACCCACTTAGACCCTATGGTGTTTCCAACCCCGGTGTATGAAACGATTATGGCTACAGGTATTTTCATCTTCTTGTGGATGATTCGCAAGCGACTCACCATACCGGGGCTCATGTTCGCATCGTATCTCATGCTGAATGGCATTGAGCGTTTTTTCATTGAGAAGATTCGAGTCAATAATAAATTTGATTTGATGGGGTTCCAAGCCACACAGGCCGAAGTAATCGCTGTGATGTTCTTCCTCGTAGGTGCAGCTTTATTTGTTTACCGGAAACGTACGGTCAGGAACCCGACCCCGCATTAATTTAGCCCTCTCATTGATAGTTGTATGAAAGCTCTGTTACTCAAGGAAATTCGAACGTTTTTAAGCTCCCTCATTGGATATGTGGTGGTAGCTGTTTTTCTTCTGCTGACAGGTTTGTTCCTATGGATTTTTGATGGCGACTTCAATATTTTGCAAAGTGGGTTTGCTTCCATCGAACCGCTTTTTTTCATTTCGCCTTGGGTATTGATGTTTTTAATTCCGGCCATCACCATGCGTTCGTTTGCAGAGGAAAAACGCACCGGAACCATCGAGCTGCTAATCACCAAACCCATTACCGATGCTCAGATTATTGGTGCGAAATACTTGGCCGGTTTCCTCTTGGTAGTCATCGCTATCGTTCCTACGCTGGTCTATTACTTTACAGTCTATTCATTGGGTGATCCTGTCGGAAACATAGATAGCGGCGGCACATGGGGCTCCTACATTGGCCTTTTGCTGTTAGCTGCCGGCTATGTGGCTATCGGTATTTTCTCATCGAGTATCACCAACAATCAAATTGTAAGCTTCCTGGTTTCCGCCATGCTTTGCTTTTTCATGTACACCGGTTTTTCATCGATTGCCTCGTTTGAACTGCTCGGTGCTGCCGATAGTTTCATTATGAATTTGGGCATGCAGGCTCACTACAATTCACTGAGTCGAGGCCTCATTGATAGCCGCGACGTAGTCTATTTCGTTGCATTGATTGTCATTTTCCTTTTACTTACTAAAACGGTGCTGAGTTCCAGAAAATGGTAGGTGCATTAAACCTTAGCCGGGTTCCTTTCGTCTGACTGAACATGACCGATCGTGAATTGCTGGATATGATGAAGAGTCCTGCGCAGCGCAATGCAGGTGTTTCGGAGTTTATCCGCCAATTCCAAAAGCCGGTTTATTACTACATACGTCGCATGGTTCTTAGTCATGAAGACGCCGATGATCTTACGCAAATGGTTTTCATAAAAGCATGGAAAGGCTTGGATGGTTTTCGGGGCGACTCGAAATTGTCGACCTGGCTTTACCGTATCGCGCACAATGAATGTATTTCCTTTTTGCGCAGTGCCAAGCGGATATTGGATGTCGATATTGCTAAGTTGGAGTTTTCGCTGGGAAGCGCTTTACAATCGGATGTGTTTTTTTCGGGCGATGAAATTCAGGCAAAATTGCAAACGGCTATTGCGTTATTACCGGAGAAGCAAAAGGCCGTTTTTGTGATGCGTTACTACGATGATTTGAAATACGAAGAAATGGCTGAGATAACCGGCACTAGTGTAGGAGCCTTGAAGGCAAGCTACCATCATGCGGTTCAAAAAATTGAAGCATATCTCACGGAAGAATGAAAGAAGAAAACTACGATATCGAGCCTCGTTTCAGCGATCCATTGCTTTCACAGATGGAGCGTTCAAAGGAAGCATTTCAGGTGCGAGATGATTTTTTCGAGTCGCAACAGATTCGTTTGATGTCGGCTCTGAACAACCCTTTTGAAACACCGGCCGATTATTTCGATGAACAGGCGACGATGCTTCAGCAGGCAATGCAGGCAACGCCGCAAAAAGGTCGAAATGGACGAACAGTACGCATTTGGTTGTCGGTTGCGGCTGCAGCTGTATTGGCCGGTGTGGTGTTTTTGGTAGTTACGGAAAAAGAAGAATCCGTAACTTTTTCGCAGCAGCTCGAACAGTCGCAGCTTGAGTTTGAAGATTTGGAAGAGATCGAGTTCGATGAATCGGTGTACGAAGAATTTATCGTCGACGACACCCTGGTTCCCGATACCGTTGCAACGAAAAGGTTACCGAAGTCGATCAATGACTTTAAACCTTCCAAAGGACAGTCAGTCATAAGTTGGGACGATATAGATGCAGAAGATATTGAGGAGTATTTGAAAGATGAAGAATCACTTCAGGTTATAGATGAACTTTAAATAAATAACACTACTATGAAAAAGGCAATTTGTTTATTGGTTATGGCGCTTACATCCATTACGTTGGCCTGGTCGCAACCCGGTCCTCCGCCACCACCCGGTGGAGAAAAGCGCAAAGAAAAAGTCGAAGCGCTGAAGCGTAGCTATTTTTCGGAAAAGCTTGAACTTACTCCTGCCGAAGCCGAGAAGTTTTGGCCGATTTACAATGAGTTTTCCAAGAAAGAAGACGTGTTGCGCAAGGCCGGAAAAGGAGATAAAAAGAAGGGAGAAGAACCTAAACTAAACGAAAAGGAAGCACTGGTTGAGATAGACCGAGTAGCGCAGAATAAGAAGGAACACATCGATCTGGAGTCACAATTTTTGAAAGATTGCTTGCCTGTGTTGGGGCCCGATCGTACCATGCGACTTGCTAAGCTGGAGCGCGAATTTCAGCGCGAATTATTGCAGCACATGAAGGAGCGAAAGGAAGGCGGCAAAGGTCCCAAGAAGTAGTTCTTACCCTAACGGGAAATAGCGAAGCTCCGCTGTCGAATGAGCGCCTGGCTCGACTTCTATAAACCCTGTCATACCGCTCAAACTACTAAAGTCGCCCGATCCTTGATTGCGCAAGACTTGGGTTTGCATCATAGAAGCTGCTTGTGTTGCCCGCACCGGTAGGAAAAGTGTGAGTTTTTCGAGTGGAGTTATGATGTCCTGAATCTCTATTACGCTGTGCATGCTTTCATGGCCAAGCTGTGTCCTGAGCCAAGGCAGTACATAGCGCGCAGCGCATGCCAGTGTCGACACCGGGTTGCCTGGCAACGCAAACACAACCGTTTTCTGCGAACGACCAAACCACATCGGTTTTCCGGGACGTTGCGCAATTCCATGAAAAATGGTATCTACTCCTAAGTCACTCAATACTTCCGGTAGTAAGTCGAATTTCCCTTTCGAAACACCACCGCTAAGCAGAATAACGTCGAACGAACTTAACGCACTGTGCAAGGCGATACGCAATTGATCTGCGTTATCAGATAAGTGCAGATCATTGGATTCTATTCCGAGCGCTTTCAGAGCAGCCTTTAACGCAAACACATTTGAACGTCTTATCTGATGGGCGAGGGGAGTTTCTTGAATTGCTACTAACTCATCACCGGTTGAACAAATGAGCACCCGGGGTAGTCGATTTACTTTCAGTGTTTCTTTTCCGATGGAAGCAGCAATTCCTATTTCTGCAGGTCCGATTCGTCTTCCCTTTTCTGTCAGAACGCTGCCTTGTTTCTTGTCGCTTCCCTTCAAGTGGATATTTTTTCCGATGGCGCTCGGAATTATTTCAATATGAGCGATGCCATTTTCGATTCGAATATGTTCATAGGGCACAACAGTGTCGCAACCCGAACTGCACACTGCGCCTGTCATGATTTCAATGCAATGCAGATTGTTTTCCAACGTGATCGGTGCTTCACCCGCGCGTTGCATGGACTGCACGGCAAAACTGCGCAAGCCGCTCTCGACGGCTCGGTAGTTAAGCGCAATTCCGTCCATCATAACTCGGTCAAAAGGGGGGAGGTCTGTATCGGCAATCAAGTCTTCGGCTAATACACGATTCAATGCATCATCTAACGCGACCATTTCTTCACCGAATGAAAGTGCGCAACCTCGAATGAGTTCTTCTGCCTGAGCCGCTGTTATCATGTGGTTAGCCTCCTATAGTTGCCATCGATTCCTCGACGGGTGTTCTTGATGCTTCTGCCTCAAATCCGTCCTTCTTTTTATGAAGCACAGAATTGCGGATGGCCTCGGCAATTTCATTCGTAGTATGATTCTCCCGCAACATGGCCCGTATATCGAGTTCATTCGTTCCATACAAGCATGTTTTCATTTGTCCTGAAGGTGTAAGTCGAATCCGATTACACGTACCACAAAACGTGCGCGACCATGCCGCGATAATTCCGATGTGTCCTTGGTGGCCTTCGACGGTATAAT